>QMCE01002894.1_pt1 | contig 12960 bp, 7 predicted proteins | sample 1821851 | NCBI WGS metagenome assembly QMCE01 (sample SAMN09453174, study PRJNA476694) | Termite gut metagenome, whole genome shotgun sequencing project. | isolation source: worker | host: Odontotermes sp. | place: South Africa:Pretoria | collected 2016-01-28 | reverse complement strand
TATACCAAAGAGAGCGTGTCCTACCTGCAACACCTCATTGATACGGCGCCCTACAAGGTGGCCTTGAAATTGGTGCGCGGCGCTTACCACGAGCAGGAGAACGAGCGCGCTGCACGCATGGGCTATCCTACGCCTATTGTGGAGAACAAAGCTGCTGCCGATGCTTCCTACAATCAAGGCCTGCGCGTTTGTATGGATAATGTGGGCAAAGTATCGTTCTGCGCCGCCACCCACAATGTGGAAAGTACGGAATTGCTCATGCGCATGATGGAAGAACGGGGGATTGAGCCGGGCAACGATATTATTTCCTTCTCGCAACTTTATGGTATGCGCGATAACCTCACCTACGGACTGGCTGGTCACGGCTACAATGTGTCGAAATACATGCCTTACGGGCCGGTGAAAGAAACCCTGCCTTACCTCATCCGTCGCGCCGAAGAAAATTCAGGCATCAACGACCAGATGGGCGAAGAACTGCAAATGCTGCGCAAGGCGAAGGAGAAGAAAAAATAGCAATACAAGTAATCCTATGGGCAGTAGACTTGAAAATTTTACTGCAGGTCATCAATATTTATGGACAGACGGAGCCCCCAGCCATAAAAGCCGGTTTCACTGACTCCGACATATACACCCGCTTCCGCTAAATTTGCAAAAGACCAGCCGTAGCCTGTTTCCGTATAATGGCGCAGATTGGGTTGCAACAGGTAGGAAACATACAGGTTTTCGTTGAATAGGGCATTGGTCAGGAAAGGAATATACTTCAATGCCAGCAGCGGCGATTGGTAGCGTGCATAGCCTCCCACATACCAATTATCTGTGCTGTAAGTATATTGCGGCAACAATTGGTAGGGAATACTTTGGCTATGGTCGTTGAGTGATACCCCCGCTTCGTTGCCGTAGAAATGCGTGTAGTCGGCAAAGGCCATGCGGCGGGTATTGAAAAATTTCCCTGCCCCTGCCGTATAATTGAATTCGTTGTAGTAACCGAATTCGAAGTGTTGTGTGATCTTGAATTGCAGCAGGTCGAAGTCGGAAACACTGTTGAATACATCGGGGATACCTTTCTTCCACAGCAGGCTGAACGTGGGATAGCGGGAATGCAGCATGATTTTTCGTTCGCCACGTTTGCGGTAATAATATTCGGGCGTATAGCTCAGCATAACATCGAGCAGTGCGGCGCGGTTGTCGGACAACAGTGCGGAATTGGCTGCCACATCGGCGTTGCGCGGAATGTTGGGACGGTAGTCGCGGCTTTTTTGATAGAAATAAGAATGGTCGGTAATATTTTGTAATGCGTGCCGGTCGCTCCATTGCAAGACGGTGTTTAGTGTTAGCCCGTTTACAATATCGGTTTGATGTGTCAGCCGCACATAATTATCATGATAGAGATTGGCGTAGTTCACGCGGAACAGGAGCGACGACCACATGTTTACATAGCCCACGCCATTGTATCCTGCAAAATCCTTGCTGTCCTGTCCGCCTTTAATTTCCCAGAAAGCGCGCCGCTCCGGATGATATAAGTGCCTAAACGACAAGTTCCACAGTGGCGCCTGCCGGCTAAAAGCCCATTTAATATCACCGTCTAACCACCAGCGGCGACTGGTTTTTTCATGATGCTTTCGCAATCCGCCCGACAGGCCGTAGGAATACCCGTCTGTTACATTAAAGCCAAGCGCATCGAGACCAAGCAATCCGCCGAATTTCATGTATAGCCCATCATTCAATTTTGTTGACGGTGTTCCGTTTATTAAAATAGAAAACCAGCTTTGATTTTTGCCTTTGTGCAAGACCTCGCCGGTGCTGTCGCGCGGATTGATTTTTACAATGGAATCATATTTGTGGTAGGTGCGCAATTCCTCTGCCGTTAGCGGAATGGCACGCAGGCTGTTGAGTAATACCGTGTCATTGCGCACCATGCTGCTGTCTTCTTCCATCACGTAATTACGTTCTATTTCCAAGGATTTTTCTTTCCCCTCGGCCTCGCGTTGCTCTTCTTCCGCTATATTGGACAACTCTTGTTCCAGCTTGGCCAGCTTGCGCATGTCGCGGTTAGTGATGTCTTCCTTGTCGGCAATTTTTTTCACCTCCTGCCGCAGTTTTTCCTGCTTCGGATTGCTCTTTGTCACCACAGTCACTGTGTCGGCTTTCGCCACGGTCGCAATTGGCTGCCGTTGTACGCGGTGATTGATCTCCACCGATTGGTATTTGATAGAGCCCGCCATAGTGGCGCTGCCCTTTAAGCCCATGCCGTCAAGTGTGAATTCCATAGTATAAAATACCGGCAACAGTATGCCGGGTTCCACTTCGCTGTAGTTTTGCTGTATGCGCAAATTGCCGATAGAAGTTTTTTGCAGCAGATCGGCGTTGTACACATTCCAACTTTTGTCCATAATATAAAGGTAGCCCGACACCAGGTCATTGCTTTTACGGCGCGGAATGACCTTAATCTTGTTGATGATTTTTCCGTCCACCACATTGTCGCCTTCATACACAAATCGATAATTGGAAAAAGCCATGGTGGACAAGGGCAGCGAAGGAGAGGTGCCATAAATATCAAGCCTTGACATACCGACAGTCAGTTCGTTTTCATTGAGTCCATACTTGGCTAAATCAATAGAGGTAGCGCTGGTTTTCGATTTTATTTTTTGCCGGTATTGGTCGGGCGCCGTGAAGCTGATTTTATTAATACTTTCCTGCACAACGTTGGTCCCTGCTATTTCCTTAACGTTGATTCCTTCCATCCTCAGGCCGAGGGCAAGGATGCCTTTGATATGCTCGACTTTTATATTTGTTTTTAGATATACGTCTGCGGTGTAGCCGGACACTACGTTGCGGTAGTAGGGCGCCATGCCTATCGCCTTCCGCATGATCATATACGCCGGGTCTTCATCTTTGGCCGACACGGCTACAGGCCGCAGTGCGTAAGCTTTTTCGGCTAAGGTGGCCACCAGCGGCTCCTGCTGCGGCACCTGCACGCTGACGTGCTGCACCTCATAGCCTAAGCTTTGTATCACCAGTGAGTAGTTGCCCTGCGGCACTTTAGCTTCAAAATCGCCTTTCTCATTGGTGGCAATGCCCTGCCGTAATTCTTTGATGTAGACGGTGGCATACGCTATGCCTGCATTCTTGTCGTCCTGCACGCGGCCTTTCATACTTTGAGCTGTTCCGGCAAAGATAGGAAATTTTATATATTTTTCGTACCTTTGTTTGGTTTAAGTCAAATTATGAAAATGATGAATAGAAAAGTCAGGGTGCGTTTTGCCCCAAGTCCCACGGGGCCTCTACATATAGGCGGTGTGCGTACCGCTTTATACAATTACCTGTTTGCCCGCCGGCATGGTGGCGATTTTTTATTGCGGATTGAGGACACCGACAGCGGTCGCTTTGTGCCCGGTGCCGAAGAATATATCATAGAAGCCCTGGCCTGGTGCGGTATTCTGCCTAACGAGGGACTGACACCCGACGGAAAGGTAGTGATGGATCCGGCCAATCCTGAAGGTTGTTACCGGCAGTCGGCACGCAAGCCCCTTTACCGGAAATATGCCGAACAATTGGTGGCGGCCGGGCATGCCTACTATGCGGAAAGAAGCCGAAGCAAAAGGTGAAACATTCATCTATAATTATAGTATCCGGGAACGCCTGCAAACCTCGTTGACACTGCCGGCAGCCGAAACGGCCGAACGCCTGAAAGCGGAAAAGCACTGGGTGGTGCGTTTCAAAATGCCCGAAAATCGCGAAGTGCACATGCGCGACCTCATTCGCGGAGAGGTGAAAGTAAACACCTCCACGTTAGATGACAAAGTGCTCTGGAAAGCCGCCGACGAGCTGCCCACCTACCATTTAGCCAACATCGTCGACGACCACCTGATGAACATCTCCCATGTGATTCGCGGAGAGGAGTGGCTGCCCTCGCTGCCTCTGCACTACTTGCTGTATGAAGCTTTTGGCTGGACAGGCACGCAGCCCGAATTTGCCCACCTGTCCCTGTTGCTGAAACCCGACGGGAAAGGCAAACTCAGTAAGCGCGACGGCGACCGGCTGGGCTTTCCGGTCTTCCCCCTGGCCTGGAAAGACCCGTCGAGCGGCGAAATATCACGCGGCTACCGGGAGGACGGCTATTTTCCCGAAGCCTTTATCAATATGCTGGCCTTGCTGGGATGGAACCCCGGAACGGATCAAGAGTTGTTTACTCTCAATGAATTAGTGGAAGCCTTTAGTTTTAACCGTGTGGTTAAACCAGGTGCCCAATTTAACCCTGAAAAGGCCAAATGGTTTAACCAGCAGTACCTGCGCCGGAAATCGGACGCCGAACTGGCGGAACTTTATCGCCCGATATTAGAAAAATATAACATTATTTATGACAAGGATTTTGTGGCACAGGTTTGCGGCTTTGTCAAAGACAGGGTAAACTTTGTACATGAATTCTGGGAGCAATCCTCCTACTTTTTCACAGCACCAAGTACTTACGACGAAAAAGCCCGTCAAAAATACTGGAAACCCGAAACGCCGGCGCTCATACAACAATTACACGACCTGCTGTCCGGCATCTCCGATTTTAGTAAGGAAAATGTGGAACATTTTGTTCATCAATGGATTACGGATAACAGCCTAAGTATGGGGGCGGTGATGAATGCCTTTAGGCTCTGTGTAGTAGGCGCTTCCAAAGGTCCGGGGATGTTTGATATTGTCGCTTTACTGGGAAAAGAAGAAACCTTGAAACGATTATTGAAGACATTGAAGATTTTGATTTAGAAATTTTTACTATATTTGCACAATTATACTTTAAAGAACAAAACATATGAACGTTTTGAAACGTGGCACTGTACTGATTTTTGCTATTTTTCTGGCTACTGTTGCAGCTTTGGCGCAGCAGGTGAGATTTGACAAGAGTAATTTCCCCGGCAGAGAGGCCGAATTATCCCAAGCCTTGAAAAATATAGGGAAAGGGGAAGATTTATTTTTTGAAGCAGAAGCCAGGTTGACTGGAAAAGGTTTGGATCTACGTTATTCTGCCGAAGTAAAAAGAGAAATGACCGAGGCGTTGTCCTACTTCATGAAAGCGAATGACTTCAATCCCAATAGCGCCCCGTTGAACATGATGATTGGCAAGTGCCATCTGTATCTTGAAAATCCGGCAAAGGCGCTGGAATATTTTCAACAAGCAAAAGCATTAGACGAGCAAGTCAGGGATGTAGACTTCCTTATGGGCTGGTGTTATCAGCTGGCCGGCGATGTAGACCAGGCCCTTGCGGCGTATGACCAGGCCATGAAGCGCAGCACCTCCTTAGCCACCACTACTACCATTACCGCAAAAATGAAAGAATGCCGCTATGCCAAATCACTGATTGACGATGCCATGGATGTGCTGGTAAACAATTTGGACGTAGTGAATAGCACCGACTCGGATTTCCTTCCGCTGGTAATGGAAAGAGACGAATACCTTTTCTTTGAACGCTTTATCGACGGCCAATCCCAGTTGTATATGTCCACCCGTGGCACCGACGGTTGGAACACTGCAACACCTACCGGTCAAACCATTAAAATTTCCTCCTCAATAATATTAACGGAGGTAGCCTTGATGTCGCCTAAAGGCGATACCATTGCCACAAGATGGTGTACACTGAATGATGACCCCCGCCACTCCTCTACCCGCTACCTTGCTGTGGCGGCGGTAACTGCCGACGGTAACACCGCCTATTTCCACGCTAACCGTCACTCCGGATTCGGTGGATTTGATATTTACATGAGCGAACGCAACAAGAAAGGAGAATGGGATCGTCCGCGCAATCTGGGCGATGCCGTTAATACACCCGGCGACGAATACGGCGTGGCGCTTTCGCCCGACGGAAAAACGTTATACTTCAGTTCTAACGGAATATTTTCCATGGGTGGATTTGATATTTTCAAATCAACTTTCGACGGCAAACGCTGGAGCAAGGCCGAAAATATCGGCTACCCTATCAACAGTATGTCCGATGATGTGATCTATTCCGTTTCGGAAGACGGCAATCGTTTGTACTTCTCGTCGTCGCGCAATGGCGGAAAAGGAAACCACGATATTTATGTTGTGAATTTTGTGCCGGGCGTTATGCCTTCGATAAGCAAAGCGCCGCAGGTTAGCCTGACGGCTGATGCCGAACCTGCACCTGCATCTGCACCCGTTCAGGAGCCTGTAGCTGCTGATCCTGTAGCCTCATCGGAAATTGCTGTAGTGCCGGTACCGGTACCGGAAACTGCTGATGTTCCGATAGTAGAATTGAACCCTGTGGACATTGCCAGTGCAAAAGAAAAACCGCGACAAATAGAAGATATGCCGGAAGTGAAAACCGCTCCGGCGCCGGTAGCAAAAGCACCGGATGTACAGTATCCGGCCTCGTTGCGCGGCTTTATTACCGACAATCAATCGTACCTGCCGGTGTCTGCTTCATTGAAATTAATCGACCTCAAAAATAATACCGAAGAAAGTATCAGCACTGACAACAAAGGTACTTTCCAAACTACCTTGACGGCCGGCAACGCCTATAGGCTGATGGTTGATATGGAGGGCTACCGGACCTACACCGAAGAATTTACTGTAGACGCCGCGTCCGGTCAAAAATTGTCTAAATATATCCAGTTGGAACCGCAGGCTCCGGCCGTTACAGCGGCAGCGACTACTGCGCAGACTACTGAGCCTTCCGAGCCGGTGGCTGCTGAAGTTGCTGCAACAGAAGATGAAGACGAAGACTATGAAGATATTGTAGTGTTATCGCCGCTGTTTACTTCTGAACAAAAAAACGAAAAGGAGCAAGCAGCCATGCAAAACGAGCATCCTGTAACCTATTCGGGATTGTTGTCGAACAACAGTACGTTTAGACCTGTAGAGTCGGCGATGGTTAAAGTAGTCAACACCACTACCGCTGATGAAACCGTTGTTTATAGCAATGCTATGGGTATGTATAATTTCACAATAGCATCAGGTAACAGCTATACGTTGACAATCGAAGCAGCCGGTTACCAAAGCTATACGGAAAATATAGTGTTGATTGCCTCGGCTGATGCCAAAGTAACGCACCCCATTCAACTCGCCTCAACAGCTACTGTTGCATCTGTTCCTGCCGAAACAGTAGCGGAAACGCCTATGGCTCCATTGATGGGCGATGTGGTAGACGATAACGACCAGCCTGTAGCTAATGCCGTGCTGCAATTCATTGACGCGAGAACACAAGCAGTTGTGTTAGCCACCACGGACGCTAACGGCGCTTATAATGTTATGCTTCCGGCCGGCAACAACTACAATATTTTATTGGAGGTTGACGGTTATAATTTGGTAGACGATAAGATTACCATGCCGCAGGAATCAGTACGCCGCCTGGCAAAAGACTTTCAACTCACAGCCCTTGCGGTAGCTCCGGCACCTGCGACGGAAGAGCCTGTGCTCACTGCCCAGGTAATAGAAGAACCTGCCCCTGCGCCGGTTGTGGAATCCGTTGTGGAACCTGCGCCGGTGGTAGAGCCTGTTGTGGAACCCGCACCTGTGGTGGAAGAGCCGCAGCCTGTGGCAGCACCTGAACCCCTTGTGGAACCAGAGCCGGCAGAAGAACCTGCCCCCGCGCCGGTTGTGGAACCTGATCCGGTGGTAGAGCCTGTTGTGGAACCCGCACCTGTGGTGGAAGAGCCGCAGCCTGTGGCAGCGCCCGAACCCGTTGTGGAACCAGAGCCGGCAGAAGAACCTGCCCCTGCGCCGGTTGTGGAACCTGATCCGGTGGTAGAGCTTGTTGTGGAACCCGCACCTGTGGTGGAAGAGCCGCAGCCTGTGGCAGCGCCTGAACCCGTTGTGGAACCAGAGCCGGCAGAAGAACCTGCCCCCGTGCCGGTGGTGGAACCCGTTGTGGAACCCGCGCCTGTGGTGGAAGAGCCGCAGCCTGTGGCAGCGCCTGAACCCGTTGTGGAACCTGAGCCGGCAGAAGAACCTGCCCCTGCGCCGGTAGTGGAACCCGTTGTGGAACCCGCGCCGGTGGTAGAGCCTGCTGTGGAACCCGCACCTGTTCCCGTTGCAACGCAACCCGTTGCTCAAATGACCTTGGCCGGCGTAGTGACAGGCACAAATAAACAACCGCTGAAAGCCACGGTAACCATTACCAATATAAATCTGGGCATTGCCGAAACCGTGACTACCGATAATAAAGGCGCTTTCCGTAAAGTAGTAACACAAGGCTCCGACTATTCAATCACGGTGCAAGCCGACGGTTATCAGCACTATGTAAGAGACCTTCCGGTATTCCGCGAAATGAGTACTGTGAACGTGCCGGTGAACATGAAGCCGCTGGAAGGAACATTATTGGTGTCCGTACCCTTTGATTTCGACCGCGCGTCATTGAACGACGAAGCGATAAGCATACTGAACAAATTGGTAACTGAACTGGAACGCGGAAAAAAATCTGTTCAGCTTCACGGCTACTCCGACAGCTACGGTGGCAATGGGTATAACGCCCGCTTGGCCGAGCGCCGCTTGAAAGCCATATCGGCCTACCTGAGCGCGAAAGGCGTTATGCAGGATAAGATTTCAACCCAGTCGTTGGGCTTGAATAACCCTGTGGCTACCAACCTGACGACAGACGGCCGTAAATCAAACAACCGCGTGGAAATTTGGACTAAATAATTGAATAATGAGTGAACAAAAAGTAAAAGTAGGTATTACACACGGGGACATTAACGGTATAGGATATGAAATTATTCTAAAAACACTGTCCGACAATCGTATTAATGATTTCTGCATACCTGTTATTTACGGTTCATCACGTGTAGCTGCTTATTACCGGAAACAATTGTCGTTAACCGAAAATTTCAGCATCAATAACATCAATACCGCTGATGAAGCGCATTCCAAGCGGGTGAACATGGTAAACTGCATACCCGAAGAGGTGAAAGTAGAACCCGGCAAAGCCACGGAAGAAGCCGCTCGCGCCGCCCTGCTTTCATTGGAAGCAGCTGTGGCCGACCTGAAAGCCGGAAAAATTGATGTGCTGGTTACTGCACCCTTTAACAAGCACACCATGCAGAGCGATAAATTTAATTTTCCGGGGCATACCGAATACCTCTCGGCCGCTTTTGAAGCCAAAGAACACCTGATGCTGCTGGTAAGTGATATGATGAAAGTAGGCGTTGTAACAGGGCATGTGCCCTTGGTGCAAGTGCCCGCCGGTTTATCAACGGAAAATATTTTAGCCAAACTGCAACTCCTGAACCGTACATTGAAACGCGACTTCGCCATTGGCAAGCCGCGCATTGCTGTGCTGGGACTAAATCCCCACGCGGGCGACAACGGGTTACTGGGTAAAGAAGACGAAGAAATTATCAGCACCGCCATTGCCGAAGCTATCAAGAAAAACATACTGGCCTTTGGTCCTTATCCTGCCGATGGCTTCTTTGGCGCGGCTTCCTACCGTCGTTTTGACGCAGTGCTGGCCATGTACCACGACCAGGGATTAGTGCCCTTCAAAGCCCTTTCATTTGATGAAGGAGTTAATTATACCGCCGGCTTGCCTTACGTGCGCACATCGCCCGACCATGGCGTGGGCTATGACATTGCCGGCTCCGACAAGGCTTCACCCGACTCGTTTCGTGCAGCACTTTACGCTGCCTGTGATATTTTTATTAACCGTAAACAATATGCTGCGCTTACGGCCAACCCGCTTAAACCGGTAGACGTAGAAAAATTGTAACATCATGGCTGATGTGGTGATATATACCGATGGGGCAGCATCGGGTAATCCCGGCCCCGGCGGCTATGGCGCCATTTTGCAAAGCGGCGGCCATTACAAAGAACTGTCGGGCGGATTTGCCTACACCACCAATAACCGCATGGAACTGCTGGCTGTTATTGTTGGCCTCGAGGCATTGAAATACAATGATTGCAACGTTACGGTATACAGTGATTCCACCTACGTGGTGAATGCCGTGGAAAAAGGCTGGCTCCACAATTGGGAGCGCAAAGGCTTCCACGGGAAAAAAAATGCCGACCTTTGGAAACGCTTCTTAACCAGCTACCGTAAACATAAAGTAAAAATAAATTGGGTGAAAGGCCACGCAGGCAACCCAATGAATGAACGTTGTGATGTGCTGGCAGTAACCGCTTCGGCGCAATCCGGATTGCCCGAAGATACGGCCTACCGGACAGAAGTGACACAGAACACAAATATTTTTTGACGAAAAATTATGAACCGCACAACTGATATTTTGGTTATTGGCACAGGAATTGCAGGCTTGGCTTTCGCTCTCAAGGTGGCCGACCACGCCAAAGTAGTACTGGTCTGTAAATCGAAAGTTGACGACACCAATACGGCCTTTGCACAGGGCGGCATCGCCTCGGTAATGTATAGCCCCGACAATTTTGAAAAACACGTGCAGGACACGCTGGTGTGCGGCGATGGGATGTGTAACGAAGAAGTGGTGCGCATGGTGGTGGCCTCGGCACCGGAACAAATACGGCAATTGGTAGACTGGGGCGTGAAATTCGACCGCAGTCCCACCGGTGAATATGACTTGGCGCGTGAAGGTGGTCATTCCGAGCACCGTATACTGCACCATAAAGACAATACCGGCGCGGCTATTGAAGAAGCGCTGGTGAACAAAGTGAAAGCCCACCCGAATATTCAGCTGCTCGAACACCATTTTGCCGTTGACCTGCTCACGCAGCACCACCTCGGCAAAGAGGTGCGCCGCCGCGACGGCAATGTGGAATGCTATGGCGCCTACATCCTTAACCTGGCCACGCAGGAAGTATATACCTTCCTTTCCCGCGCTACAGTGCTGGCTACCGGTGGGTTAGGTAATCTTTACCACACCACCACCAACCCCTCTATTGCCACCGGCGACGGCGTGGCCATGATTTCCCGCGCCAAAGGCGTGGTAGAAAATATGAGCTTCATACAATTCCACCCTACCTCTTTATATCACCCGGGAGAGCGGCCCTCTTTTCTTATTTCTGAGGCGATGAGGGGCTTTGGCGCCATACTGCGCACACAAAAAGGCGATGATTTAATGAAAAAATACGACCCGCGGGGCTCATTGGCGCCCCGCGACGTGGTGGCCAGAGCCATTGACAACGAAATGAAACTCAGCGGGCATGATTATGTGTATCTGGATGTTACGCATAAACCGGCCGATAAAATCAAGGAACACTTTCCGAATATCTATAAAAAATGCCTGGAGGTAGACATTGATATCACTAAGGACATGATTCCCGTGGTGCCGGCAGCGCATTATGCCTGCGGAGGGGTGAGCGTGGATATAGATGGGCAGAGTTCTATACATCGTGTATATGTTTTAGGAGAGACTTCTTCTACCGGACTGCATGGAGCTAATAGGTTAGCTTCTAATTCTTTAATAGAAGCAGTCGTATACGCGGATCGCTCGGCAAAACATTGTTTAAGTCATATAGAAGAATATACTGTGCAGGGGGGGATTCCCGACTGGGATTATGGCGGAACAGCCCATACCGAAGAAATGGTATTGATTACCCAGAACTATAAAGAAATGCAACAGATCATGAGTAATTATGTAGGTATTGTACGCTCTAACTTGCGCCTGAAAAGGGCGCTCGACCGGCTGGAAATTATTTTTAATGAAACGGAAGAGTTATACCGTAAGTCTATTCTTACTCAGAGTCTTTGCGAATTGCGGAACATGATTAAAGTATCCTACCTGATTATTCGTAGTGCACAGGAAATGAGAGAGAGCAGGGGATTACACTATACCTTGGATTATCCTTCAAAAAAGTAGTTATAAATTTTACACACACCTGATTTCTAATGAAAAAGTACATTTACATCTTATTGCTGCTGCTGACCACGGCGGCTTGTTCCCGTTTCTCGGAAGAAGTTGCCCGTAAGCTAATTATAGTTGATATGTTGGCAGAAACCTACCCCGACAGCGCGTTGCGGGTCTTGCGGGAAATTGAAACCCCCCTGGAACTGGGAACCGAACAATATGCCCGTTACTGCCTGGCCAGTGTAAGGGTGCAGGATATGCTGCGGCACCCCTTGACTACCGACTCCTTAATTAAGGTAGCGGTGAAGTTTTTTGAGCGCAACCCCGAACGCTTCCCGCCCGAAGCCGTGGAGGCGAGCTATTACTTGGCCAGGGTCTATCAGGCCACAGGGCGGAACGAAGAGGCCATGGAACTCTATTTGAGCTTGGAACCCAGGATAGAAGCCCTGAAAAGTTATGATTTGCTGGGATTGATGAATGGTTGGATGGGGCAACTATTTAGAGATCAAAATCTTGTAGACCAATCTATTGAACACTATAGAAAGGCTACAAAGTATTTTGAATTGACAAATACTCCTTTAAAAAAAGGCTATGCCTTGTCGGCGCTTGGGTATAATTATCTGTACATGAAACAATATGACAGTGCGGCGGTTTGTTTGCAGGAGGCCAGGCAAATAGCCCTGCAAATTAATGATACCCTGTTATTGTCGGAGTCACTGGCAACCTTGGGGATAGCGCAGGACTTCCTGGGGAATACGCCGGCGGTAAAATTGTACTTATCGGAAGCCATTGCCTATGAAAAGAGAGAAATGAAGCTGGTACAGGCCTATAACTATTTGGCCGGCGCCTATTTTAAAGAGTCTCAATATGAATTGGCCCGCTGGTACGCCAATCGTGCATTGGAGTTGAGTGAAAACTCTCCGGATGCCTATAGTAGAATATATAACCTGTGTAACAGCGCTCTACATCTATATAATATTGAAAGGGCGGAAGGAAGATTGCGGGCGGCTTTAGACTATTTCAATAAATACTCCGATGCAAAAGATTCTATTGCCGTATTGGAAAACAGGAGTAGGGTGTTGGCAGTGCAGGAAAAATACAAGGCAGAGGAATTAAAGGCGGAAAATATGCGCCTGATGGCCGAGCGGGAGTCCGGTCGCTTTCTCCAGATGCTGGGCATTTTTCTGGCAGCTATTTTTTGTGCATTTT
>QMCE01001456.1_pt1 | contig 12961 bp, 10 predicted proteins | sample 1821851 | NCBI WGS metagenome assembly QMCE01 (sample SAMN09453174, study PRJNA476694) | Termite gut metagenome, whole genome shotgun sequencing project. | isolation source: worker | host: Odontotermes sp. | place: South Africa:Pretoria | collected 2016-01-28 | reverse complement strand
CCGTGCTTTTGCATGAACTTCTTTTCTGTGAGAAACGGCTTCTTCTTTTTTGCGCTCAGCACGCATATGCCGGATTTTCCCTGTCTTCTGGCGTCATCGACGCAATAGCCGAGCAGTTCTTGGCCGTAGCCCTTGCCCTTATGGCTGCCCGCAACCCAAAGGCAATAGATATAGATATAGTTTTCGCCGGTAACGGGAACCCACGCGTATTCGAGCGGCGCGTACTCGATAAACACCTTGCCTTTTTCGTCCAGCTTGCGGAATACATGGCCCTGCCGCAGCTGTTCCGCCAGCCACTCTTTTTTGCCTTCGACGCCGTTTTGGTGTTTTTTATCGGCAATAGCGCAGCACAAATGCTCCCGTTCAAGATTTTCCGGCGTTACATTAAGAAATATACCACCCATGTCTTCGCCTCCCTGTCGTTTTGGCATATCCGCCGTCAATTACTTTATTGTATACTTCTCTCGACCTTCTCCACTCCGCTAATTTTTCGCAGCGTGCGCAGCAGATAATCCAACTGCTCGACCCCACTGCTGCCGAAGGTTATCTGGATAGCGGTGTGGTCGCCGTTCTGCGTGTGAGCCGAAAGGTCATAGACAGGTACGCGCATGTTGTTGAGGGCAATGCTTACATCCATCAGCAACCCCTGCCTGTCGCGGCCCAAAAGGTCGACTGTCGTTTTGAAGGTTTCGTGCCGCGAGGTTTCGCTCCACTCGCAGGCCACCCACCGCTCCTTCTGGCCTTCAATGTCTGCTCTTACATTGACGCAGTCCCTCTTATGCACCGAAACACCGTAGCCCCGCGTGATGTAGCCAATGATAGAGTCGCCCGGCAGGGGGCCGCAGCATTTGGAAAACTTGACAAGGCAGTTATCCATTCCCTCTACGATAACGCCGCCGGAGGCTTTGCGCGGACGCTGCGCGGCAGCTTTTTCCATTTGGCGCCTGAGCAGCGCTTCCTGTGTCTCTTTGTATTCGCGGGTGTACATATCCTTGAGGCGCGGAATAATCTTGCTCAGCGAAATGCCGCCGTACCCCAACGCCGCTAAAAACTCGTCGACGGAATTCATACGCTGGCTTTTGGCGGCCTTGCGCAGAAATTCTTCGAACTGCTCTGGTTCGAGGAGCATTTGATTGCGCTTTAGTTCCTTCTCAAGGCTCTCTCTTCCCTGCCTTATATTCTCTTCACGCCGTTCTTTTTTGAACCAGCTGCGAATTTTGTTGCGCGTCGACGCCGTTTTGACAATACCGATCCAATCCCGGCTGGGCCCCTGCCCCTTGGCGGTGGTAACGCTGACAATCTGCCCTGTCTGCACAACGGTATCCAGCGACACCATGCGACCGTCCACCTTGGCCCCCACCATATGGTTGCCTACCTGCGTGTGGATAGCGTAAGCAAAATCGATCACGGTCGCGCCGGTGGGCAGGGTGATAACGTCTCCTTTCGGTGTAAAGACATACACCTCGTCGGCGGTGAGATCGCTTTTGATGGCGCCTAAAATCTCCTGCGAATCCTCGGCGTCCTTTTGCGCGTCGAGAAGCTGGCGCACCCACGCTATCTTTTCCTCGAGCCTGTCGCGCCCCTGAATACCCGCCTTATACTTCCAGTGGGCAGCAATACCCAGCTCGGCGGTGCGGTGCATCTCCCAGGTGCGGATCTGCACCTCGAAGGGCGTGGCATTTTTATCGAAGACAGTTGTGTGCAGAGATTGGTACATATTCCCTTTTGGGGCCGAGATATAATCCTTGAACCGATGGGCCAGCGGCCGGTACATATCGTGGATCTCACCGAGGACGTTATAACACTCGGGCACAGTGTTTACAATAACGCGGATAGCGTAGATATCATAGATCTCATCGAAAGCGCGCCCCTGCATGATGTGTTTGCGGTAGATGGAATACAGGCTCTTGACGCGCCCCTCGATGGTAAGCCCGGCAAAGCTCTCACCCAAGCCTGCTTCCAGCCGCTCGGAGATTTTCTTTTTGATTTTTTCGATAAAGCGGGCTCGCTCGTCGGCCTTGGTCTGCAATTGTTTTTCAATTTCCTCGCAGGCTGTGGGGTCAAGGTAGCGAATGGAATAATCCTCCAGCTCTTCTTTTACCGTCAGCATACCGAGACGGTGGGCGATGGGCGCGTACACCTCCATAGTTTCCAGCGAAATGTCTCGTTGTTTTTGTTCGGGCATAAAACGCAACGTACGCACATTATGCAGCCGGTCGGCCAGCTTGATGATGATAACGCGTACGTCCTGCGCCATCGAAATAAGCATCTTGCGGATGTTTTCGGCCTGCTGCTCCTCGCGGGACGAAAACGGGATTTTGCCCAGCTTGGTCAAGCCGTCCACGAGGCGCGCCACCTCGGTACCAAACTCCTTGCGGATAACGTCCAGCGCAATTTCGGTATCTTCAACGACATCGTGAAGCAGGGCGGTTACCACCGAGGCGGTATCCATACCCATGTCGGCCAAAATGACGGCCACCGACAGCGGGTGGGTGATATACGGCTCCCCCGATTTGCGCATCTGGCCTTCGTGCGCGGCGCTGGCCGCCTCGTAAGCCTGTGTGATTTTAGGGATGTCGTAGCCCTCGCTGTGGCTGATGATGTCGAGCAGGTCATCGAAGGAAATCATAATTCGTACCTTAGTCATTAAGCAGAATTCATATCATCTTCTCAATCTGCGCGCGGTTCTCCAAATGTCAGTATAGCACAGACAAAATAGCGCGACAACAGAATTTTACCCCGCCACCTGTTCTTTCCGCAGCCCCGCCAAGGTCGGCGCGCTATCCAGTTCTACCTCTTTGGGGTTCTCCACACAGCAAATTTCGCCGCTTGCGCGGGTGATTAGGCCCAATTCCCCAAAAGCATCGAGCGCCACCAGCAAACGGTCGTAAGGCGGCGGAGCGACGGAACCTGTTTGCCGCAAGCGGTGCCAGAGCTGCTCCGTGCTATGACGAAAGCGCTTGACCCGGCGCAGGAAGCGGTAGACGGCAACTACTTCGTCGCGGGTGGGAAGCAGCTCCTCACGCTCGCCAATGCCATACTCGCCGCGCAGATGGTTTTCGTAACGCCTTTCGCAGGCCAGCAGCACCTCGCCATCGTCTTCAGCACCGGCGTGGCGGAACGCCTTGGCGACGACGGAAATTTGCTCTCTGCCCTCATACCATGAAAGAGAGACCGTGGCGGCCATATCAACGACATCTCCGAGCATATAGGGAAACTGTTCGGCTGTTGTACGAAAGGCGATAGCGGTGAGGATCCGCCCGTCCGGCCACGCAAGCTGAAGGCGCAGATGCTTTGCGTCCTTTGTCGGATACATCGCCTGTATTCGCAGACCGGGAAGCAGAAAAAGCGGCTGGCGGTTGCCCGCGCCATAGGGCTCGAGAAGAGATACCTGCGCGATGGCGCCGGGCTCCAGTTCATGGCGCGCCAGCACGCAGTCAATTTCCAGCGTGGGATGGGGCATACAAGGGTACGCGCTGGCAGCGTAGGCTTCCAGTTCCTCAATAAAGGCGGCCAGTTCTTCTCTTGGCAGCGTCATACCTGCAGCCAAGGGGTGACCGCCAAAGCGGGTAAGGCGGGCAGAACAGGCGCTTACCGCCCCAATGACCGAAAAACCGGGCAACGAGCGGGCGCTGCCCCGGGCTGTTTCTTTGTCGAGAGAGAATACGATAACAGGCTTACCGTAGCGCTCGCCCAGCCGCGACGCCACAATGCCCAGCACCCCTTGATGCCACCCTTCTCCCGCAACGGTGAGCAGGCGGCGGCGCGTCAGCTGCGGCTCTGCGGCCAGGATACCCTCGATATGGACGAGGATCTCATCTTCGGCGGCGCGTCGGCGTTGGTTTTGCTCCTCGATGTCGTCGACAATCTCGCGGGCATAGCGCACGTCGTCGGTGAGCAATAACTCGATAGCTTCGTCCACCGTGCCCATGCGACCCAACGCGTTTAAGCGCGGTGCGATGGTATAGGCGATCGTCTCGGCCCCCAAGGGCTTACCGGCGGGAGCGCAGCGTTCCAGCAACGCGGAAAGCCCGGCGCGGCCGGTATCGGCCAACCGCGCCAGCCCGTGGCGCACAAGAATCCTGTTTTCACCGGTAAGGGGCACAACGTCGGCGACGGTGCCTATCGTCACCAGCTCGGCATAGTGCTCGAGCAATTCGCTGCCGGTAAGGTCGCCCTCGAGGGCGCACACCAGCTTAAAGGCCACGCCCACGCCGGCCAGTTCGGTGAGCCCGCTTTCGTCGTCGGAGCGGTGGGGGTTGAGGATAGCGGCAGCGGCGGGTAACGTCTCGCGCGGCGTATGGTGGTCGGTGACCACCATACGTATTCCTAAACCGGCGGCGTAGGCGATCTCTTCGTGAGAGGAAACGCCGTTATCCACTGTAATAACAAGCGCGACACCCTCTGCGTGCAGCCAATCCACCGCCGCGCAGTTGAGGCCGTAGCCTTCGCCCTCGCGCACCGGCACGTAGTAGATGACGTCGGCTCCCACATCTTGCAAATAGCTTACAAGAAGGGCCGTCGCGGTGATACCGTCGCAGTCGTAATCACCGAATACGGCGATACGCTCGCCTGCTTCCGTCGCCGACCGAATTTCATGCACCGCTTTTTCCATATCCCGCAGGGCAAAGGGGTCGCTCAGTTCCCCGCCGCACTCGAGAGAATGCTCGTCCTGCTCTCTCGCGAGCAGTATACGGCTGAGCACAGGGCCAAGCCCGCGTGCGGCCAGCGCGGTAAGAGCTTTGTCGTTCTCCGGGCGGCAAGACGGTAATATCCAACGCTTTAACGGCACTGGGGGTAACCTCCACGGTAGTTGCTGCAAAACAGGGCTTAACGCCTTTGCTATCAGTAATTGAGGGTGAGCATGTAAAGAAAGCCGTCTTTATCGGGAGCATCCTGCCGGATCTCGGCGGCGGGCGTGTGACCGCCTTGTTGCAGGGCAAGGGCGGCGTGACAGACTGCAATGCCCATATCGATCCAATTCAGGCCGCGCAGAACGGTGTTTTCAAGAAAGCCGCCTTTCTTGCAGTAAAAATCGATGCGGCTTTCTCCACACACAAGATACCATGGCTGCCGGTTGCGCGCGCTGGGGGCCAGCCGCACTGCCTCAACAACGGGATGCTCCGGTTTATCCGCGATTTCTTCCCGGCGCTTGCGGGTGAACTCTGTGCTATGGCGCGCGTTGCTTCCCTTTGCCGTACCGAATAACAGGCTAATGACATAATCAAGCCCTTCGCACTCTTTTTTTGAAGCGCGCACAGTGGCGTTCCACAGCGCGCCCAATCCGCCCTGCTGCAAAAACAGATCCGCCTGTTGCAGCAGAAATGCCAGATTCAGATACGCCGCCGCTTCGTGATTGGCGTAGGCGGCTATCTTCATCGCCCCGCCCTTATGCGGCTGGATCTCAAACGCGACGCGCTCGGCCGGCAGCAGCGGAACAGCCTGTGATAAAAAAGCGCGCAACGCGGCCAGTTTTTCGTCCGGAATAGGCCCCTCGGCGTAGTTGCGCGTAGATTTGCGGCGAAAGATGGCTGGGTACAGTGATTGGTCGAGGGTCTCCATATATCGCTCTCCTATTCTTCGTCATCGGGTCGGTGATCGTAATCGTATGGCTTGCGGGCATGGGGGCGGGACGAAAAAACATTGCGCTCCACATGCGGCATAAAAAGGCCGGCGACCGCGGCGGCGTGAAACGCAAAGCCGCCAAACAGATAAAAAGCAATGCCGGCGAGAGGAACCGCAAGCAGCATCAGAAGCGGCGCAACTGCGGCGGCGGCGCAGACAAGACCGGCGGCGGGATGCCGCACAGCCAGCAGCAAAGCATCGACGGGGGCGCGCCACAGCGGCAGGCGGGCAGTGGCCAGCAGAAGAAAGAGTACCATCCCCGCCGCGATCAACAGCAACGCGCCCGATACGGCAATAAGCAGCGGCAGCGCCATCCACGGTTGCCCGGCGCGCAGACCGTTGAGGTAAAAGCTTACCGCGTAGCCCGCCGGAAGCATCAGAAAGGCGAAACCGCCGCCCAGCAAAGCCGAAGGGGCGAGCGTATCCGCAAAAGCACTCCAAAAATCGGCGGCAATCCGTACCCGCCGCCCCTCAGATAAATCCCGCGTCAGCCGCAGCAGGGCGGTAGTGGCCGGTCCCGCCGTCACCAGTAGCAGGCATACGGCGACATATAGCAGATTGAGCCGGATCAGGCTCCCCAGGTTGCGCCGAATAAAGCGCGAAAGCTTTAACATAGTTCCCAATGGGTCGAACATGGGCGCGCTATACACGCCCGCATTCAACGCTTAATTATCATTTGTCTTTTATTTTACCTCAAAATAAAGGAATTTGCAAATAAAATGTAGAGAGCAGCCTCAAGCAGGGCGGCGGCGGCACAGATAACGGCAGCGGCGGCAAACCCGAGCAGAGCGTCGCGCAGGGGGTGAGCGTCGGGGGTACGGGCAGGCGCGCCGCGCATCAGGCCCCAAAAGAGGGAGGCCAGACGCAGTGAATTCCGGCAGCACAAAAGGATGGCAAAGGTAGAAAGCAAGCACCCCGGCAGCAGCAGCACACCCACAAAGCCGGTGGCCGCCGTTCCGTACCGCGCGAAGAGGGAGGCCGCCGAAAATCCAAACCCCAACCCCCGCACAAAGGGCGCGGCCACGATCACCGGCTGCGCGACGGCGCAAAAGCCGCAGACAAACACGCCCCCTGCGTACAGCATCGATGAGGCCAGCGCCGAGTAAAAATTATCGGCCAGCCCGCCGGAACGCCGCTCTTCCACAAAGCCGCCCAGCAGCCGCGTGAGCAGAGCGCGGCTCTCTTCCCCCGCCGCGCGCAGCAGCAGTGTGCCCGCTACCACGCCCAGCAAAAACAGCGCCCCCAGTGTAAGCAGCATCGTATTCTTTTTTGTATAATGCGCCAGCGCTCTTTTGTAATATCCGCCCGCGCGCGCCCCGCGTAGAGCCATAATCAACCTCCGTATGCGATCGTTCTCTCTGTGGTATGGTTGTCCCTGCTTCATGTATATGTGGACAATCCTGTTTATACTACTCTTCGATTAAAATTCGCCTGTCATTTATGTTTGTGCTTTGCGCCGGGTCGGCGCGATAAAACTTGGGCGGGGGTTCGTGCATTGGCCCTGCCAATGCACGCCCCGCCCGCTTATCTGCGCCGACCCGGCGCAAAGGTGTTCGTCTTTATATGCAAAAAGAAAAACCACCGGGGGTACGGTGGTTGTGCGCCGGGCGTTTTTCGCCGGAGATACCGCGAATGCCGGCCGCGCCGGTTTCTTTCGCCAACTCTCCGCCGCCCTTAGCAGCGGCCTGCAATGCCTTTTCCCTGGATATCCGCTCTTCAGTCTTACTGCGTGGCGGCCCTGACAACAACTCCATCTGTCACATAAAACCACCAATGGAATGGTTGCATCCTTTTCTAAAAAAACGCCACGCTCTCAATCGCCGTGCATTTGCCCGTGGCGGTATCGATGCCGAGTGCCACGGCCGAGATGCGGATATCCTCGGGGTCGTTGTCAAAGCGGACAGGCAGACCGGTGCGCAACTTTTCGATCGCTACACCGCGTTTTACGCCCAGCACCGAGCGGTAGCCGCCGCACATGCCCACGTCGGTGATATAGCCGGTGCCGCCGGGCAGAATTTGCGCGTCGGCTGTGGGGACATGGGTGTGAGTGCCAATCACCGCCGATACCCTGCCGTCGAGGTAGTAGCCCATCGCCAGCTTTTCGGCGGTGGCCTCGGCGTGAAAATCGACGAGGATACAGCGGGTCTCTATTGTTTTCAGCAGCTCGTCGGCGCAGTCAAACGGGTTTTGCAGACTCCACAGGTAGGCGATGCCCTGTAAATTGACGACGGTAAGCGGCGCGCGTGGGTCGTCGTGACGGTAAATGCCCGCGCCCGGGGCCGAGGGGTGGTAATTTGCGGGGCGCAGGTCGCCCTGCTTTTTTTCCAGCAGCTCGTACACCTCGCGGCGGCGCAACGCGTGGTTGCCCGACGTGATAATATCCACGCCGCTGTCGCGCAGGTGGCGCAGGCTGCTCCGGGTCATCCCGTTGCCCTCGGCGCTGTTTTCGCCGTTGGCCACGATAATATCGGCATCAAACCGCTTTTTGAGCAGTGGCAGCTTGGCCCGCACGCAGTCGCATCCCGCCTGCCCCACGATATCGCCTAGCATCAAAACGTTCAATACGTTATCTCCCGCTTACTGTTCGTTATCCCCGTCATTTTCGAGCAGCGGCACCGTGACCTCGAACGTATTGTTGTTGCCGCTAACCCGCGACGGCCTGTATAGGGTAAGTGTGACCAGATCACCGGGTTTGTGCTTTTGCAACTCGCCGCGCAGCGTGTTCATATCGGTCACGCGTACGCCATCGATTTCAGTGATGATATCGTAGCGCATCACGCCCGCGTCGGCAAGCGCCTGCGAGGTGATACCGGTAATCCGCACGCCGGCGGGGATACGGTTGTCGCGCGCGATGATCTCACTCACCACGTCGCCTTCAATGCCCAGCAGCACACGGCCGGTGACGCGGCCGTATCTAATAAGATCCTCAATGATGGGTGCCGCCTCGGTGATGGGGATGGCGAAGCTGATGCCCTCGTAGCCCTCCGCCACGATCTTGGCGGTGTTGATGCCCACTACCTGGCCGAATTCGTTGCACAGCGCGCCGCCCGAGTTGCCCGGGTTGACGGCGGCGTCGGTTTGGATGTAGTTTGTGGTAGAGTAAGGGGTGCTCATGACACGGTTGATAGCCGACACAATACCGCTGGTAACGCTGCCGGCCAGTTCGACACCGCCGGGATTGCCGATGGCGATTACCGTCTCGCCCACCACCAGCTCGCCGGAATCGCCCATGATAGCGGGTGTGAGGCCGTTCTTTTCCACCTTAAGTACCGCAAGATCGGTGAGCTGATCGGCCCCTACCAGCACCGCCTCGGCCTCGGTATCGTCGTCAAACACAACGACCACCGCCGCCGCCCTCTCGATGACATGGGCGTTGGTGATGATATAGCCATCTTCGCTGAGGATGATGCCGCTGCCCTCGGTGGCGGGCTGATAGCTTTGGAAGCTCTGGTAATTGACAATACCCACCACCGACGGCCGCACCGCCGACGCCACTTGCGGTATTGTCATCTGGCGGCCGGTGCCGGGCGCGGGGGGCAACGCCTGGGATACCGGCGGTTTGGAGTTGATATCCATCGAAATATCGCCGCCGCCCGATACCGACGGCATCCCCGACTGCGGTTGTGAACGCGACGGCCCGGGCTGCAACTGACTGGGCGCGGCGGCACTCTCCTCGGACGCGCCGTACACCGCCTTAAAAATATTATATCCTGTCAGCGTAAGCAAGCCTACCGACAGCATGCAAAGCAGCGAAACGGCAAATACTACCAGGCCCCGGCTCCTGCGGCCACGGCTTGGAGCGGCGCGATCGTACTCGGCATAGTTCCAGCGGTAACTATCGGGGCGGCGTTCCTTTTGCCAGCCACCCGTCGTTGAATACTGATAAGGGATCCGGCGGCTTGCGCCGCCCTCGCGGCCACCCGCTGCCATTCTGCCAAGCGACGACTGCCGGCTCTCTTCCGGCTCGCCGCCGCCATAGCTGCGGTGCGCCGAAGGAGGCATATATCCGCCGTTTTGAGAATTCCATTCGCCTTGCACAGGCCGGTGCTCCGGCTGCGCCGGAACCTTTGGCCGGTAGGAAGCCCCGTCGGCGCTCTGCCACGGCTGCGGCTCCTGTCCCTGCGGCTGTCCGCCGTTTTCCGGTCCCGTCTCGTAGTCGTTCATTTTAATACCCCCGAATGGTAGTTAAAAATAATGATAGCATCAAAAAATGAATTGCGATTGAACGGGCCGGTGTAAAATATGACGTTAGTTTGAACATTTTTCGGGCATTCACAAGGCCGGGCAAAACAGGTAGTGAAAAGCTCTTAACTGTCAGCATATGTCACGGTGGGCGGCCCGGGCGGCGATACCGGCGGCATTGAGGTGTGCGGCGAGATGCTCGCACAGCGCCACCGAGCGATGCTGGCCGCCGGTGCACCCGATACTCACAACCAGCTGGCTCTTGCCTTCGGCGGCGTAGAGCGGAACAAGATAATCGATGAATCCAAACAGGCGTTTTGTAAAGCTTTTGCACTCTTTCCCGCTCAGAACAAAATCGCGCACGGCGTCGTCCAGCCCAGTAAGAGGGCGTAGTTCGAGCTCGTAATAGGGATTCGGCAGAAATCGCACGTCAAAAACGAGGTCGGAATCGTGGGGCAGGCCGTACTTAAAACCAAAAGAGCCGCATTCTACCATCATTAGCGGGCGTCCGGCGCCGCCGAAGAGCTCGCGCACCCGCTCCTTGAGCTGCCGTGCCGAAAAACGCGACGTATCTACAACAAAATCGGCGCGCTCCTTGGCCTCCGCGAGGAGCTTTCGCTCGCGCGCCACCGCCCCCTCGATCGTGGGAGACGCGTCGTCCTGTAATGGGTGACGGCGGCGGGTCTCCTTGTAGCGGCGCAGCAAAACGGCGCTTTCACAATCGAGAAAAAGGGTTTTGTAGGGCAATCTGCGCTCGTGTAACTCGTCGAGGCAATTGGTGTATTCAAAAAAAAGCTGCTGGCTGCGCACATCCACGACCAGGGCGATACGGCTGATGCGCTCACCCGACTGGGTAGGAAGCTCGGCGAATTTGGTAATAAGCCGCGGCGGGATGTTGTCCACGCAATAATAGCCCAAATCTTCCATTACTTCGACGGCTTGCGTTTTTCCCGCTCCCGACATGCCTGTTACAATAATGAGTTCCATGGAATTACCCCAAAATTAAAACTTGCCCAGCAGCCGCACTTCACATTCCAGCGCATACCCTGTCTGCCGCCGCACCTCGTCCCTGACATGACGGATAACGGCCAGAATATCCCGCGCCGTGGCGCCGCCGGTGTTGACGACAAAGCCGGCATGCTTTTCGCTCACCATGGCGCCGCCCACGCTGTAGCCCTTGAGACCGCATTGGTCGATAAGCACGGAGGCGTAGCCTCCCGCGGGCCGCTTGAACGTACTGCCCGCGCTGGGGTAATTCAGCGGCTGCTTTTCGGCCCTGCGCTTAATATGATCGTTCATTGCGGCTTTTATCGCGGCGGGGTCGCCTTTTTTCAGGCGTACCGTCGCACCGGTGATGATGCGTCCCCCGCCATGAGGCTCACTGTAGGCACTTTGACGGTACGATAACTTCATCTCACTGCCGCGCAACCCGCCGGGTGTGCCGTCCTGTTCTATGTGAGCCGTTGAAAGCAGTACGTCGGCGAGTTCTCCGCCATAGGCACCCGCGTTCATCATCACACCGCCACCCACCGTGCCGGGAATGCCGTAGGCAAACTCCAGACCGGCAAGCCCGCGGGCAAGCGTATGCTCGCAAAGGCGTGCGAGAGGCAGCCCGCTCTCGCACGCGATAGTGGTATCGTCGATATCGTGAATAGCCGAAAAGCGGTCGCCCAGATGTAATACCGCGCCCTCAATACCGCTGTCGGCAATGAGGACATTGGAGCCGCGTCCCAGCACGGTGAGGGGGAAACCGTGCGCACGGGCAAGGCGTACCACACCGGCAATTTGCACGGCGCTTTCCGGCTCAATAAAAAGCTCCGCCGGCCCGCCGACGCGGAAGGAGCAGTGGTTCCCCAGCGGCACATCCCGCTCATACGCAACGCCGCATTCGGCAAGGGCGGCGGCAAACCGCTCCAGTTTTGGCATAGCTTCTCCTATACTCTTTAACGGGCAAAAAGTGTGCCGGAGTTACGGTATTTTTGTTGCCCGGCAACGAAACAACACAAAGGAATACTTTGTGTATTCCCGCGGCTTTTGACGCAGACGGGCGGCAAAAAGCCCGCGATGTCCGTGCGCTTTTTGCCCGTTAAGGAGTATATATCTCCACATACTCCGTTCGCGCGTGCATCTCGCCGCATAAATCGTAACAGCGGCGGTAGAGGGCGTTGCCTTCGTCAACAAAAGCGGTCTCGTCCTCATGACCGCACAGCCGTGCGTAGATGCGGCCGATTTCATCCTCGGCATTGGCGCCGGAGCGCTCGCAGAGTATGTAAAGCGAAAACGCCGCCATATCGCGAACGTCCTCGGCCAGCTCAGCGCTGCGTTCTTCAAGCCGGTCGTAAAAGATATTGAGAGCGGTTTGCGCAATGATAGAATTGGGCGAGAGCTCGGTGATAACGCGGTTGACGATATACGAGAACAGCACCACCCTATGATGTACGCGCAGGGGTTCGGCGTCCGGCCGCGCGCGGGCTGTTTCGTCGGCCAGCGCGTCGGCAAACTTTCTGCCGAGTTCCCGGGCCCTGTCCACATTGCCCGCTTCCTTCTGGCGCATGTAAGCCAGCGCCGATTGCTCCGCCTCCGAGAGCTCCTCGGCGGGGCCGGGCGCACTGAGACCGCCGGCAATCTTCATATCCTCATCGCCCTCTGTCGTCACAGCCAGCGCAAAGCCCGGCAGCGGAAGGGCAGCGCCGCGCCTTGCGTTATCGCGCAGCGCAAGTGTAAGCGCCACCAGCACAAAACACCCAAATAGCTCTAACACTTTGGTCAGTCTCCTTTTTTGCTCGTCTGCTCCTGTTTTACCGGTGAGAACCGCCCGGCGGACACCGCTTTGCCGTATCGTGCCAAAATGAGCCTGCGGTTGCCTGAAAGCTGTGGTTACGGGGCTGTTTGTCGAAGCGTTGCCCGAAAAGGCGCCAAATCGCTATTGTGTCCACTGCCTTTAACGCGGCCCGGGCGGGTTACTTAACTGTTCCAACGCAAGCGCTATTGCCCGCGAAAGCTGCTGCGGGCAAGAGGATACCTTGCTGCTCGGGCACAAAACGCCGCCCAACAGCGCACTCACCTCGGCGGCGGGGCGCCCGACGCACAGCAGCGAGAGCCCGCTTAAATTCCCCTGACATCCGCCTTCAAAGCGCAAATCGCGCAGAATGCC
>QMCE01001455.1_pt1 | contig 12963 bp, 12 predicted proteins | sample 1821851 | NCBI WGS metagenome assembly QMCE01 (sample SAMN09453174, study PRJNA476694) | Termite gut metagenome, whole genome shotgun sequencing project. | isolation source: worker | host: Odontotermes sp. | place: South Africa:Pretoria | collected 2016-01-28 | reverse complement strand
GTTACGGCGGTAATCGTCACGCCAATGTTTGTGCCATCGACACCAAACGCAACATTGCGGGTAAGGCCGCTTGTATCGAACGTGGCGAGATAATCTTCTTCCTTCAAAACAAAAAAAATGACACCGAACAACATCCGGCGTCATAAAGAGGGAAGCTAGGGATAGGGCGACAATAAAGGAGGTGCCGTTATCCGTTCCAAACAAGGCCCGCCAAGGCCCATACGCGAACGGAAACGCAACGGCACCCCCAAGAAACCTGTCTTGAGGGTGCGTCTTGTCCCCGGTTGCGCGCGTATGAAAAACTTGGCGGTTTTGTTTGGCGCTTCCGAGTTTATGACGCAATGTCTTGAAAATATATAGGTTACAAAGTCTCCCTTGTTGGCGGCATCAAAAAAATTCAAGCATACACTACAGGTAAATATATAGTTATTCAATTATTTTAAGCAAGAAGAAAATTTTTCATTTTGATTAAAGTCGGGAAATCCTCACTCTTGCCGCCTTAATAATTCCTCACATTCCTCCCACTGATTCCTCGTCCCCCACTTCCGGAATCGCCCACACCAAAAGCCCCCTCTTAACCTTCGGGAAAATCGCAGCCCCACTGGTTGCAACTACATGATTTGACGAATTATGCCAAAACGGATGGTTTGTGACACACCCGATACCGCCGGAAACGGCCGCTCCACAGACCGCCTTCAACCCGAAAACTGCGAACAGGGAAATTTCCCATGAACGACAGTCTTAAAATACTGTAAAATAAATGAAGAAGGAAAGAAGCTGTGTATTCTGATGAAAAGGAGCGTTTGTGTCCAACACACTGACTATCCCGTATCCAGATTCCTTACCAAGCGCCCTGCGAATGTCGCGGCAGGAATTTGAGGTTGAGGCGCGATTGCTTCTTGCGGCTCGGTTATTTGAGGAAAAAAAAGTGACTTCCGGACAAGCCGCCGAAATAGCAGGAGTTTCCCGAAGCGCCTTTTTATTGAAAACGAATGCAATGCGCCTAACCGCCGCAATGCCCGCCGCTGATGAAATCGCGGAGGATGCGGGTGAATGACATTCCTTTGCCGCTGGACACCGGAGTTCTCATCACATTGGCCGCTGCAACGTCTTCATGGGATGTATTGAACGTTCTGGATCGCCCTATAGTCGTTACGGAGACCGTCTGGAACGAGGTGCGACAAGGGCCGAAGGCAAGCCCAGGGGTCAATACTCCTCTTGCATCCTGTATGTCCCTATGGAAAAATGACCATGAAATCTCTCCGTGGTTGCTTGGCGTTTTGGATAAAGGGGAAGCATCGGTTATCGCATTGGCCTTGACGCAGAACTGGCCCGAAGTCGGTATTGACGAAGCGGTGGGTCGCTCGGTTGCGAGAACAAGCCGATTACGGGTAACAGGATCGCTTGGCTTGCTAATACAGGCAAAGAGAAAAGGGTATGCAATTACAATACGTGATGCGATTGCAACAATCCGTCACGCTGGGATTTGGATCGGGATAGACGTGGAGCAGGCAGCATTGCGAGTTGCAGGAGAAACACCGTAGCCACCAGCGCAGGACTACCACAGCATTGAAAAACCGCCGTTCACCAACGGCGGTTTTTCAATGCCCAGCGCAGATTTCACCGCAGAGCGCATCCCTACCACTGATTCCTCCCCCAACCCCCTCCCCCGCTTCCAGCAGGCACATATTGCCCATACCCATTCATCCGGTATTCCACCAACCCCCCGCTTGAATCCTGCAAGTACACCCTGCCGTCTTGCTGAACCGCCTTTTGATCGTTGATGTACAAGCCGCGATGATCCGGAACATCCACGATGTTTGGGTGATTGCGATACGCTGTCCCATCGGCGGTATCGGAGACGGTGTAATAATTCGGCTGGTAATAGTCGCCGTCCGAATCCTGATACGCGGGCGGATCGTGGCGGACGTTGACGCCCGATTCCCCACGCACAATGATAGTCACCAGTTGCTCTTTCTCCGCGTCCGACATCACTTGAACGCCACTGACCACCGCTTCACCGTCCGACCCGGAGCCGCCGCCGATACTGCCGCCAGTCGGACACAGCATCAAAAACGCCATCCGCAGCGCCATCGTATCAACCGGCGTCGCGCCATGAATCGCGTAGTACACCCCCAACGACGGTGAGCACTCTCCCGGCCTCGCGCCGGTGGACAGACACAAAAGAGCCTCACAGGACGAGCGGAGCTCCCCGCCCAACACGTCACCCGCATTGCCGACGCCGCACAGCGCGACAGCCAGAGCCAATGCCGCCACTGCCAAACGTTTGCGCATCCACATATTCAAAACCCTTTCAATCAAGCCTGTTTTTCGCATCACCGAGGCGATTCACATTTTCATCGATAGACGCCTGTACGCTTTGCGACCGCTCCGCCGCAGACTGCAAACCGTCATGCGCCGCCGCATCCGCCGGAACACCGGACACAGACCCGGAGCCGGAATCGCCCGCACCCGGAGCCGCCCCTTGAACGTTCGGGGAAGCCGCCGCCACACCAACCCCCGCCAAACTACCCGCGCCCGGCGGCTTCGACGCGCCAGCCACCCCTGCACCGCCGCCGCCATCGGCGCTACCGCCTTGCGCACCGCCCTTTTCCTGAGCACCCTGCACCACCGCCCCGCCGATCACGCCGCCGGTGAACGCCGACACGGCCGACGCATCGGCGGGAACGCTTGAGACATACCCGGAGGGCAACGCGGGCGGGGAACCGGCGGAGCCGGAAGCGCCCGGAGCGACCGCGCCGCCGCCATCGGCGGGAGCCTTCGGCTTCGGAGCCGCGCCGTCGCGGGCAATCCAGTCATCAATCATCCTCGACACGCCGCCTTGCGGCCCTCCATTCTGAAAATTCTTGTACATGGCCGAGCCGAGGATTTTTCCTGTTTCAAGACCGCGCATCAACGAGGAAGCCCCGCCTTCGCCCCGCACAAAGCCTATGCCCATTTCCACGTTCTGGTTCATTTTCTCATGGGCGCTGGCAATCGCCGTCGCGGCGTTGGAGCCGCCGCGCGCCATGTCGCGGGCGGTATCGACCATGCCGCCGGCCATGTTTTGCATCGTCCGCATCGCATGGCCGATGCCGATGCCGTCGATGGAGCCGGTTGGAGCCGACACGATGCCGGCCAGCATGGGCGGGACACGCATCACCAGCATCGCCATAATGACAATCGCGACGACCACGGCCGCGACGTTCTGGAATCCCAAAACGCTGTCCGGAGCCGCCAGATTCGCCGCCAGACCCGCAAACACCGAGGACGCGATTTCGATCAGGAGCAACGTCGCAAAAATGTTGATGGCGATGCCCAAGACCGACTTGTAATAATTGATCGCTATGTCCGAAGTCCACCGCGAGCCGCCGAAGCCGAAGTAAAAGATGCCGCCGTAACAGAGGATTTTCCCCGCGCACAGCAACACCAGCAGATTCGCCGCCACCACGCCCACGATGATTAGGATGAACAGCGCGAGGATCGCCATGATGAACTGATCCACCCAGCCCAAGTCTTTTGTCGCGCCCATGACCTTTGCGTACACGGACAAGGCCAGCCAGAACAATTCAGACGCCTTGATGTTCGCACCGCTCATGTTGCCGCCAAGATTGAAAAACGAGGTGACAATGGCATTCAGGAGCGCAAAGCCGCTGTCGAGCGACCACTTCCAGAACCCGACAAAACAGGTGAAGCGGATAAACTCATGGAAGAGAGCGCCGAAGTTGAACGAGCCGCCCAGGGCATGAGAGCCGAACGTCCACACCATGCTAATCACGACCAAGTACCAAAACAGCCGCAAGCCGACGCCCTGCAACCGCCCCGTCCAATTCGCCGCCGAATTGCCGACCTGATCGTAGACCGCATCGATCATGTTCTTGCCCGCCGCCGCCTCGCCGGAATGCCCAAGCGACGGCCAGACGACCACGGCCGCCAGCACAACGGCGGAGAGCAACCACCACACCCGGTTTCTGGACATATTCAAACCCCGTTCGCCTACCATTTGAGAGGAGCCGTACCCTGTTGCTGTTGCTGGAAGGATTCCGCGTCCTCGCGGAGCCGCACCGCCTGGGCTTCCTGATCCTGCATTCGGGCGTTCGCATTCTTGAATTGCGTCACTTCCGCGACTTCGCGCGTGACCATCATTTGCTGGATCACCATGTTTTGTTCGACCAGCTTCATCAGGAGCATGTTGGTGACGCCCAAGAGTTTGTTGGTGCCGCCCGATTCGTCGTTGCCCGCCTCACGGATCATTTGCTGCAATTCGGCCATGCCCTCTTCAACTTCCTTGTCCAGCCGCTTTTGGTGTTCGCCGAGCTGGTTCATCCATTCATCGGTGGTGGCGATCTGCGCTTCGGCTCCCTTTGTCTGGTACGACCGAACCGCGTCCTGCTTCATTTGGTAAAATTCCTGGGGATTGCCGTAAATGGCCGAGTATTCCTTGAAATCCGATCCACCGGAACTTTGCGCCGAGAAATAGTTCGAGCCGCCGCCGCCGCCACCAGCGCCGGAGCCGCCGCTTTGGAAGTAGTTGGAACTGTCCACCGCGCCGCCGGAACCACCGCCAGAACCACCGCCGAAGCCGGAGAACTGCCCCAACATACTGTTTCCGTTGAAACTCATTTGGTTCTGGATGTTTTTGAAGCCGCTCAACATGTTTTGAAACTGCCCCAACATGTCGCCCATGCCCATGCCGTTGCGTATCTGTTCCTTGAATTGCTCAAGCTGTTTCTGGTACTGTTCGATCTGCTTCAGTGTCTGTTCGATGTTTTGAAGCGCGGCAATCTTGTTTTCCACCAAATTGCCGGCGTCAATCACCGGAATGCCCGCGCCGTGCGCAACTGACACCGACACGGCCAGCACCACCGCGAGAACCGCCGTTCGCATACCCGACCCTTTCTGTAAGGTACAGTACACCCGCAAACAATCAGGACTGCCGTTTCCGCCCCAACTGCTTCATCAACCCCGCCGCCCTGCCCCCGCCCTTCACGGCCAGCTTCGCCGCATAGGTCGCGCCCTTCGACGCAATCGCCGCGCCCATTTCCACGCCCATCCGCGCCGTCCGGTACGACACCGGCAGATGAATATTGGTGACGACGCCCTTCACAATGCGCCCCAGCATCTTCGGAAGCGCGGCGATGAAATACGAGCACATGATCAGCGACATCAAAATGACGGCCAAATCCTGTATCTTCACCCCGCCATCGGCGGCGGCGCTGTTGACGAACGAGGCGACGAGATCGCTGAAAATGCCCGAAAACAGGGTGAAGGCGAGCAAGGTCGCCAGAAGTTCAGCCCCAGCGACCAGAACGGAACGGAGATAATTTTGCGCTATCGGCCTTGTCCACTCCAACCCGGAGAAGGCGAAATAAAAGTAGCCCGTGTACACGAGCATGTATGCCTTTGTCAGTTGCAGCACGAGGCAGCACCCGATCACCGCCGCCGCCACCAGCATCACCGCGCCGATCACCACGGACATCAACCCCGGAATGAAGGAGGGAACCAACGCGCCAATATCCCCTCCGCTCCACGCCAGATCCCAGGCCATGCCGGTCATCGAGGGAAATTTGATGTGTTTCAGCAACACCCCGAACGCGGTGACGCCACTGCCCATCACCTGCCCCGGCGTGATCGCGCCGCCGCCCATGTCGCCCATCATTTGAAACGATTCGATCACCGCGCTCATGACGGACGGCCCGTACCGCAACAGGAACAGCCACGATCCCGTCGTTATGATCCAGTACACCGCCTTGTTGAAAAAGCCGCCCAACTCCTGTTCGTCGAAAAAGACGCGCCCCATGTTCCACACGAGGGAAATGACGGCCAGATACCCGAAGAGCCGCAGGGACGCGCCGCGTATGTGCTCCGCCCAGCCTGTCGCCGCATTGCGGATCGTCACGATAACGCCGTCGAGGATGTTCGCCGCGCCGCCCCCCTGCCCCGCTTCCGCGCCGAGGCATTCGCCCGCAAGCAGGAGGACGGCCGCACCCGCGACAACGGCCGCGGCCGCGGCGGAGCCGCTTTTTCTTCTGGCGTCATCAGCGGTTCGCATAGCTGTAGTCAAACGCCTTGTATTCATTCCTGAACGCCACATCCTTCACCAGCATGACGTTCAGGCGGAACCCCGGCCTGATCTCAATCGTCGGCGAGATGTTCATGTTGCGGCGGATCATTTCCACCGTCACCTGGCCCATTTGCTGACCCAACGCTTCGGACATCGAATCAGACATGCGAGGACTGGCGTTTTCGCCGCTTCCCCCCGACCGCTGATCCTGCGAGTAGGAAATGCCGCCGACAATCGCCGACATCAACAGCGCCGACCCGAAAACCCGCACAAAGTGCATGTTCACCCTGTCGCGCAAACCGGCATACCCCGCCCCGGTGGTTCCCGGCTGTGATCCGAGGTCATAGGCGCGGCCATCCGGAAACACCAGGCGTTGCCACGCCACGAACACGCGGTTTTGCCCGTACTGAATTTCCGATGAATACCCGCCGATCAGCCGCGTCCCTTGCGGAATAAGCAAATGCCGGCCTGTGGGCGTGTCGTAGACGTTTTGAGACACTTGCGCCATAATCTGCCCCGGAAGATCGGAATTGATGCCCGAAAGCAGCACGGCAGGGATAACCGACCCCGCGCGGACAAGGAATTGACTGGGATTCTCCATTTCCGACGGCAGCGCCCACCGAGAGGCGTCACCGTCAAAATCGGCGAGGGAATTGCCGCGCCCACCGCGCCCGCCACCGCCGCCGCCAGCGACGGCCGCGCCGCCCATGCCGCCGGAGCCAGCCGAGAATGGCGCACCCGAAGCCCCTCCACCACCGGAAGAACCGCCCTGGAACAAGCCCGGAGCCGGAGCCGCGCCCGGCGTCACGCCGCCCGCCTGTATTTGCGCAATTTGCCGCTGATATGCCGCCGTCGCGTCGTTCCCGTATTCCGCGATGAGCGCGTTTGTCCGCGCCAATTCAGCGTCCACCGCCGCCAGCATATCTTTCCGGCTTCGCATATTCCCGCCCGGCGGAGTATAGGGATTGCGGTTTTGCGCCGGAGAACTTCTGTGATCCAGCCTCACCATCACATCGCCGGTGATCGCCGCCTCATACTGCTTTTGCCGCACCCCTTCCAGCCGCATCATTTCCAGCGTGAGGGGATCAGGCCCTTCCGGCTTCGCGGCCACCGCGCTCAATCTCGGAGCGGGCGGAGCAGGCTTCGGAGCCGGAGGCGGAGGAGGCGGGGGAGCTGCGGGCGGTTCCGGCTTCGCTTCGGGAATAAGCACGGTCGGAATGTCCGGAATCTCCGGCATTGTCGGAACGCGGATATTGCTTGTGATCAGCCGCGCACTGTCCAGCGAATCAAGAACCGGCTCACTGCTTCCGCCAACCGTCGCGGAATCGCCCACCGTGGCCAACTGCCACACGATGAACGCCAGAACCAGACCGATCACGGTGAACGCAATATGGAGGCCGCGCCCATTCACCCGCGACGTTCCCGAACTGACGCCGGAAATCTCTCCCGTCATCAACGCTTCATCGACCGGCGGCATTGGCTCAGGAACGACGGCCGGAACGCGCATTTCATCGGCCATCGCCATCCCTCCTTGCCATCCAATACGAGTTCGGGGATATGTCGCCGTCCACCAGATCAAACCCTCTCTGCAACTGCCCCTCGCCCACTTGCACGACGACAACCGCTTCCCGCTCTCCAACAAAAAAGACGGCGGGCTTGAGCGGCACACCTTTTGCCCCCTCGCCCGCCTCATTCACGGAGAACCCCATTTCCCGCAACTTTTCCGAGAAGGCCGCGTCGAATGTCGCGTTGTCCGATCCGGACAGGGCGAACGACGTTTTCGCCGGAAGATGCGACGCCTTGATCCGATACGCCGTATCCGCCGCCATTTGACAGAAATGCACGTCGGACGGCTCAAACCCCTGCTTCTCCCTGCACCCGGCGCAAACCGCCAGACACAGGCACAAACCGATCATCCTAAACATCGGCAGCCCCCTTGCGCCGGGGAGCCTTTTCGCGCTCTATCACCACCCTTTCCTGCACACGGCCGACGCCGCGCACCAAATACGCCTTGTCGAACACCGCATCGACGATAAACCGGTTGCTCTGTACCCGGTAATTCACCAGCGTTGTTTCCGTCGAGCGGAAGGGATTGCCGCGCCCATCGGCGCTCACGACCAGCAGCACCGGCATTTCACCCGACTTGACCGACTCCGGCATTTCGAGAATCGTTTTCTTCCCGTCGTTGTAGACCCGGAGCGGCTTGAAATCCCCCGCCCTCCTTGTCGCCGTCACCCGGTATTTGAAATTCAACGCGCCCAGGTACTCGCCGGTTTCCTCAAGCGTGTTGTCGGCGAGTTCCTTTTCCGCCTTCTCTCTGGCGATCTGCCCCTTCAACAGCACGTCGTCGGGATACGCGAAAGACACGCGGGGGAAAAAATCCTCCTGCGTCGATTTCATCCGCAGATAGTATGTCCGGCGGTTGGTCGCAATCACCATCGAAGTAGCAATGCCCGTGTCCATCGGTTTCACAAGGACATGCTGAATATCCCCCGCCGGGGAACTGGACAACGCCGCCTCAAACCGCCACCGCGCCGGATCGCCGACGTTCAGAGAATTGAGGATTTCCCCAGGCTCCAGTTCAATGTCCGTCAGTTGGAGCGGAGCGCAAACGATGCTCGGATGCGTCGTGCCGTAGACGTATTGCACCGCGCCGTCGGGCAAATACGTGGGATTCGAGTTGAACCCGCTTTCCTGCCAGTTTTCGACCTGTCGCAACACCCACTGTTCCCGTTGCGTCAGGGGAACCGACCTTTCAGGGGGAAAATACAGGTTTTGGTAAAATTCATCCGATCGCGCAATTTGCGGCCGCTTCGGCTTCGCTTGCGCCTGCGGCTTCGGCAAACGGGCATCGCCGCCATCGTCGGCATCCACCACGAAAGGCCCGTCGTCGGCAGACGGAGCGGGAGGCGTTTTCCTCACCGGCTCGACCGCCTCGCCGAAAGCCCGGTTGAAATCATCCGCCGTCAGCGGCGGCGGTTCACCGGCCAAGGAGCGGCCGGCAACGGCGCAACCGCACAGCACCACAAGCAACAGCATCTTTCCCATCGCAGTCATCCCTATTTTTCCGTACTGGCCTCTTGTATGCGACCCCAATTGAAATCGCGGACAAACAGCGCCAGCGGGTTATACATCATGTTTTCCGCCGTTTGCGTCCTGTCGGGGGGAGCCATGTAATACGACAGATTCGCCCGCATCCGGTATTGATCCTCCACCACGCCGCTATTGCGGTTGCGGATCGTCTCCACCCAATCCACTTCCCACGACGAATCGGTTTGCGGAATCATCGAGACGATTTCCGTCTCGACCGTGACCTTTCGCGCCCGCGCAAACGGCGTCGTTTCCTCGCTGCTGTTCAGGTACTCATTCATCTTGGCGAAGGCCACGTCATTCTGGTTGATCATCGAATACACACGGAAAATCGCCCGTTTCTGCACATTCATGTCCGGAGACACCATCCGCGATTCGGAAATGAAACTGCTTATGGTGTACCGCACAATGCGCGGATCAGCCCGCTCCATCCGCTCCGCCGCCTTGATGCCGACCGCCGCGCCCGCCTTGTCCACTTCCACGACGTAGGGGATGAGGCGCGAACTGTTGGCGAGATGCACAAAGCCGCCAAGCGCGATGAGCGTAGACAAACAGGACAACAACGCGACTATCTGCCACATCCGTTCTCGCGCCCTGGCAGCCGCTTCCCGGCTTGTCCATTTGCCGCGAAAATCAAACCACGGATTCGGAATCTCCTTCTCTTTAGGCATATTCACCCCTTTTCCGGCCACGCCACGCCGCGCACGCGAAGCCACTGATCCACCCACCCGTCGCCGTATTCCGCTTCCAGCTTCTTGATGTCCGCGACGGAATCCTTGTCCGATACGCCCACGAAGGACAGGGCGAACGGCCCCAGCGCCAATTCAAACAGCCGCCGCCCGCGTTCAGACACGTAGTAGTATTGGCGCTTTTGCTTCGCGACCGCGATGATCTCGACCTGTCGCGCGTTCAAACCCATTTTTTGGTAAAGCTCTTCATCGCGGGCATACGTATTCGGCAGGAAGATTTTCGTCGCGGAGGATTCGACCAGCACATCGAGGATGCCGGAGTTTTTGGCGTCCGAAAGGCTTTGCGTCGCCAGCACCACGGCGCAATTCGCCTTTCGCAAGGTTTTCAGCCAGTCAATGATCTTGGCGCGGAACGCCGGATGGCCGAGCATGAGCCACGCTTCATCGAGCACGATCAGCGCCGGTTGCCCGTGGAGGGAACGTTCAATTCGCCGGAACAGGTACAGCAGCACCGGCAGAGCCGCGCGATTGCCCCCCTGCCCGCTTGCGCCCTGCATCAACTCTTCGATTTCAAACACCGTCAGCCTCGACAGCGCCAAGTTGTCCTCTTCCGCGTCCAGCAAATAGCCGAGGCTGCCCTCCACCGTGTAATCTTTCAATACTTCGCGGATTTTCTCCGACTGCGTTTGCGTCACAAAATCCGTCAGCGACCGCTTGGATTGACCCGCGATCTCGACAACCGTCCGGTGGATTTCATTCCGGTCGGCCGCAGTCACTTCGTAGTTGTTCAGGGAGAGGACGACTTCAATCCACTGCACAGCCCAGGCAATGTCGGATTGGGTATCAAGATATTGCAGGGGAGCGAACGACAAGCCGCCGTCGTCCGAGGCGACATTGAAATGCGATCCGCCCATCGCTTTGCAAAGGGCGTACATCGACATCCCCTTGTCAAAGCAGAAAATCGACATGTCCTTGTACCGCCGGAATTGCGCCACCAGCGTTGCCAGAAACACCGACTTGCCGGAGCCGGTCGGCCCGAACACCAGCGTATGCCCCAAATCGCGGACATGCAGATTCAGCCTGAACGGCGTATAGCCGGACGTGACGCAGTGCATCAACGCCGGCGACAGCGGCGGGTACATGGGACACGGCGCGTTTTCCTCCCCCGTCCAAATCGTCGATTGCGGCAACAGCGTGGACAGGTGGAGGGAATGAACCATGTTCCGCCGGACATTCCGCACCCCGTCGCCGGGAAGCGAACCGAGATAGGCTTGCGTCGTGTTGACCTTTTCAACGCGGGCGATGAATCCCAACTGCGCCACAGACCGCCGGAGAAAACTCGCCCACTCCTCCACAACCTTCCTGTCCTCGTGCATGAGGATGACGACCGAAGTTATATTCCCCGACGCCACTCTCCCGTCGCTCACGTCGGCGGTGAACTCCTGCGCCTCGTCCACCATCGCGGCGGCGTCCAGATTGATGTTGCTCGTCTGGAGATTGAAGACCTGGGAGAAAAAGCCGCGCACCTTTTGCCGCCACTTGCTCCGCAGCTTTTCCAGACTCTTCACCGCGTCCTGCTCGTCCATGTAGATGAACCGCGTTGACCAGCGGTATTCGAGGGGCAATTCCGCAAGGGCGTTCAATATCCCGGCGAACGTCTCCTGCGGCAACCCGCCCACATCCACCGCCATGAGGAACTTGTCCCCGGCCTTGCCAATCATCCCGCGTTCGTACTCGATGCCGCCGATCAGACTGTCGATGGCAAGCCCCGCCGTCATGGGCAACCGGATCGGCTGGCGGTCGCCGGTGATGCAGAAATGCAGCCACGACAGAAAATCATCGTAGACCACCTTTTTGCCGTCGTCGCCGATCTCCACGCGGGATTTCAGCCGCTTCATGCGGAAGGCGTTCTGCAACAGGGATTCAAAATTCAGCACCGCCTGGTTGAACCCGGCGACGATTTCCTGCGATTGCGCCGCCGCGTCCTTCTTTTTGAAATCATCGTCAACCATGAGATCGGTGAACTTCTTTTGGAGCAGAACCGGCGGGAAATACGTCAGGACAAGGTAAAACCCGCTTTCGTAATACGTCCCGCGCGTGCCGAAGAACCGCCTCCTTTCGTCGTCCATCGCCGCCGACACCGCATCCGGGAAATGGCTGTGCGAGGAATCGGAATACGACGCCTTCGCCTCTCTCGCGCAATCGATGTGCAGCATGTACCCCTTGCCGAGCGTGCGCAAGGCGTCGTTCGCCAGCATCAGCAAATTGTCGCGATCCGTCTCCGTGGACGATTCGGCGTCCGGCCCTTCATACCTCCACGCCGCCATGAGCGCGCCGTTTTTGCAGATGACAACGCCGTCCTCAATCAGCGAATCGTACAGCAGCAGATCGCAGAAGCCCATTTGCGCTTTCGCGTTGCCGTACCGCCGCCACCCCTGAACGCTGAAAATCCTGTCGCTGCCGATTATCCGCGACAGCAACACACATATGAGGACGGCCAAGACCACACCGCCCCCATACGCCAACCACTGCACGTGTAAAAGTCCAGGCGACACAATCGCTCCTAACGGTAAAGGGTGTCCGGATTCTTATAGAAACTTTCCTGCAAATTCGAGTTGACATAGCTTGGCGAACTGTACGGAGCGTACCGTTTCTGGTATTTCACATCCGTCAGGTAAATGGAGCGAAGCTGCGGATCGTCTTTCGCCATGAGACGCAGGCAGTACACGGAAAACATCCAGAACGCCACGCCCACAATCAGCGCCGCAAGCGTCTGCAACGCAAAGATGAGGGCGAACGAGATGATCGCCGTGAACATCACCAGCTCGCGATCCCCGCCCAGGAACAGATTCGGCCGGCTTGTCACCCGATACACACGAACGCGCGTCAAGGCCATCACGCGCCCTCGCCAGGCTCAAGCACGGACACAGCCGCAACATCATTCCGGAGGGAATACCCCGAACCCTTGAAATACTTCTCATACAGGCTTGTCGCGCCGACAATGAAACAGGCGACCAGCGTAAGGAAAATCATCGATTTCAAGAACGTGCCGATCTCACCGCCCCAAACCAGCGTCGCGCCCGCGCCCACAATGCCAATGATGATCAACCCCATCGCGAC
>QMCE01001454.1_pt1 | contig 12969 bp, 5 predicted proteins | sample 1821851 | NCBI WGS metagenome assembly QMCE01 (sample SAMN09453174, study PRJNA476694) | Termite gut metagenome, whole genome shotgun sequencing project. | isolation source: worker | host: Odontotermes sp. | place: South Africa:Pretoria | collected 2016-01-28 | reverse complement strand
GGTGTTTTCTTTCAAAGCGATAATATCAATACGCTCTACTCCGACGCGGAGCTTCGCTTAACTATTATGTCGAGCCTTGCGCAGGATGAGGTGCGCAGGCTGTCCGAGCGCGTGAAATTCGGCATGAAGCGCGCCTATGAAAGCGGGCGCGTTTTGGGCCAGGACAATATGTATGGGTATAATAAAAATGATGGGAAGCTGACGGTCAATGAAAAAGAGGCCGAGTTCATACGAGCTTTATTTGCGATGTATGCCGAGGGGCGGTATGGTTTTCGCACGATCGCGCGCATTCTAAGCGAATCGGGCTATACCAACCAATCAGGCGGCGAGATAAATCCGGGCACGCTACGTAATATCCTACAAAACCCCAAGTATAAGGGGTATTACTGCGGAAGAAAGACTGAGAGCGCCGACTATCGCACGAAGGCTAAGGTCAAGCTGCCGGAGGAAGACCGAATATACTATCGCGACGAGAATATCCCGGCAATTATTTCGGAAGAGTTGTTCGACAGGGTTCAGCTTATGCTGGCCGCGCGCCGTGAAAAGTATAAGCGCAACGAACCGGCTACGCAAAATCGCTATCCGTACAGCGGCAAAATCGTCTGCGAGCGCTGCGGCTGTTATCATTACCGCATCGTCCATAGGGATCGAAAGAGGCGTCAGGAAGTCTGGATGTGTAAAACCCGGACGCAAAAGGGCAAGTCGCGCTGCCCGTCGCCTGTGCTCGCAACGGAAGAGCTGGACGCGATTTTAGAGCGCGTGGGCGCGGATTTGATGTCGAGCCGCGACAACATAGTATCGAGCTTGCTGAGCCGCTATCGCCGGTTTCAGGATGATGAACGGGATCAAGCGGGTAGCCTGATTAAGCTGAGGCACGAGGTAGAAGCGCTCCTGAGCAAGAAAGAACGGCTGCTGGAGTTCTCTTTGGATAACACGATTTCGAAAGAGGAATTCGCCGTCATGAACGAGCGCCTCGATAAGCCGCTGCAAAAGGCGCGGGTAGCGATTGCGAATATAGAAAAAGAGCAGTCCTTGCGCGACGATGCCGCAGCGCAGTTCGTAAAGCTCGAACAATATTTGACGAAGGAAATTGGCAAGGGCGCGTATCCAAAAGAGGTTGCCCGAAACCTCCTAGAGCGTATCGTCGTATCGAAGGACAGCACCGATAAGTACGTTAAGCTAAGGCTCTTTTTGAGGCATGGGGAGGAGTTGGACGTACAGGTCGGAAAGCTCAACATTTTGGATGGAGAGACAGAGGTTAGCCCAATAGTGGGCTCCGAAAGGGAGTCGGAGGAGCTTTTGCGCTATCTGCTGAGCGAATTCGAGAACGACCCCGGCATGATTTGGGACACGAACATTTTCGGCAAGTCGCTGAACGAGCTCGTGCGCGAGGGGCTTTCCAACAAGCTGAGCCGCATGCCGGAGGATATCCAGATGAAATTCCAGGATACGCTGCAGAAGATCATAAACGAGGGCTCGAACGGGCTGATCTGCATACTGCTGTAGGTACGAAGAATCGTTTTGCGGGCGGGAGCGCTGCTCCCGCCTTTTTCGATTGCGTCTTTTGGCGATATATGCCATACTATTTATAGTCATATACGCTTTCACTTCGAATTCAAAACGATATCAACTTGAAAGGATCGAAAAGATGGCACAGGAAACATTGTTCGTAAACACGTTTACAAACGGGATTATCGGGCCAAGCTGCGAGATGCTCGGGCCGATCAAGGACGGCGGCTTTATCGCCGCGAATACCGCGCCGGGCTGCTGGGGGCCGATGCTTACGCCGGCCATACGCGGCGGGCATGAGGTTACGCAGCCGGTGGCCGTCGAAGGAGCGGATATCGGCGACGCTATCGCCATACGGCTGGTCGCTGTGGACGTCACGTCAGACGGGACGGCCTCGGGCAACGACAGCGTATTTTCCGAGCGCTGTTTGGGCGATCCTTTCGTCGCGGGCAAGTGTCCCCAGTGCGGCGCGCTTTATCCTTCAACGCACCTCGAGGGTATCGGGCCGGACGCTGTGCGCTGCGACATATGCGGCGCGCCTTGCTCGCCCTTCGCCTTTACCAGCGGCTACACGATCGCCTTTGACGCCGAGAGGACGGTGGGCGTCACCTTGGGGCGCGAGGCGGTCGAGAAAATCGCTGCGGACGCGCGCGCCTTCATGCGCGTTCCCGACAACTCCATACAGAATCCCGTAGCCGCCCTCGCCGCGAGCGACTTGTCCGGCATGATAAGCCGCATGCGCCCCTTCGTCGGGCAGCTGGGCACGATTCCCGACGTCGACACGCCCGATTCCCACAACGCCGGCGATTTCGGCTGCTTCCTCGTCGGTGCGCCGCACGAATACGGCATTGAAAAAGAGGGGCTTTCGCGCGTTACGGACGGGCATATGGACATCAACCGCGTACGGGCGGGGGCCATTCTCCTGGCCCCGGTGCGCTTGCCGGGAGGCGGGGTGTATGTCGGCGATATGCACGCCATGCAGGGCGACGGCGAGATTGCGGGACATACGGCCGACGTCGCGGGCATTGTCGTCATGCAGGTATCCGTAATAAAGGGGCTGGCGCTCGACGGGCCGGTATTGCTTCCGAATGCCGAGGATCTGCCGCATCTCGCAAAGCCGCTCAGCGCCGCCGAAAAGGCCGCTGCCGGGCGGTTAGCCGGGCGCTATAGCGTTTCGCTCGAAGAAAGCGCGCCCATCTCGTTTATCGGTACGGGAGAAAATTTAAACAAGGCAATCGACAGCGCTCTGAACCGCGCGGCGAGGCTTCTGGATATGACGGTTCCGCAGGTTATGAACCGCGTGACCATTACGGGCGGGCTGGAAATAGGCCGCGCGCCGGGCACCGTGACGGCCACGTTCCGCGCGCCCGCCGATAAGCTTCGCGAACTGGGGCTGTACGATATGATCGCGCGGCAGTACGGGCTGTAGAATACAGCCCGTTGTATAAAACTATCGCGCCTAATATTTTACAGCAAGCTTGTATTTATTGTTTGACAGAGGGTTTGTCCAGCGGCTATAATTGCAGAAGAAATAACGCCACGGAAGCAAATGGGGGCTATTATGAAGGACATAATAATCAACGATTTTCAAAGCCTCGTCGACGAACTCGTCGCCCGCAACAAAAGCCTGCTGGATACGCTGTCCAAATCACAGGAGACTAACGCCCGCGTCAACCGCGCCATCGCGAAGGCTATCACACACTGCGGCTGTATAAAGCTATCCGCCGCAAAGCAGCATTTCCCGCTGGACGTCGATCTCTCCGAGATGCCAAGCCTCATCTCCACCCAGATCGAAGGCGGGCTTTGCCCCAAGTGCCGCGATATAATCGAGACGGAGCTCGGGAGCAATCTCTTCTATCTTGCCTCGCTGTGCAACTCGCTGGATTTGGATCTGTACGACATACTCATACGCGAGAGCGGCCGCCTGCAAACCCTCGGGAAGTTCCACTTGCGATAAGCGAACCAAATGATTTTAGCCCGCGCTATCGGCAGCGCGGGCTATTTTACGTAACATTTCTAACTTTAGCGCATATCTTAATAAACGATGATTAACGCGATATTCTGTAGGGGCGAACTGTGTTCGCCCGTGGCGTATTGCGGGCGAACACAGTTCGCCCCTACAGGTTTACGAGTTATTCATCGCATACCCTTATTATGACATATTTCAGCCAAAATCCGCATATAGGGAGGAACTTACATATGTGTATGATATGCGTTATGGGTCAGGGCGCTTATGGGCGCGGCTGCCTGAAGGTAGATGTGAAGGCGGAGGATGGGCGGCCGCTAAAGGACGCAAAGGTGGCAATCGCAGATTCCGCAGGGCAGGAGCTTTGCGTCTGTTCGACCGATTGTAACGGCCAAACGATATGCGTACAGCTGGACGCGCCGGATAAGTCCACGGCACAGAAGCACGGAGGGATGGCTTACGCGGTATATACCGTCACCATCGAGAAGGAAGGCTACATAACACAAATAATCGAGGGAGCGGAGGTGTTTGACGGCGTCGCCTCGACGCAGCCGGCAACGCTGCGCCAGGGATTTGCGCGAAGCGGCGAAGAGGAAACGATAGACATACCGTTCAACGCGCTGAAGCAGGCGTCCCCTCAGATCGAGCAGAAGGGGCCGCCTGACGCGGCAAAGGGCGCGCGCATTTTGCAAAACGTAGTTATACCGCAAAAAATCACCGTACATATGGGCGTCCCCAACAATGCCTCGGCCAAGAACATATCGGTGGGCTTCGCGGATTACGTTAAAAACGTAACCGCAAGTGAAATATACGCGAACTGGCCGCCGGCCGCGATAGAGGCGAACGTCTACGCGATCATCTCGCTGGCGCTGAACCGTATCTACACGGAATGGTACCGTTCACGAGGATATAATTTCGACATAACGAACAGCACGCAGTACGACCAATACTACAAGGAAGGCCAGACGATTCCGGACAACATATCGCGCGTCGTCGACCGTGTTTTCAACAGATATATCCGGCGCGTGGGCCACAAGGAGCCTTTCTTCTCGTCGTTTTGCAACGGCACGACGTCAAAATGTCCCGGCATGTCGCAGTGGGGCACGGTTTCCCTCGCGAACGCGGGCTATTCCCCCATCAATATCTTGAAGTACTATTACGGCAACGATATCGAGCTCGCGACGGCGAATATCGTTTCGGATACGCTGACGTCCTATCCGGGCTACACGCTCTCGCAGGGCTCGCAGGGCCCGGACGTCGAGAAAATACAGGAATACCTGAACCGCATTTCTGCCGATTTTCCCGCCATTCCCAAGGTTACGCCGGACGGGTGGTTCGGCCCGTCCACCGCCGCAGCCGTAAAAGCGTTTCAAAAGAGCCAGAACCTGTCCCAAACAGGCGTCGTAGACAGGGCGACATGGAACAAGATTTCGTTTATATACACCGCCGTAACGGATCTGGCGGAGCTGACCAGCGAAGGCCAGCACGTCGGAATAGGCGCGAACCCGCCGAGTTCTATCGTCAGCCAGGGCTCGAAGGGCAAGGACGTCGTGGAGCTGCAATTCCTGCTCAATGCCATCGGCTCCTATTACGACTCGATCCCCGCGCTGCTGCGGGACGGCACGTTCGGCCCCGCCACAACGGCCGCCGTAAAGGCGTTTCAAACTCAATTCGGCATGAAGGCCGACGGCATCGTCGGCCCCGCAACGTGGAATAAGCTGTACGAGGTATACAAAAGCCTCGGCCTTGGCATCGGCGGAGGCGGCGGCACAGGAGGCGGAGGCGGCGGCACAGGAGGCGGAGACGGCGGCGGCAACGGAGACGGCGGCAGCGGAGGCGGCGCGGTAAATACGCCGCCCTATCCGGGCACAGCGCTAAGGAAAGGCTCGCGCGGAAGCGATGTCGAGCGGATACAGTCGCTGATGAACGCAATCTCAAATACGCATCCGTCCATACCCAAGGTGATCGTTGACGGGGTTTTCGGCAGCCGTACCGAGGAACAGGTCGTAGCCTTCCAGCGCCATATGGGCTTAAGCGCCGATGGAATCGTAGGCCCGGCGACGTGGAACGCCATCATGAACGAATACAGCGCCGACGCGCCGAACGCGCCTGCGCCGAACGCGCCATTGCCGCCGCCGAGCGTGCCCATCCCGCCGCCGAGCACGCCCGCGCCTCCGCCGCCGAGCGCTCCGCCCTATCCGGGCAAGCTGCTGAAACAGGGCTCAAGGGGCGAAGACGTGCGCGTTTTGCAGACGTATCTAAACAAGTGGGCAAATATCGATTCCGCCATTCCGCGCATCAAGGTGGACGGCGTATTCGGCAAGGCCACGAAGGCGGCCGTCGTCGCCGCTCAGCGCGGCTTCGGGCTCGCGCGCGACGGCATTGTCGGGCCAAAGACTTGGAATGCGGTCGTTAAATAAAAGCTTATAACATTATGAGAGGCAACGCCCCTCATAATGTTATAACCATATAAACGCAAAACGGCTCGCTCGAAAATGAACGTCCGTTTTGTGCATAGCAAAAGTTAAAAAGTTACCAATCGCCGTTTTAGAATCCTGTTGTCTCGGTTCTGTTGTGCGCTCTCCGTTGTCCCAGCTCAGTTGTTACGCTTTGATGTCATAACTCCGCTGCTTCGCTCCGCTGCCAAGTTCCGTTGTCTTTACCCGATGTCGTTCCACCGCTGTCTTTGCTATGCACAAACCCGACATCGCACCCTTCGAGGCAATGATATTGCCTTTCGAGGCTTTCGGGCGAGCCGTTTTGCGTGTCTTTCGACAATGGCGCCGTTATTTTCACTATCACTGTTACTGTCACTACCACTATAACTTACGTTTTGATATATAACACGCCTCAACTTTTTAGTCAAGGCGTTTTACAAAATAGATACATATATATTTAATGTGATACAATGTTTAAATCATAAAAAGAACAAATTCCTTACATGTATTTGCGCAGCTTTTCCAGAAGAACGCCGACGTCGATCGGCTTGCCGACATGGTCGTCCATGCCTGCCGAGAGGCACGCTTCGACGTCTTCCTTGAAGACGTTTGCCGTCATCGCAACGATCGGTACGGTATGAGCCTCGGGGTATGGCAGGGCGCGTATGCGGCGCGTGGCGTCGTAGCCGTCCAATTCAGGCATTTGTACGTCCATCAGAATCATGCTGTATTTTTTGTGGAAGGCTGTGAACTTGCGCACGGCTTCGAGTCCGTTTGACGCAAAATCTATCTCTATAGCCGTATCCTCGAGAACGGCGGATATGATCTCCTGATTTATTTCCATATCCTCGGCGACGAGGATTCTGCGGCCGGCAAAATTATCCGGCAGGCCCGGCGAGGCTGCTTTTGACACGCGTCTTTCACTTCTGGTGCAGTCTTCGATGATGTTCAGAAGCGTACTGGGGAAAAGCGGCTTCGATATAAACCTGTCGACGCCCGCTTTTTTGCCGTCTTCGGCGATGCGGCTCCATTCCGCCCCGGAAATCATGATGATAACGGAATTTTCGCTCGTTATGGCTTTTATTCTTCGCGCAAGCTCGATGCCGTCCATATCGGGCATGAGCCAGTCTACAAAGAAGATGTTGTAGGGAGAGCCTTCTTTTGTTTGGATCATCTCGAGCGCCTGCGGCCCGGAGCTTGCCACGCCGCAGCGGAAGCCGAACCGGTGCATGACGTCGGCAAAGTATTCGAGGATCTCCGGCGTGTCGTCCACGGCCAGAATTTCTATGCTGTCCCTGTCGATTTGCGGCAAAACGACGGGCTCGCCCGTTTTTTGAAGTTTCACGGTAAAGGCGAACTTCGCGCCGAGGCCGAGCTCGGATTCGATCCATATCCTCCCGCCCATCAGCTCTACGAGATGCTTTGAAATAGCAAGCCCCAGCCCGGTTCCCCCGAATCTGCGCGCCGTGCCGCCGTCCGCCTGCTCGAACGCGGCGAACAGGCGTCCTTGCTGCTCCTGTGAGATGCCAATACCCGTATCGATAACCTCGATAAGGATATCGCAGGAGAACGCGTCGTGATTAAGGCACTTGGCGTTGAGCGTGACTTTGCCGCTTTCCGGCGTGAACTTGATCGCGTTGGAAAGCAGGTTCGTGATAATTTGTGTGAGCCGGAACTCGTCGCCTATCATGCTCGGGGGAATTTCTTTGTCGATGGCGACGTGGAAGCGCAGCTTTTTTTCATCCAAGCGGAAGTTGACGACGTCGGTAATGTTGATCAGCATGCGTTCGAAATTGAAGGCCTGTACCGCGAGCTCGAATTTGCTGGCTTCGATTTTGGACATGTCGAGCACGTCGTTTATGACGCTGAGCAAATGCTTGGAGGCGCCGCCAATCTTGTCGAGACAGGCGTCTTTTTTTGCCGCGTCCTGAGTGCCCTGCGCGATTGCCGTCATGCCGACGATGGCGTTCATGGGCGTGCGCATCTCGTGGCTCATGCGGGAGAGGAACTCGCTCTTGGCGCGGCTGGCGCTCTGCGCCTCCGTCAGTGCGATTTGCAGCTTGGCGGCGGACTCGCGCAGGTTTTCTTCCATTTCGTTGCGGAACAGGACGTCCGCGATCAATTCGGCCGCGGAGCGCAGGATGCTTTCCTCTTCTTTTGTGAAAAGCCGCTCGCTGTGGCAGTCGTCAAAGCCGATAAAGCCCCAAGGCACGCCCTTGAAGTAGATAGGTACCCAGAGCAGCGAGAGCACTTCCTGTGAAGCGAGAAACTCCTGGACGTACGGGGACATTTCGCTTACGATGCAGTTTACGCAGATGTTGTCCGTAAACATCTTTGGAAAATGCGAAAAATGGTATTCGAGGGTACCCGGGAAGACGAGCTTGTCGCGAGGCATTGTTTCGCCGGCCTTTGACCATCCGTAAATTTGGGAACCAAAGATTTGATTTTCGTCGGTGCGGTTCTTCCAAACATAGACGCGGTCGACGGCGACGGCCTCCGCCAGGACGCCCAAAGCGCTCTTTAGGTCGGGCTCGAAGGAGCCCTGATCCGATTGCAGCAAACGCGTTGACATGCTGTTTACGGCGTAGAGGAGCTTCGTCTGGCGGTCGATTTCGTCCATCATGCGATTGTACTCGCGCAAATCGCGCGAATATGTGACGACGACGTAATCGTTTCCCATGTTGATCCGAATGAACGTCGCCTCCACCGGCACCGGCGTGCCGTCCCGCGTTTGGTGCAGCCATTGAGTTATGCAGCGCCCCTCTGCGGCGGTCTTTTGAAGCAATTCTGATAGCTTCTCGCTGCTTGGCCTGCCGTCGGGCTGATATTCCGTTGAGCATTCCAGCGCGCGGGGGAGAACCTGAGCGGAGTTATCGTAGCCAAACATCTTGCAGAACGCCTCGTTGCAGTCGATCGCCCGGTTGTCGGAGCTCCACAGCATGCAGCCGAGCGGCGACGAGTCGAGCATGAGCTTGATGTATTCGTTGGCTTGGCGCACGGCGGCCGCCTCGTCGTTGCGTATAAGCGCGTTTGCGATGAGGTTGCTGGCCGAGCGCAGGATCATCTCTTCGTTTGCCGTGAAAACGCGCTCCTTATGGCAGTCGTCAAAGCCGATAAAGCCCCAAAGGCGGTTCTTTATAAAGATAGGAACCAGCAGCATGGCTAAAATACCCTGCGGATCGAGCGCGGCCCGGTATTTTTCGTGCATATCGCGCACGAGGCCGTTTACGCATTTGCCGCGTATGAGCTTTTCCCAGCCGGGCACGACCTCGCGGAAGGGCTGCTCGGCGGATAGATGCTTGTGCTGCGGCTCGGCGCCCTCGGACCATTCGTAGATTTCTTTGCAGTATTGCCGCCCTTCTATTATGCTGTTTTCCCAAACATACACGCGGTCGGTTTTTGCCGCGTCGGCCAATAGCCCCATCGAGCGGATGATGTCGCTATCAAACCGTTCGGGATTCGTTTGGAGCAGGATGGCGGAGAGCGCGTTTTCCGCCCTGAGCAGCCGGCTGCGCTTTTCGATTTCGCCGAGCATGCGCTTCTGTTCGCGAAGATCGCGGATATAGGCGGCTACGACGGACGATTTTCCGTATTGAATACGAACGAGCGTTACCTCCGACGGTATCGGCGTGCCGTCCAGCGCCTGATGTACGAATTCGACCACGCAGTAGCCGTCGTGCTCCGCTTTATCCAGCATCTCGTAAGTAAATGCTTTTGAGGGCTTGCCATTCGGCTGGAATTCGGGCATACAGTCGAAGATTTTATCCGCCCACTCCTCCTTGCTGTTTAGGCCGAACAACGTAACCAGCGCGTCGTTGCAGTCGGCGATGCGATAGCCCGGCATCCACAGCGTACAGCCCAGCGGCGTCGCGTCGAGCATGAGCTTAGCGTGTTCGCTGGCCTGGCGTATCAGGGCCGCTTCTTCGTCGCGGATGAAGACGTTTACCAGCATCAGGCTCGCGGAGCGCAGTATTTCGATTTCGTCGAAGGTAAACGCGCGCTCCTTCTTGCGGTCTTCATAGAGCGCGAAGCCCCAGAAAACCTCTTCGCTGAATACGGGAACGGCCAATATCGTCGCGCAGCCGAAATGCTTCAGCGCTTCGTATTCCGGCATAAGGCTGAGCGGCCCGTTGACGCACTCGCCCGCCGAGAGAACGCCTTGCCAGCGCGGAATCTGCCGGGAATACGGATTGTCGTACAGCTCCGGAACGGCGACGAGCGAGGAGCCCTTTTCCTCGGTCCAGCGGTAGACCTGCGTCGCGTACAGGCCGTCGGGCTTTTCGGTGTTGCGCGATATGGATATGCGGTCGACGCCCATGGCCTCGGTTATTATGCGCACGCCTTGGGTTACGACGTCTTCCAGCTCCTCGCCTCTGCGCATGATGAGCGCAATCGCCATGTTGTTAAGGGCGTTCAGCATTCTGCCGCGCTGTTCGACCGCCGCCTGCGCGTTCCTGGAATCCGTTATGTCGATGCTTTGCTGCATATGGACTTTACGGCTTCCGGGCCAGTCTATTATGCGGTCAATATGGTGAAAGACGCTTTTGGAGAGAGGATTATCATCCTCCCAAACGACGGACTGGCCGGGATTTTCAAGCAGCCCGGGCTTTGGGCAAAAATCGCAGCGGGCCGTTTGAGCCTCCTGCATGTGCCGCCAGCATTTATCGCCCTTGATTTCGTCGCCAACGTTGAAAGCGGCTTTCATGCTTTCGTTTACGTAAAGGATCTCGTCGGTTTGAAGATCCGTAACATAGACTGGGGTGGCGAGAGTGTCGAGTATTTTTTCCAGCGTCTCCTGCGCGCGCGCGCCCTCCGTTATATCCACGCCAAACTCGAGGTGAGCCTTTTGCCCGCCGGGCCAGTCGATCATCATCGCGGTCATGCTGTGTACGCGGTCGATATGCGGGTCGTTAAGCGTCCATTTGACGACGCGCTCTGGCTCTTCTTCGAGCTCGTAGTAGGGGCAGTAATCGCACCGCTCCTTGCGCCCGTGCAGGAACTCGTAGCAGGGCTTGCCCAAGCCGTCCTTGCCCTCTACGCCATAAAAGCGCTTGTTGTAGTCGTTTAGGAAGAGGATTTCACCGGTGTCGGGCACTGTCGCCAGTATGATCGCGTCCAGGCTGTTAAGCATCTTTTCGAGCGTATTCTTTTGGCGGACGCTTTCCGTAATATCCACGCCGAAGTCGATCTGCGCCTTATGCCCTCCCGGCCAGTCGAGCAGCATCGTCGTCAAGCGGTGCGTTATATCTTTATCGGCATAGTACGCATCGGTAGAAACGACAGTGCTTGGAGACTGCAAAAGCTGGAGGTACGGGCAGCCTTCGCAGCGCTCGGTTCTGCCGTGTATATATTCGTAGCAGATTTGCCCGACGGCGTATTCGCCGACGTCGAAGAAGTTCCTGCACTGGTCGTTTATGTAGAGGATTTCGCCCGTCTCGGGGACTGTCGCCAAAATCATGGCGTCGAGGCCGTCCAGCAGCGTTTTAAGGATTGAGGACTGCCTCTCCGAATCGCGCTTGTATACGGCGAAGGCTTCCTCGGCCTCCCGTACAGTATCCACGCGGATGAGCAGCTGCGTAAACAGGCGCGCGGCGGAGCGCAGGAACTTGATCGTTTCGTCGTCGAAACGATGTTCGCTCGAGTTGTCGTCGAAATTGACCGCGCCCCAAAGCTTGCCCCTGGAGAATATGGGTATCGAAAGCTTGGATTTGAAACCGAATTCGACGGATATGTCGTAGCCCATGCCCGCCAGCTCGCTAGCCGTAAGAAAGGCGGACTCGTCGGCCATAAGCGCGGAAATCCATTGCTCTATAACAGGATGCCCGGGCGCGGCGTATACATGGTCGTACAGCGGCGCAGCGCCGCCCGCTCTTGTCCAGCGGTAGACCGGGGTCAAGCGGCGGCCGGCTTCGCTTTCAAGCATGCGGAATATGCTCAGCTGATCGATCGTGGCGGCATCGGCCACCGGCCCTATAGAATCGGACAGGATATCCTCTACCGATCCTTGGGCGTGGTTGTAAAAAGAGAATATATCGAGCACGCTGTTAAGCGCATTGAGCATCAAGGCGCCTCGATTTTGATGTTCCTCCAAAGCTATTGCGCCATCTTCAAACATTGGCGGCATCCTCCTATATCTAATAACCCGATTACGCGGCGCTGTGAAAATCAAAAAGCAAATGATGATAAGGTTTTAATGTCAGATGATTTTCTAAATATACGCGTATGATAACATATATTTGAGAGTATCACAATTGATTTTACAAATATGTTATAACTTTTTTCAGCAATACGCAAAAGTCCGCAGCGGTTCATATCGCTCCGCTGCGCGCATATGCTTACTGAGGGGGGCGATCGAGCCGTTTCCCCGGAGGCGGTATGCGGAAAAAGGATACGAAGGCGCTTTTGCGGGCGGTTACGGACATGTTCGACCTGCCGCCGGACCTGTTGATGGGCTTGCCGCGCATCAGTTTGGCCGGACGGGAGGATATGTTCATTGAAAATCACCAGGGCATTATAGAATGCACAGAGAAGCGCATTCGCTTTCAAACCAGCGCCGGGATAGTAAAAGTAACGGGAACGGAGCTCGAGCTGAAGCACGTCGGCGCGGAACGCATCGCGATCCACGGCGGGATCGATAGCGTCGAATATCTGTAGGGGCGCCATACATGGCGTCCGTGATAAAGGAAAGGCTGAGCTTAGGGTCGCGGACACGATAGATCGTGGCCCTACAGCCTGAATGGAGACTCAAAATGTTCGCGTGGCTGTGGAATTATTTTACCGGATATGTTATGATCAGTGTCGAGGGGCTGTCTCTGGAAAAATTCCTGAACTTAGCCGCCAATGGGAATGTTAAGCTTTGGAACGTGAGACGGTTATCCTACTTGAAGATGACGGCCTGCGTTTCAAGGAAGGGGTTCCGCAAGCTGCGCGCTTGCCTGCGGGGGTTGAAAAACACCAGAATTCATATCGAAAAGAAGCATGGCGCGCCGTTTAAGCTTTCGTTCCTGCGCTTTCGAAAAGCGTTGGTTTTTGGCGCGCTGCTGTTTATTGCAGCCC
>QMCE01001894.1_pt1 | contig 12971 bp, 10 predicted proteins | sample 1821851 | NCBI WGS metagenome assembly QMCE01 (sample SAMN09453174, study PRJNA476694) | Termite gut metagenome, whole genome shotgun sequencing project. | isolation source: worker | host: Odontotermes sp. | place: South Africa:Pretoria | collected 2016-01-28 | reverse complement strand
CCCACCTCCCTCCACTGGTCGTGGAGTTTCTGGAGTTTGTGGAACGCCGTGACGATGCTCGGCTCCAACAACAGCGCTTCGGCCTCTTCGCACAGGGCGAGCTTGGTTTCGTAATTCTTGCGCAGGTCGAGGTCGCGCAACTCCTTGTTTATCTTTATATAACTGTAAAAATTCTCAACATGGTGATTGTAGGTCTCCCACAGGTCTTTGACGGCGGTCAGGGGTACAGGCCCCGTGTCGCGCCACCTCTGCTGCAACTCGCGGAAAGCGTTGAAGGTCTGACCCAGCGTCTCATTGCCGTTCACAAGGGCTTTAAGTTCCTCTATGATCTCGAGTTTGGTTTTGAGATTGGTCTCCTTGCTCTCTTCGATCGTGGCCAGAAACTCGTCGCGGCGGCGGCGGTATTCGCCGATCAGCTCTTTGAGGCGTGCCTCGTCGGCATCGGCGGGCGCTTCGAACGCTTCGGGATCTCCCCCTCCGTCCACGAACGCTTTGCGTGCGGCTTCGAGGTCGGCGCGGTGCAGCTTGTAGAACGCCACCTTGACGGCTTCGGCGTCGCGGCGCAGGGTCTGGATCGGCTTTTCCTCCAACAGACGGGCCAATAGCTCCACCAATCCGGTCTTGCCCAAAGATGTCAGGTCGAGTTCGCTTTGAGGTGCCTCACCGGTCGAAGGCTCTTCTTCACCCTCTTCGTCGCCCAGATCGAGATCGGACGCTCCGGCGGCAAGCGCGGCATCCTCTTCCGAGAAGTCTACGGATTCTTCGGCCGCCTTTTCGACCTCCACGACAGGCTCTTCGGTTTTTTCTGCGGCTGCTTCGACACACTCTTCGACTTTCGCAGGTTCTTCAACCGTTTCCACGGCTTCTTCTACCTCTTTCACCGGCGCCTCCGCCTGTGCGGAGTCATCGACACTTTCGACCGCTTCTTCGGCAGGAGCGACGACTTCGGTTTTTTCGGGTTCTTCGATACTCGCATTACCCTCGTCTGCCTTGGCAGTCTCTTCAATCACATCATCGACAACGCGGTCGATTTGTTCCTCGGGAACAGAATTTTCAACAGTAGCCATACTTCTTTAATCAGTTTAGGTCCTTTTATATTAGGATAAAAAACATTCGTACAAAGTTATGTTAAAATTTTTAAACAATGTATCTGTTTTATAAAAAAAGCCTACTTTTGTGGTTGTGAACACGATGCGGACACACCCGTAATCATAATCGAATATGAGCTATCGCATACTTATAGTGGATGATGACCCCGACATTCCGGAATTCGTAGGATACAACCTCAGGAAAGAAGGCTATGAGGTCGAAACAGCTGCCAACGGTCGCGAGGCGGTCGATGTGACCCTTGCGTGGCATCCGCATCTGATACTGATGGATGCCATGATGAGCCGCCTGATCCGCACCACAAAAGGGATCGACGACACGCTCATCGTTTTCCTGACGGCCCGCGGCGACGAGGACTCCCAGGTGAAGGGTTTCGACGCGGGGGCCGACGACTACATCGCAAAACCCATCCAGCTCAAAGCCCTGATGAGCCGTATTCGCGCCGTGCTGAAGCGCAAGGAGCGCACCGGCTTCGAGGATGAGGAGAAGGGAGGCGGAGCAATTATGGTCGACACGGTGCGCCATATCGTTACCCGCGGCGGCGAGGAGATAGTGTTGCCCCGCAAGGAGTTCAATCTGTTGGCGCTTCTCCACTCCCAGCCGGGAAGGCTTTTCACGCGCGAGGAGATCTACGACACGGTGTGGGGCACCGACATCGTAGTAGGCGACCGCACCATCGACGTACACATCCGCAACCTGCGTAAAAAGATAGGCGAACGCCACATCATAACCATCAAAGGTGTCGGCTATAAGTATGAGGATTAGTATATTTGCAACGAAGTGAATATTATGGAACATAAATTCAAAGGAGTGGGCGTTGCGTTGGTGACGCCGTTCGACGGTCAAGGCCGCGTGGATTTCGAGGCGCTCGGCAATCTGGTCGACAGCGTCGTCGAGGGAGGTGTCGACTACCTCGTCGCACTCGGCACGACCGCCGAAACCCCCACCCTGACACACCCCGAACGCGCCGCTGTCGCCGCCTGTATTCGTGAAAGAAACGCAGGGAGGGTACCGCTCGTCATCGGCAAGGGAGGCAACGACACCGCCCGCCTGTGCGCCGAGCTTCGCGAAATGGATCCGGCGGGTTTCGATGCCGTGCTGAGTGTTACACCTTATTATAATAAACCTTCGCAGGAGGGACTTTTCCGCCACTATCGCGCCGTCGCCGAGGCTTCGCCCCTGCCCGTGATCCTCTATAATGTTCCGAGCCGCACGGGGATCAACATGAGTGCCGAGACCACCCTGCGCATCGCCCGTGAAGTGCCGGGTGTTATTGCCGTCAAAGAGGCGTGCGGCGAGATTAGCCAGATAAAAGAGATAGTGGAGAATGCTCCGGAAGGATTTTTGGTGATCTCGGGCGACGATGCCATGACCCTGTCCACGATGTCGGTGGGGGGACACGGCGTGATTTCTGTGTTGGCCAACGCCTTCCCGGCCGAGTTCAGCCGTATGGTACACACTGCCGAAGATAAAAGCGTCGCGCGCGCGCAAGCCCTATGGGCCGACCTCGAAGAGATGTGTCATCTGCTCTTTGCCGAGGGAAGTCCGACGGGAATCAAAACCGCACTGTCGATAAAAGGCATCTGCCGCCCCGACGTAAGGTTGCCGCTGGTCGAAGGGAGCGACAGACTGCGAGCCGCGATGGAGAAGATAATTGATAATTGAGAAACGAGCATCGAAGATGCGAGGCTCACCGACCGAGTGCCGACCGTCAGCCGTTAGGCTGGTGGAGGCATCTCACGAGGGAGGTAATTGAGAGTGAAAAGTGCGGGCGATGTCTGCGCTTTTTTTCTTATAAAAATTTTTTCACTATATTTGCGTTCATATACAAGGATATGAAGAAGGGTTTACTCGCAATATTGGCTTTGTGTGCTTTGGTCGGACAGGTGTCGGCGCAGGATATGTCCGTAACCGCAGGGGCGCAGGATACCTCCGCCGTGCGGGACAGTATAGTTTCGCACAACGGGGTCGTACAGGGGGGCATCGCCATCAGGGTGCCCGACGAGGAGGACGTTACCGTTAAGACCTTCTCGACCGATTCGCCCTATTACTATCCTTCGATGCTGCTGCGATATATGGCAGGCGACCTCGACCTCACACCAGAACACTACTACTATCTCTACTACGGATTCGCCTACGACAACAACTACGACGCACACAAGGAGTTGCCGGGAGAGAGTGTCATATATGATATTTTCGCACGTACCGAACATCCCTCGCGTGCGGAAGCTCTGGCGATCATCGAGGCGGGCAAAGAAAATATGCTGGTCGACCCGTTCAATCCGGGCAATATAAATATGATGACCTGGGCCTACGAGATCGCGGGCGACACCATAAACGCGATCGTGAGTGCCCATCGCTTCCGCGGTATAGTCGGTGCCATCACCTCGTCCGGCTCCGGACAGAGGGAAAATTCGCCGTGGCACATCCTCCGCTTCAGCCACGCAAACGACATCGTGGCGGCACAGGGGTTTAAGATCGCAAACCGCCAGGTGCGTACCCTCGATGTGGAGTATATCCAGGTGGAGAAGAACCGCCGCGGGGTGAAAGGCTATTTTTTCAACTTCGAGCGCGTCTACTGGAAACCCTACGACGGGCCGCGCAAACAGCCCAAAAGCAATTGGGAGATAAACGGAATGCCGGTGAGACGGCGGAGATAATTGAGAATTGAGAATTGAGAATTATGATGAGTAATAATAAAAAGCTGTTTACAGGTAACATTTGTACGATATTAAAAAACGTGCGCACCGCACCGTCATTGTCAATTATCAATTATCAATTATCAATTCTATTATTGGTGGCGGTTTGTCTGGTCGGTTGTAAAAAACCTACACCAACGCCTCCGCCCGTCGATCCCGACTCCAAGGTCTTTATAATGTACGACAATATCGACGATAATTTAGGCAGACCTTTTACCGACAACGTGAATGCCGCCGGGAGGGCCGTCGCCGCGGGGGCACTCATAGAAGGGCAACGGGTCGTCGTTTTCCACAGATGGCAGCCGGACGGCAGCGTTATCTACGAACTCGTCAGGGACAAGTCGGCAAAAGAGGGGTTCAGAAAACAAGAGTTGAAGAAATACAAGTCCAACGAAATGAACACTCTTTCGAAGGAGACCATCGCGGCGGTCGTCGGCAAGATACGCGATCTCGCCCCCGCGAATCATTACGGACTTGCTTTCGGATCGCACGGAATGGGATGGCTTCCGAAGTCGAGTACAGTCTCGGTATCGCGCAAGGTCGCCACTCCCGGAGAGATTGCCGAAAAGCCGTTTGCCGAGTTTTGGGAGGTTCCGGAGAATTCCATGACCCGCTATCTGGCGAACAATTCTGAAAAGATCGACATCGGAGACTTTGCCGACGGGCTCGACGGGGAGGAGGGAGACAGATGGGAATGGGACTTTATCCTGTTCGACGACTGTTTCATGGCGTCGGTCGAAGCATTATATGAAATACGCCATCTGGCGCACTATTTCATCGCCTCGCCCACCGAGATAATGATGTATGGGTTTCCTTACGACCGCGTTGTGAAAGTGCTGTTCAACGACTGGACGAACCTCGCGGGTGTGGCCGATGCTTTCGTGGAGGCATACCGGGCCAAGGATGAGGATGACTACCCCAATGCCACGGTTGCAGTGGTGCAGGCCAACCAACTCGATGCCCTCGCCACGACGGTAAAAAATCTGAATCTGACGGAGAATGAACTGACCTCCGTCGATGGGATACAATACTATGAAGGCTACTCCAGGCCCGGCCATGTATTTTTCGACATCGATGGCTATCTGAGAGTCATCAGAAAAGACACGGAGCCATATCGGATGTTCAAAGCCCAACTCGAGCGCACCGTCGTTTTCAAAGACCATACCGAAAAGTTCTATTCGGGTTACCCCCGTTCATTAGGTACCAAAATAGAGATAAAAGAGGGTTACAGTGGACTCAACGTATTCATCCCGTGGAGCGGTACGGCACCTTTGTTTTCGATGTACCGTCAAACGGCATGGTATAAAGACGTTTACGCAGAGTAGGCGTTTTGGCAAAATATTTGAAGGACAAAAAGAAGTAATCCGTTAACTTTTTTCCCCATGTTCACACCATTACAGTTGCCCGGTATCGATAAAGACGCCATTGCCCAGGCCGACAGTCTGCTGAGGGCAGGCGTCCAAGAGCGTATCAGAACATTTGCAGGCATGACCTGGGAAGACAGGCTTCACCTTATCCTCAACGACTTGTGGCACGTCGGCCTGAAGCTCGTCGTGGTATTCCTGATATTCATAGTCGGCAGGTGGCTCATCAGGCGCCTTGTAAAACTGCTGAACATCGTCTTCGAGAAGAAAAAGGTCGATCTGTCGATCCGCTCGTTCATCCGCGGCATCACCCAAACATTCTTCTACCTTATCCTGTTCTACGCGATGATCGCGTGGCTGGGAGTCAACACTTCGCTGTTCGTCGCCCTGTTCGCCGCCGCCGGTCTCGCAATCGGCATGGCCATGAGCGGGGTGTTCCAGAACTTTGCCGGAGGTGTGATGATCCTGCTGTTGAAACCGTTCAAGCCGGGAGACTGGATAAAGATCGGAGAAGACTCCGGGGCGGTGATCGACATCAGCCTGTTCAACACCGTGCTGAGGACTGCCGACAACCGCACAATCCTGATCCCCAATGGCAGCGTCTCCACCAGCGTAGTAGACAATTACAACGCCGCAAAGACACGACGTCTCGAATGGATAGTGTCGCTCGCCGACGGCACGGACTTCATCTCCGTGCATAAATTGCTTGCGGAAATAATCGCCGCCGAGCCAAAAATAATGAAAAACCCCGCTCCGGAAGTGGTGATAGTCAAACTGAATCCCAACGCTCTCGACATCGTGATACACGGATGGGTCGCATCCCGCGACTATTGGGAGGTTCTGTACAGGTTGAACTCGACCATCTATACGACGCTGCCGCAAAAGGGATTCGACTTCGACTCGTCGCAATCCATCAGGATAACCTCGACCGTCAAGCCGCAGGATTAACGAAGCAGCGCTTCGGTGAATCCGACCGACAGGCCGTCCATGAATATCTCGATGCGGTAGTTGCCTGCGACGATACCTTCACCCCTGTAAAAAATGCTTATGTCGAGGTCGGCGTTCTGATAGTCCACATCGTCGCGCACGGCCGAATAGACCGTCGGATCACCCTCATAGTCGAATGTCGCCGCCGAAGGGTTGGCCAGCACATAGCCGTCCGGCCCGGTGATGCGCACATAGACGTCGCGGACGCCCGGATTGGTGAGATTGTTGGCCGACAGGGTGAAATCTACCCTCATGCGGGCAGCACGGGCGGCGCGTGTCACCTCGTTGTCGCGGGCATTGAGCAACACCAGGTGTATGTCGCGGGCTATGACGCGCGATCCCTGACGGATTTTTATGTCGGCATCGGCGGCGCGCTCCTCGGCCATGTCGGCACGAAGGCGCTCGGTCGTGATCTCGCGGCGCATCCCGACGTTCTCGTCTATCAGGCGGCGGTTGAGCCTCCCCAGCGAGTCGATAGTGTAGATATATCCCGCCATCACGGTGCGCATCGTGCCCAGCTCCTTCTCATATTTGCGAATAGTGGCGCGGGTTATGCTGCGCTCTTTGGCCAGCGCTTCGAGTACCGAGTCGGTGCGGTCGCGTTCCAGGGCGATGCTGACGTTGAGCGAGTCGTTGGTCGAGCGCAGGTTGCCCAGGTCGGTCCTCACGGCAAGTATGCGGTTGGTGAGGGTGTCGCGCTCGACGGCGAAATCCTGCCTCTGGCGGTATGATTGAAAGAAATAGAGACCCGAAACCGCGACGAGTACCACGGTCATAAGGGCAATGACGACTTTATATCCTTTGAGTGTTTTGGCGGCAGAACTCTCCTTCCCGTCTCCATCCTGTCCGTAATCATCATCGTATTCGTACTCCTCTTTGTATTTCGACATGGCTCCTGTTTTTATTGTTCAACGTATTATTGCGGCAAATTTATATATAATTTAGGGAATTTTCATACTTTTGCCTTTTCTGCAATACTCTGAACAGATGAAAAATGTAATCGGGATGGGCAACGCCCTCACGGATATGCTCGTCAACCTGCGTGACGATGAGATACTCGACCGGTTCGTACTACCCAAAGGGAGTATGAGCCTCGTCGGCAGCGACGAACAAAAAGATATTTCGAAATCGGTGGCGGGGTTGCCCTACACGCTTTCGCTGGGCGGCTCGGCGGCAAACACCATTCGCGCACTTGCACGATTGGGAACACCGACGGGCTTCATCGGCAAGGTGGGCCGCGACTCGACAGGTGACTTCTTCGAGGCCGCACTCGTCAATCTCGGCGTCAAACCGCACATCTTCCGTGGCGAAGAGCACTCCGGGCGCTGCGTCGCACTCGTCTCGCCCGATGGCGAGCGGACGATGGTGACATTTTTGGGAGCGGCGTTGGAGATGACAGCCGATGAAATTACGCCGAAGTTGTTCGACGGGTTCGACTGCCTCTATCTCGAAGGATACCTCGTTCAAAATCACGAACTTATTCTCAACGCAGCCCGCAGGGCCAAAGCCCACGGACTGAAAGTCGCGATCGACCTCGCCAGTTTCAACGTGGTGGAAGAGAATCGCGAATTCCTGCACGACCTCGTGTCCCGGTATGTCGACATACTCTTCGCCAACGAACAGGAGGCTTTCGTCTTCACGGGCGAAGAAGAACCACTCAATGCCCTGCAAGCTATCTCCGAAATGTGCGAGCTCTCCATAGTCAAAACCGGAATGACCGGCGCCCTTATCAAAAACGGCTCCGAAGTCGTACACGTCGGAATAATGAAAGCCGCCCGTCGCGTCGACACCACCGGCGCAGGAGACTTCTACGCCGCCGGATTCCTCTACGGACTTTGCGAAGGGCTGTCGCTGCGCCAGTGCGGAACCATCGGCGCCATAGTCGCCGGCAAGGTCATCGAGGTCGTCGGTACAACCTTCGGCGAAGAGGAGTGGACGGACATTCTGCGCCTCGTCACAAAAGTCAAAACCGAGAAATACCTATTCTAAAAGTCGCCGTTGAGTATGACTTATACTATTAAATTGGAGGGACTGGAGTTTCGGGCTGCGCATGGTTGTTACGATGTGGAGCAGGCTGTGGGTGGAAACTTTATGGTCGATGTCGTGCTTGAGGCAGAGGACGAGGGGGCTGCGGAGGCGGACGATGTGACGCGGACGGTCAATTATGTGGATGTTTACGAGACGGTGCGGGAACAGATGGGGGTTCCGTCGCGCATCATAGAGAATGCGGCCCTCCGTATTGCCGAAGCCATTAGGGCGCGTTTTCCGCAGGTGCGGAGAGTGGAAGTGACCGTTGCCAAGCTCGCTCCGCCGATAGGTGGAAAGGCTGCGAGGGTGGCGGTGGCGATAGTTAAATAACGTGGTATCCTCGGCCCGCGTGGGAGATCCGAGTGCTAAAACCGACCTTAATATGAAAAGAATACTTATCCCGGGAATAGTTCTTTCCCTTTTTTTCTCCGTTTGGAGTGTTCAGGCTCAAAGCGATCATGTGTTGTGGTACGACCGTCCGGCCGAGAAATGGGTGGAGGCCCTGCCGCTGGGCAACGGGCGCCTCGGTGCAATGGTTTACGGCGATCCTGTTCACGAAGAGTTGCAGTTGAACGAAGAGAATGTATGGGGTGGATCGCCCTACAACAACACCAATCCGCTGGCGAAAGAGCACCTGGACGAGATTCGTGCGCTGATATTCGCGGGCAAAACGCAGGAGGCGCAGGATTTGTGTGAGATCGCCGTCCTTTCGCAGGGTGCCTACGGAATGCCTTATCAGACGGTCGGTTCGCTGAAACTCGATTTCGAGGGGATCGACGAGACCTTCACCGGTTTCCGGCGCGAATTGGACATCCGCGATGCCGTGGCTGCGACCCGTTTCACGGCGGACGGAGTGGACTATTTGCGTGAGGCTTTCACCTCGTTCCCCGATCAGTTGACGATCGTCCGGCTGACAGCCTCGGAGAGGGGAAAAATATCATTTACGGCGCACTACACCACACCTTACACCGAGGCTGTTCACTCGACCGAAGGTACGACCCTGCGGCTCGACGCGCGTGGCAGCGACTGGGAAGGTGTCGAGGGTAAAATCAGGTTCACATCCCTGACCCGTTTCGATGCCGTGGGAGGCTCCGTCGAAGTGCTTCCGGGGAACAGGGTGCGCGTATCCGGGGCCGACGCCGTGACGATCTACACTTCGATAGGCACCAACTTCATAAACTACCGTGACGTCTCCGGCGACTCCGAAGCCGTAGCCCGCAGGTGGCTGGACAAAGCCGGAAGCAAATCCTACGCACAATACAAGACCGACCACACGGCCGTTTACCGCACTTTCTTCGACCGCGTGTCGCTCGATCTGGGACGCACGGAGCAGTCCGACAAACCGACCGACGTGCGGGTGGAGGAGTTCGCTTCGTGTTTCGATCCGGGACTTGCGGCAATGTATTTCCAGTTCGGCCGCTATCTGCTTATCTGCTCCTCGCAGCCGGGCGGTCAGGCGGCCAACCTCCAGGGTATCTGGAATTACGAGTTGAACGCCCCCTGGGACGGTAAATATACCTCGAACATCAACGTCGAAATGAATTACTGGCCTGCCGAGATCACCAATCTGGCCGAGATGCACGAACCTTTCGTTCAACTTGTGCGCGACGTGGCCGTCACCGGTCGCCAGAGTGCGGCGATGTACGGTGCGGACGGCTGGGCACTCCACCACAACACCGACATCTGGCGCTCGACCGGTGCGGTGGACGGCGCCCGGTGGGGAATATGGCCGACCTGCAACGCCTGGTTCTGCCAACATCTGTGGGATCGTTACCTCTTTTCGGGAGACAGGGAGTACCTGCGGTCTGTATGGCCGATAATGAAGGAGGCGTGTGAATTTTACCTCGATTTTCTGGTTGAAGACCCCTCGAACGGCTGGCTGGTGGTCTCTCCGTCCAACTCGCCCGAAAATGTCCCGCCGGTAAAAGACATCACCGCCACCGTCGGTTCCGGCGTGACGATGGACAATCAGATGGTTTTCGACCTGCTGCACAACACGATCGAAGCGGCACGGGTACTTGGAGAGGCGGAAAGTTTCACGGCGGAGTTGCAAAACACGCTCGAACGGCTGCCGCCCATGCAGATCGGGAGTTGGGGGCAGTTACAGGAGTGGATGTACGACTGGGACAGCCCCTCCGACCGCCACCGCCACGTCTCCCACCTGTGGGGCCTCTACCCCGGACGGCAAATATCGGCTTACGACACCCCCGAGTTGTTCGAGGCTGTAAAAACATCGCTGATAGCACGCGGAGATCCCTCCACCGGTTGGTCGATGGGATGGAAAGTGTGCCTGTGGGCGCGACTGCTGGACGGCAACCACGCATACAAACTGATCACCGACCAAATTAAACCCACCGTCGATGAGCACGGACAGAACGGCGGCACCTATCCCAACCTGTTCGACGCGCATCCTCCTTTCCAGATCGACGGCAATTTCGGTTGTACGGCGGGGATCGCCGAAATGCTGGTGCAAAGCCATTCCGGTGCGGTTCACCTGCTGCCGGCGTTGCCCGACGTGTGGAGATCGGGAACGGTCCGGGGACTTCGCGCCCGCGGAGGATTCGAGATCGAAGAGTTGAGCTGGGACGACGGACGCCTGACGCGGCTGATAGTACGTTCGACGCTGGGAGGCACCCTTCGCCTGCGTTCGAAAGATGTGTTGACGGCCCCCGACTCCTACAGCGGCGGATTGACGGTGGCGAAAGGAGAATCGACCAATCCGTTCTTCGAGACGCAAAAAGTCAAAGAGCCGCTGATACACGCGGTTCGAAATAATCACACGACCGATCCCGCCCTGCCCGAGACGTTCCTTTACGATTTCGAGACGCAGCCGGGCAAAACGTATGTTTTCACTGGCGAACAGGCTCCATTCACGCGATTATAGTTTTTTCTGTTCTCGGCATTCAGAGCCGACGAACCCGTGACCACCATTTTTATGATCGGAGACTCCGCCATGGACGGCCGAGATACATTTTCGTCACCTCCGCTACAAGCCGCACTCTGCAATTATTGAAAACATATCCGAACTCGATGTGCTGCGGAGTGCTGGCGGCCAAAATCGGGGGCAAGTGTGAGCGTCAATAAAAAACAGGCTGGCTGTTCTGAAAGTCATATCGAAAGTGTTTTAGAGGTTGTTTGTGTTTTTCGACCGAAGCTATTTTATAGCGAGAGTTGAAATTTCCAAACAACCTCTTAAGGTTTCCGTGAGCCGAAGATAAGGCTGCCTATGCGCACCATCGTGGAGCCGCATTCGAGGGCGATGGGATAGTCGTCCGACATACCCATCGAAATAATATTGAAATCCCGGCCGAAGAATCTGTCGCGCAGTTCGGTGTGATAGCGTGACAGGGCTTCGAATTCGGCACGAACCGCCGTCTCGTCGTCGGTAAAGGTCGCGATGCCCATCACGCCGCGAAAACGCACTCCGGCAAGCTGTCGCCACTCGGCCTCTTCGAGCCATGCTGTCAGATCCTCCCACTGCCACCCCGATTTGCTCTCTTCACGGGCGATGTGTATCTCCAAAAGTACGTCGATAACCCGTCCTGCGCGTTCGGCTTGCCGCGAAATTTCGTGCAGCAGCCGCGCCGAGTCGGCCGAGTGGACAAGGTCGACGAACGGGGCGATGAGCTTCACCTTGTTGGTTTGCAGGTGGCCGATCATGTGCCACCGGATGTCGGCGGGAGGATCGGGCAAAGCGGCCAGTGCAGCCTGTTTTGCCGCCATCTCCTGCGGGCGATTCTCGCCGAAAACCCGCTGCCCGGCGGCGTAAGCTTCCATTATCGTCTCCACCGGCCGGGTCTTCGACACCGCAACCAACTCCACCCCTCCCTCCTCCGGAAGTGTGGCGCGCAGTGTTCTCAGATTTTCTGCAATAGACATAATTAAGTTATGAATTATGAGTTCCGAGCTCAAATATAATCATTTTTGTTATCTTTGTAAAATTCGTAATTCGTAATTTTTAATTCGTAATTTATATGAAGAGAGCATTTTTTACACTCACGGCGGGGTTAGCCGCACTGTCGACTCCGACCGCTGATGCCTGTACGAACTTTATCATCACACGCGGCGCCTCGACCGACGGCAGCGTGATGGTGAGCTATGCCGCCGATTCGCACCAACTCTACGGCGCACTTTACAAATATAACGCCCCCCGCAAAAACTATCCCGCAGGAACGATGCTAACAGTCACCGAATGGGACACCGGCAAAGTTCTGGGCGAAATTCCGCAGGCCGCGGTCACATACTCGACCGTAGGCAACATGAACGAATTCGGGGTGATAATCGGTGAAACCACATACGGCGGACTTCCCGAATTGGAAGACCCCAACGGCATAATGGACTACGGTTCACTCATCTACATCGGCCTGCAAAGGGCACGGACTGCACGCGAAGCGATCGAAGTTATCGCCGGTATGGCCGAAGCGCACGGTTACGCTTCGAGCGGCGAGTCGTTCTCCATCGCCGACCCGAACGAGGCTTGGATCATGGAGCTTCAAAGCAAGGGTAAATACGGCAAGGGCATCGTGTGGGTGGCACGCCGCATTCCCGACGGAATGGTGAGCGGACACGCCAACCATCCGCGTATCACGCAGTTCCCGAAGGACGATCCCGAAAACTGCCTCTATTCGGAGGATGTTATCTCTTTCGCACGCGAAAACGGGTTTTACAGCGGCTCGGACGCCGATTTCAGCTTCAGCGACACTTACGCTCCGCTCGATTTCGGCGCCGCAAGGGGCTGTGAGGCTCGCGTGTGGTCGTTCTTCCGTGCGGTGGCCGACGGGATGGA
>QMCE01015388.1_pt1 | contig 12972 bp, 10 predicted proteins | sample 1821851 | NCBI WGS metagenome assembly QMCE01 (sample SAMN09453174, study PRJNA476694) | Termite gut metagenome, whole genome shotgun sequencing project. | isolation source: worker | host: Odontotermes sp. | place: South Africa:Pretoria | collected 2016-01-28 | reverse complement strand
AAAATAGTTGCCGGGTTTTAATACCAGTTTCGCGGTCAGCGGGATTTCCATGATTAAGTCGCGGTAATTGTCCTTGTTTCTTGAGGTTATGGCTACCCAGTCGGGCGTGATTCCGATACCTGTTTCCAGCGACAATAAATCGAGCGGGTGGAATTCCGCCTGGACGCTGCCTGAAAAATTGGTGATGTTCGCGGACTGTGATGTGCCGATATAAATGCGGGGAGACCAGAATCCGGTGAGGCCGAAATACCACTGTTTGTTTCGCCATGCACGGTTGTCGTTATATTCGCGTTGAAGTTCGGAAAATATCTCTGAAACCATTACCGAAAGCAGATTGTTCAGTTCTTCCCGCGAAGCATACACGAGAGTTTGTTCGGCCAGTTCTATGCCGGACGCGCTTTCGGATAAGATCAGCCGGAAGGAATACAGGGCGGCGCGGGTGTTTGGCAGCGGAGCATCGCCTGCCCAGGGTGAGAGCTCGCCGTTCAGAGAATATTTTGCTTCGGAGAGGTCTCCCATGACGGAATAATTCCGCGATAAAAGTTCGATGGCGAGTTGACTGGCAAAAAAAGCGTTGTCGCCTGGATCATTGCCTGTTCCAGTCACTGGCGCGACAAAAACGGACAGCGCGGGGCTGCGGGTTTGGGCGGGCAGGGAAAAACCCGCGCATAACACCAGCAACCAGATGACGCATTTTTTCATTAGTTTACCGTGGCGGGGAGTTGTTCGCTGTTTCGCGCCGCCCCGTGAAGCAGGGAGAATTCATTCGGGCCAGATAACCCCTATGCCCGATCCAGAGCCGCCGCCATTATCATCAATATCGGTTAATCCAAACGGGTCTTCCACCTGAATAGAATATTCCGCGGAACTGTTGTTATAGGTGACAACAACGAGCTTTCTCCCCTTCCCCACACTGATTGATAAGGGGTAAGTGGTATTTTCGACAACAAAAGTTTCGGGAGTATTGCCCGTTGTGACAATGCTGATGCCTACCTCCTTGACGGGGACTGGTTCTACAATGCCCTGATAGGAGATAAACACCCGTAAATCTTTATCGCGGTTGAAACTTTCACCCAGATCGTACTCGTAGCGTTGTGATACAACCCAGAAATCATCAAGCGACGACGATGATCCAACACTCCCGATAGGGGCGCAGCCAATAGCCACAAGCGAGACAAGTAATACGATTAACAGCCTCCGCGCTGTATTCACACGCGCCCCTTTTCCGGTCAGTGTTCTGGCAAACTATTGCTCGCCGGAAATTAGAATGCCGTTGATAGCCCCTTCAAGAACATCGCTGCCGATACCCAGCAACACAGCTCCGCCCAGGCTTTTTGCGTCATACCCCAGATCGGGAAGGTGGTTGTTGAGGCCGCCTTTGATGACCCATGTTACAGCGGCAGCTGTATCTCCTCCTCCTGATGTTCTATCTTTGCTCAACATATACACCGGCACTTCAAAATAGAGTTTGCATAAACCGGGATCGGCGTCATCTTTGCCCGGAACCGAAAGCTCCATTTCAATAGGCAATACAATTGACATGTCAGGAGTTGAAGAAGTAAATTGTACGCTTGAAATATTTGACGGATTAACGCCATCCCCCCCATCCCAGATATACGCTTTATGTGTCGCCGTTGGAGTACTTGGAGCACCTTGTACCATTATTTTTTCTAGAATATCGTCATTCAGATTGGTACCGGAATTTGGCAATTGGGTGACATCTAATTCTATATTATATTCTGCGGTGAATTCATTTACAACTGCTCCGTCGGCTTGCGACAGAATGTACACCGGGATGTCTTTTTCTTCAACTTTTATCGATGAAACTGTCACACCGCCTGATGTTCCAGTGACCTGAAATGTACCAGTCCCGCTGCCGTCAACATTGGTGGTGAGGGCTGCTAGTTTGAAATCAACCCTTGTGGTGGCTGCGTCAATTACATAAACATCATCATTACCATCAACCTTTGCCAAAACGCCAATTGCGAGCAGTGCTTTGTCCGAATACCTGCCGGCGAACATGTAGGCTTTACCGTTACCAGTGCCATTGTCGTAAGTTCCTGGTGGAACAGCAAGCCGCGCGGTTTGTCCTTCTTTCCATGATGTCCGGTAAAATTCATCTTCGGCGGCATTGACAAAAACCACTTCGTAATAGTCAGTTCCGGCCTCCGCCAGGTTTTCATGCAGAGCTCGTCCGGAATCTGTATCCCGCCCAATGTTCAGATTTACCAGTCTGCGCCCGTCTGTTGTGTACAAAATATTCGCCGCTTCTTCCGCCGCAGGAGGAATCAGCAGATCATCGCACGCTGTCATGAGCAATACCATGAAAATCGCCGATCCGATTAAAAACGCTTTCTTCATAAAATACTCCTTTTTACTTACCTGTTTTTCAATATTCATGCTGTGAAAGCTATACAGCTTCCGTATAAATTTATTTTAGGCTCTTCGGGTAAATACGTCAATACTGCCCGTTTGTTCCATTCAAAATCGTATTTTTTTTGCAAAACGGGGGTAATCCGGCATTTTTCAGGGCAGATTATAGCGGGACTTGAGGCGGGCGGCGGTTTGTTCTATCGAGGTTAGCTCGTCTGTGGTCAGGTTGATTTTCCCGGCAATAAACAGGTCAAGCCTATTCAACAGGCCGCGCAACAGTGTCAAGTCGGCCTCTTTTTCTCTGTCAGCCTGTGTTTTTACGGGGGCAGCCACCGCCGGAACTTCCGGCTGAGGGGCGGTCTGAAAACCGGACGGGTCTTCGGCGGACAGCAAAATCGAATACGTTATTTCGCCATACTGTTTCAGCGGCCTCGGCTCATAGTAATAACAAACGGCGGAATCGCCCACAGAATACCGCGTATAGTTAAAATCACGGCCTGGGCTGGCATCCGGTTTCCACGAAGCATCGCTCAACCGTTTCCAGTTGGCAAAATGGAGATAATCGGGATTTTCCCCTGAAGCAAGCGCCGCGCCGCCTGTGCTTCCCATCAATGCAAGCGAATCGCCGCGTGAAATCCACGGAGAAGAAACGTCCCCTTCCAGCAGCATTTCCGCGCTGATACGCCACCCGTCTACAAAAAACGGCGCGGCTCTGTTTCCCTCTCCCAGACTTGTGTCAAAAAGCGCGCGCGCTCCTGCCGAAATTTCCTCAGGCCGCAAATTTCTCAGGCGAATATTGAGGCGGATACCGTTACTTTCCCGCGAACTGCCGGTTGTGATAAAAGAAAACTCAACCCGCGCCTGCATAAAAACAGATTCAAAAATCACCGCAGGAGAATCCGATGCCGTCTCAACGTGAAAGTGAAATGCCGAAGAATCGCCCAAACGGTAAATCCGTCCGTTCACATTTATTTCAATAAAAGAACTGCGCGGGTCTTTGTCGGAAAAAAACGGCTCGAAAAGTCCATCTTTGTTAAGGCCGTACAGCGAAAAACGCCCAGTATGCTCATGCAGCGCAAGCCTGACTTGTCCCCGGCTGATTTCAAACGCCCCCAGCGGCACAAGCGTTCGCGCAAGACACAAAATGAAGCAAACCCCGGCTATTCGATACCCGCGTTTCATTACTATATATATTATTGCTTTCAATGAAAAAAGGCTAGGGTTTGGGTTAAAAATCCGCATTCATGCGGATTTTTAACCTCGGAGTTTTTGCATTAGCAAAAACTCCACGCATTTTGTATGCAAAGAATAAAGAAAGGGGGGACACTTTCCACGCTTGTCCCGGCATACCGCCGCTTTTTCTCTGTCCCCCCTTACGCTCCAGCCTTGTCCAGCCTTGCTCCAATCGTTGCGCAAAGACTTGCGGAGGGCTTACAGCCCGGAGCAAGTCTGACGCTATCCCCCGGCTATCCGGCTTTGCCGGATAGTGGGACTGGGGATCGGGGAATGGGGAATTTGCCGTTCGCTGTCTGCGCGTGTTTTTTTACGATCAGATTGCTACGCGAGAAATCGTTGTAAGTAAACAAAGCGCAAAAATATTACGATCAGATAACAAACAACAAATTCCCCGCTCCCTATTCCCCATTCCCCACAACCAGGGGATAGGCGCAGCCCGCGACAGCGGGCGGAGACGTAAGGGGGGACACGATAAATGTTTCGGTATGCCGGAAAATGCGCGGAAAGTGTCCCCCCTTTCTTTCGCTATTATAGTTCGAGTTCCATTTGGCCTGAGGGGCGGGATTTACTGGGGTGGAAGATTTCGGGGTTCCAGTGGGCGGCTTCGGCGATGGAACGGGCGAGGGGGAAGATTTGTGAGGCGGCGTAATGGGCATGGTCGGTTTTTCCGTGGGGGATGGAGATGGGCGCGGGGCCGTCTATTGTCCAGATGTATTCTACTGTTCCCCGGCGTTTTTTCCAGCCGAGGGCGCGGGCGGCTTTTACTTGGGGAGGGGTTGAGCTGGTATAGGTTTCGGCGTAACGGTAGAGGCGTTTTCGGTACACGAGTTCTGTGTCGAGTTTTCCTGCGTATAGGTCGTTCAGGGTGGTTTGGATTTTTTGCTGGAATTGTTCTTCGGTGCAGCCTGAAAAAACAAGTTCCAGGAGTTCGAGTTGGAGGCGGCGGGCGAGTGGTGTTGTGTCGCTGCGGACGGCTTCCATGCCTTTGACTTCGATGGCGTTTTCGTTTTCTGTGTCTGGTGTGTTGTGATCGCGAATGAGGAGGCCGGAGTAGCCTTTTGCCCTTCCCCTGCTCTCTCCGGCGGATTCGCTGTTTGCGCTTTTTCAAAGCGCAGTTCGATGTGGGATTTCAAATCGTATTCATTGTGGATTTTTTCGGAGATGATTTGGTTGAGCTTTGCGGCAAGTTCTTCGCATCGCTGGGAAAAACTGGTATACGCTGTGTTGTCGCCGAAGCCGGTTTCTACGAAAAGGGAATCTGTGTCGCCGTACAATACGCGAAATCCTTGTCCGGCGAACCAGTCACGCGAAAAAAGCAGCCATTTCCGGGCGAAGGAAGTTATCGCTCCGGCAAGCTCTGTGCGTCCGTAACGGCACGCGCCGCTTCCCAGTACGCCGTAAAAACTGTTCATGAGAATTTTGTACACCTGTGACGCGATGGAGTCGCCTGCTTTTATTGCCCGGCGGCGGGCGGCGAAATAATCCGCGATAAGGCCGGGTAATAGTCCGCGTTCGCGGGAAAATGCCGCTCCGTTTGGCGCGATTATGGGAGGCGTTTTGTCTTTTTCATTGTCTTTTTCTTTTTTGCCGTCATGTGTGTTATGAGGCTCGGCGCGGGCGTGGGCCAGTGGATCGATGTTGAACGTCAGCATGATGGTCGGGTACAGGCTGCGGAAATCAAAAACAGCCACGTTGCTGAAAAGGCCCGGCATGGGATCAAGCACTGTCCCTCCTGCCGCGCCTGAAACATTGGTGTCTTGACCGGGCACGGGCGGCGCGATGCCTTGATGTCTGAGTTCCATTCCGTAAACGCGCTCGAAACTGACCACGTTTGTCCATGCTTTGTCGAGGCTGACGCCGGTCAATGAGGCGCGTTCGACTGTCAGGCGAAACAGGCCGGTTTTGTCGAGTATTCGCAGGACAAGCTCCGCGTCCCGCAGGCAGTATTCTCCAAAGCGCTGTTTGTCTTCGGAATAGAGTTTGTCCAGTTCGGCGATTTTTTCTTCACCGGAAGAATGTACGGTTTTGCCTTCGCCGAGTACAGCCTGCGACACGGTTTCCAGAGAAAAATCCGAGACGGAATCGTCGCTCCATGAAAGGCGCAAATCTCCCGCGCCGCCCCATGTTCCGGTGCGTGTTATTCTCAGCGCGTCCAGAACTTGTCTGCCCGGCACTATCGCCGCCGCTGATCTGCGCCGCCAGTGCCAGCCGCCGGAGGGAGCGTCTCCCGGCAAAAATTTCGCCGGCTCCGAAGATCGTCCCAGCGTGAAGGGAATGCCGGCGATCTCGCATCTCTGCGCGATACGGGGAAAATCAAAATCAATAAAATTCCAGCCGGTTAGAACATCGGGATCGACGCGGTTGATGTCGTCGATAAAAGCGCGAAGCAGGGATTCTTCGGTATCGTGAAAAAACAGCGGCGCGGAATCTGCTTCTGTTCCGGCGGGCGGAGCTGCGCGAAGCACCCGCGCTATGCCGCCGTTTGCGCCGTCCGTGCCGTCAACGCCGGGCTGGGCGGTTTCGCCGTACAAGCGATCTGTCCACGCGACACTCACTGCGCGGATAACGCCGGTTTGCGTGTCTGTTTCAATGTCAACCGAAGCAACACGCAGGGAGACCGCCTGAGTCTGTTCTGGGGGGTATATCTCCGGGCGGCGAATTACCGCGCCGAGACGTTTGCCTGGGGAAAAATCTCCGTCCAGAATTGCCGGGCCGCGTATATTTTTTTCCGACAAAAAAAGTTCCGCCGGTTTCGCGCCGGAGTCGGGGCTTTGAATGCCAGCGTCCGCAAGCAGTTTCGCGGCGGCGCGGTGATCCCGGTAACGCGAAAAACGCAGGGCTTTCAGTGTCCGCGTTCCGCAGAACGACTCCAGCGAGCAGGGAATTTCCGCGCAGTCAAGCCGCGCAAACAGGGAACGCGCCCGCTCGAAATCTTCCGCGAAAACATGAATACACGGCCGCCATTTTTCCTCAACGGCGGCAAAAGAACGCCCGTCAGCCAAACGCCCCACGCAATAAATACGGTCACGCGCAAAATCTGGATATGCGTGAACGATAAATCCCCAGACACTCATAGGCGGCTGAAAATTCTGAAAATTACAGAGTTATTTATAGCAAAATTGTTCATTGATTTATTTTATACTATAATGAGAATTATGGCTAATTTATTTGATTACCTGAAATGGCGGGGAGATTTGACATTTAAGCAATCTCCGTTTAACCCTGTCGACAATATTATTTTTTGCCAGCTTTCCTATCTGCCGCTGGACGAGATTGCCCCCGGCCCGGATACAAAAACTTCGATCAGCATCGGAGAAGCCGCCGAAATATTTGACGCGAAACAAAAAGCAAACGAACTGCGGGGATTCGTCATGTACAAAGACGACACTAATTTTTTACAGACGCTGGGACAGACGGAACGTTTCAAAAATTGCGGGCTGTTCAATTATGTAAATCATGTCGATATTGCTCAGGAAAAACAATTCGCGGCCATCTGCGTAAAATTTGAAACATCGACATATATCGCGTACCGGGGAACTGACGTAAGCCTCGTCGGCTGGAAAGAAGATTTCAACATGAGTTTCAGTGACGCGGTTCCCGCCCAGCTCGAAGCGGTCTCTTATCTCAAAAATGCCGCGAAAAAAATATGCGGACATTTTTTGATCGGCGGCCATTCCAAAGGCGGAAATCTGGCAGTCTACGCCGCCGCGTCATGCGCGAAAAATATCCGCAAAAGAATCACGGCGATTTACAGCAATGACGCGCCCGGTTTTCATCAGCATTTAATCGACAGCAAAGGCTTTGCCGAAGCGCGGGATCGCGTATATTCCTACGTTCCCCAGTCATCAATAGTCGGTATGCTTTTTGAACACGGCGTTGAAAATTTGGTAATAAAAAGTTCGCAAGCCGGCATAATGCAGCACGAACTTTATTCATGGGAAGTTTCGCACAACGATTTAATCCGCCTTGACGGCCTCACTCAGCAAAGTATTTTTATTGATAAAACCCTGCGGGAATGGAACACCGCGAACAGCTCGTCGAAACCCTATACACCATTTTGACCGCCTCGGAAGCTCAATCACTTCCCGAAATTGGGGACGACTGGTTCAAAGCCTCAGGCCGCATGATACATTCCCTGAAAAACATCGACAGCGAAACCAAAGCCAATGTCCGCAAAACCATCACCGCCCTTTTCCAAGCCGCAAAAAACAACATTTCTGAATTACTACCCGAACGCAAAAAAAAATCCCCAGCCGATTAATTCGATATTGAGGGGGAGCGCATTTCCCGGTTACGGTTACATTTTTCCCATTATGTGAAACTATCACCGCCGCTGCTCCCCCTGCCTCCATAAAAAAGTTTGCGCGTTTCCGCGCAAACTTTTTTATTCCGTCACCCCCACTCAATACCACAAAAAAAGTACTGACGATATTAGTGTCCTGATAATGCCTCTTTCGTCATTCTGGCGAAAGCCAGTGTGTCATTGCGAGGAGCGTTAGCGACGAAGCAATCTTGACAATGCAGGATTGCCACGCTTCGCTCGCAATGACGTGAGATTCCGGGTCAAGCCCGGAATGACAAAGTTCGCTATTTTCCACACAGCAACTGTATGCAAAAAAACGTGTAGAAAGTGTCCCCCCCTTCTTAAAAAATGTTTGACATTGAAATTGCTTTCATGCGTTTACCCTGGTTTCCCGCCCAGCAATCAATTGCAAAGTTCCCGGAATATTTATAAACTGTTTGCATGAAAACACGGCGCATGGCACTGCTGGCGATAATTATCTGCGTATTTTTCTGGGGCTTTTCATTTTTATCGATTAAAATCACTGTCGCGGTTTTTCCGCCAATGTCTCTGGGTATGCTCCGCTTTGCCCTTGCCCTGATTTTTCTTTTTTTTATCAAGAAAAAAATTGCCCCGAACGAAAAACTTGCGGCGCGTGATATTCCCCTGCTTTTCGGCGCGGGCTTTTTCGGCGTGACGCTGTATTTTTTCTGCGAAAACAACGGCGTTTCGCTTGTGACCGCCTCCGAAGCGTCAATCGCCATTGGATCAATTCCCGTCCTGACAATGACGGCTGACTGGCTGGGCGAAAAAATTGCCGCGCGCAGACGCATGAAGCAAAACACCGCCAGACAGCCCTCCGCGTTTCCCGCGCCGCAAACACGCGCCCGGCAATGGATTGGCGCGCTCATTTCCATTGCCGGAGTGTGGCTTGTCGCCGGAGTTTCGCTCGCCGTATCGGGCAGCGTCCTCGGCTATATCTACATGGCCGGAGCCGCCGTCAGCTGGGTCACCTATTCGTTTCTGACGCGCCCGCTTTTTTCCCGCTGTTCCCGAATTCACATTGTTTTCTGGCAGAGCGCGGCGGGCTTTATCTGTTTTATTCCCTTCGCCGCGTTTGAATTTCATTCATGGGGTATCCCCAATATGCCCGTCATTCTGCATCTTGTGTTTCTCGGCATTTGTTGTTCCGCGCTCGGCTACTGGTTCTACGCCACCGCGCTTGAAATTCTGGGCGTATCGGTGTGCGCGGTTTTTATAAACCTTGTACCGGTAATTACCGTTATCGCGGGATTTTTTATTATGGGAGATCGCCTCATGCCCCTCCAATGTCTCGGCGCGGCTCTGGTTATCGGCGGCGTGTATTTGTCGATGTGGGAGAAAAAGAAAACGCCCGCGCAATCATTGCAAAACATCACCAAAGGATAAATATTATGATAATTAAAGAAAATGAAATTACGTTAAAACGCTTAAAAAACGAAGATATAAATATTTTCGATAAATGGCTGAACAAAGAATATATTTATAAATGGTTTTGTCCTGACGGAGAAGAGCAAAAGAAAGAATGGTTAAACGAAATAAATAATGTAAATGGCAAATATAATCATTTCAAGCATTTCATTGTTAATTACAATGATATTAAAATCGGTTTTTGTTTTTTCATGGACATTTATTTTGAACAGGAATATTTGCGGGAAAATTACAAAATGACCGTTGCTGAAAACTCCGTTTTTGAAATAGGTTATTTAATTGGAGAAGAAGCATATTTGCGTAAAGGAATTGGAAAAATAATCATAAAAAAATTAGAAGAAAAAATAATCGAGGCGGGCGGAAAAGAAATACTCGCCGATCCCGCTCCTGAAAATATCCCCTCGATAAAAGCATTGTTGAGTAATGGATTTACAAAAATAAAAGACAGCGATTACAGAAAAAAAATATAACCGCATAAACGGCAACCACCCTGTGACAGACGACTCAGCCGCAAGATTTTATTCGTTCGTCAATCAAAAATGTCAATCAAAAAAAATTCCGTCCGGCAAATTCTTTCGCGAGCAAATCCATGTCAGGCGCGATACGGATGAGATTTCGCGTAAAGCCTGAGTCCGCGTTTCCGTCCGCCGCCGCGCTGTCAATACCTGCCGCTTTTTGCGCCGAAGCGACATCTTTCAGGCCGTTACCCGTCACCAGCGATACCACCAGCGCATCGGGAGAAATCAGTTTCTGCCGCGCCGCCTTGACAAGCCCCGCCGTTCCGGTAACGCCCGCCGGCTCGCCAAACACGCCGGAAGTTTTCCCCAGCAAACGCATCGCCGCAAGAATTTCATCGTCGCTGACATTGACAACAATGCCGTTCGATTCCCGTATCGCCGCCAAAGCTTTGTCCCCGTTGCGGGGCGCGCCGACGGCAATACTGTCCGCCAGCGTGTTTTCGTCCATCCAGCGCAGCGGAGCGTTATCCGCAATCGCCCGGTTCACCGGACAACAGCCTTCGGCCTGAACACTGATCAAGCGGGGCAGTTTACTAGTAAGCCCCACGGCGTAAAGGTCTTTGAAACCTTTCCAGACACCCGCGATAGTACAGCCGTCTCCGACCGAAACCGCGACAAAATCGGGAACATTGAAATTCAATTGCTCGGCAATTTCAAACGACACCGTTTTTTTCCCTTCCGACAAATAGGGATTGATCGCGGCGTTCCGGTTGTACCAGCCGTATTTTTCTATCGCCTGAGCGGAAAGCCGGAAAGTTTCCTCGTAATTGCCCTGAACGCTGATAACCACCGCGCCGAAGATCAGCAGCTGGGTCACTTTGCCCTGAGGAGCGCGGGCAGGCACAAAAATCACCGGTTTCAATCCCATCGCCGCCGCCGCGCCCGCCAGTGACGAAGCGGCGTTTCCGGTTGACGAGCAAGCCACCGTATCCTTGCCCGCCCGCAATGCCCGCACAGCGGCAATCGCCGAAGCCCTGTCTTTCAGGCTTGACGTGGGATTCTGCCCGTCATCTTTGACATACAGATTGTCAAGCCCCATAGCCGCGCCAAGCCGCGCTGTTTTGTACAACGGCGACCAGCCCGCCCGCAACGGACAAAGCGCGGAATCTTCCTCGATGGGCAGCAACTCAAGATAACGCCATATCGAAAAATCTCTATTCGCGGCAAGTTTTTCCCGGCTTACCCGCGTTTTGATATAATCATAATCGTAGACAATCTCAAGAACACCGCCGCATTTTTCGCAGGTGTACGTATCGCCGAGGGCAGCGTATTCCGCGCCGCATTTGACACAGACCGCGCCTTTAACATTTCGCATAATTCACCGCCATTACGCTTTTAATAAACCTGTTCTGTCATTAAAATCATCGATCAGCGCGTCTATTTCATCAGCCTGTTTCTGCACAGCTTCAAAAGTATTTTCCTGATCATACCATTGACTGTTGAGCTCTTCCGAAGTTCTGCCCTGCTGTTCGACCCAGGTATAATATTTGAGGTTATGCACACGCTTGCGCTCGCGGTATCCCAGTTCCATCATATTGTCAGTCCCCTCCCCCAACAGACTCGCGGCAAAATCGCCCGCGGCTTTCAAGGCAGTATACGCCCCCTCTTCCTCCCGCAATTCGTCAAGGCGGGAACGGTACATCTCAACCGAGTCAGTCAAAACCGTGGCGATCACATCATTGGGGCCAAGCTCGTAATATTTAGCGAACTTAATACAAAGCAGCATATTGGCAATACCCGAAATCCCCATAAGGCCGAGTTGTTCAACCTGCTCCCTCGCAAGCCCGGCTTCCGCGACAAGAAAATCCTTCCCCGCGTCCTCATTGAAAAGGCGCAAAAGGGCCATGCTGTCGTTATCGTCAATCGCTATCGCCATGTCGGTATTTTTGACATTGTGCACCCAGGGAATATGTTTGTCGCCAATGCCTTCGATACGATGCGCCCCGAAACCGTTATCCAAAATCGTAGGACACTGCAACGCCTCCCCGACAGCAAGCCGGGAACGCGGATATTGCTGTTTAAGAAAATCCCCTGACGCAAGAGTCCCGCCGGAGCCGGACGTGAAACAAGCCCCGGCAAAGTTCAGCGCGGAGTTCTGCCCGCCAGAAACACGCAGACTTTCAAACGCCTCCGCAATAGCCGCGCCCGTCACGCTGTAATGCCACAGATAATTTCCCATTTCCTCAAACTGATTAAAAATCATCACATCATCACGAGTAGCTTTCAGCTCATGCACCTTGTCAAAAATTTCCTTGACATTAGATTCCGTCCCCGGCGTAGCGATAATTTCACCGGCAATAGTTTTCAGCCAGTCAAAGCGCTCACGACTCATACCCTCAGGCAGTATCGCCACAGAATCAACGGCAAGCAGCCGCGAATTAAACGCCCCGCCCCGGCAATAATTCCCAGTAGACGGCCACACAGCTTTTTGCGCAGCCACATCAAACTGCCCCGTCACCAAACGCGGCGCAAGACAACCAAAAGACGCCCCCACCTTGTGACAACCCGTCGGAAAATATTTCCCCACAAGACAAATAATCCTCGCCCGCACACCAGTCAGCGCAGACGGCAGCTCAATAAAATTCGGCCCGCCAAACAGCCCACCCCTTTCCTTCGGCTCATTCTTCCATGTAACCCGAAAAAGATTCACCGGATCAACATCCCACAATCCAGTTTTTTTCAACCGCTCCGCAGCCACCCCCGGCACAGCCCCCGGATTCCGCATATGCGCGAAAGTAGGAACAACAATCCCCTTCTCCCTCGCCTTCTCTATATTTCTCTCCAAAACCACCCTGTTAATACTCAAATCAATCATACCCACTCCTTCCCCGCCCCATTATACCCCGTCCCCCCTCAAAAGTACACCGCGAATGTAAAAAAGAAAGGGGGGCTGTTTCCACACATTTCCCGGCGCACAGCCACATTCCCCGCCCGCCCCCCTTACGCTCCAGCCGCAAGCGGCTTCCACTATCCCCCGGCTATCCGGCTTCGCCGGACACTCCACACACGTCATTGCGAGCGAAGCGAAGCAATCCAGCCATTAACAAGATTGCGTCGTCGCTAACGCTCCTCGCAATGACGTACATGAGTAAC
>QMCE01006026.1_pt1 | contig 12973 bp, 9 predicted proteins | sample 1821851 | NCBI WGS metagenome assembly QMCE01 (sample SAMN09453174, study PRJNA476694) | Termite gut metagenome, whole genome shotgun sequencing project. | isolation source: worker | host: Odontotermes sp. | place: South Africa:Pretoria | collected 2016-01-28 | reverse complement strand
TCAAAGAATTTGACAATAATCAGGAGGATTTTTGGAAAATAAATAATCTCGATGTCGTAGTTTCAAATCAGGAAATAGGTTTTGTTGAGGCTATTCAAAATGAAATTTTAAGCAATTCATTCTTTGTAAGCGATACATTTACAGAGCAGGAATTAAAGCGATTATTGAAAGAAAAAGGCAATCTTGATGATATTACGGTGCGCAAACTATTCAAGCTACTCGATAACGAAGAAATGATTGTGTGGAAAGGAACGGCTAACGGGATGGATATTTACGAAAAATCCGCCGAATTTGCCACCATTCTCAAAGCACAAAACCTGCCCGATGAGCAGCGAAAAGCATTAGAAAGTCTGTTTGCTTCTGATTACAAAAATTTTGTACAGGAAAAAAACAAAATCCGCCCGAAAAAAAATGTTGTTATCAAAGAACAGCACCTTGCCGAGTTCCGTAAATTGTGGAATACAATTAATCGAAATGCTTTTTATATGCTTGATAATCTTGATAATGCAAGCGAGAACAATTTAATTAACAATATCAAAAACGAAATAGAGGCATTAAATATTGACGAAATTCTTTTGCAAACTATCCGCAAAGAGCTGAATGTAAATAAAATGGGACGAGCCGATGCGATTACGGCACAACTCAAAGAGGCTGTTTCATACAAAAGCAAGGTGGACTATTTAGAATTTGTACAAAGTTTGGCAAAGGCAAATAATAAAGACAAACAGCAATTACCTATTTCTTTTGTTGTTAAGATTTTCAACGCTTTGTCGCCCAACTTCAAAAATAAAATACTTGCCAACAATCCCGTACAGGCACTCAAAGAAATGACGGAAATTATACACAAAAACCTTGTCGGCACAATAAAAACAAAAATTTCATACCATTTTGACCCGCAATCTCCTGGAAAGACAGGGGATTCTGACCTTCGTCAGAATGACGGGGCAATAAGTATTGACGGCACAGTTCTACCAAATGTGTTTTTGTCCGAAAACGGCGAAACTTATCTGAAAGCAGGTAGCGTCGGGAAATTCCAAAAAAAATGGGTTTTCAAAGATGTGATTGAATACGACAGCGATTTTGAAGTTGAAATTATTGAGCAAGACCCTGATATGCAAGAAATTGAGATTTTCGGAAAACTACCGAAACTCAAAATCAAAACACCACTCGGCGAATACAATCCCGATTTTTGTTATGCCGTAAAAAGCACCACCGGAAATAAACTTATTCTTATTGTAGAAAGCAAAGGCTATAAAACCTCGACCTCCATTGCGCAGGAAGAAAAAGGAAAAATCGAGTTTGCCAAGAAATATTTTGAATACTTGAATGAACATTACAAAGACAGTAATATCAAAATTTCATTCAGAGAGCGGATAAATAATACACAATTGGCAAGTTTAATAAATCAACCCGAATAAGATATGACACTCAAAGAAAATTTTATAAATAATGGCTTTTCGGTAGTTGAAACCGAAAAAACCGAAAATCGTCTGCTGGAATTTCTCAAAGAAAACTATCCGCAAACCATTCAGGGCAACGAAATAAAATTAGACGAATTAAAAGCCGCCTTGGGTTTGCCTGTTGATGAAAAGGTGAACGGCTACGGCTTAAATTTCGTCGGGCGTAATGTAGCAAGTGCCAAATACAGGCAAAAGACCGCCAAAGAATTAAAAATTAACAAGGCTTTGTCAAAAGATTTTGATAATGCACAAAATATGATTTTGAAAGGCGACAATCTCGATAGCCTTAAAATTCTGAAATCACACTACAACGGAAAAATAAAATGTATCTACATTGACCCGCCTTATAATACCAATGGCGACCAATTTATTTATCCCGACAAATTTGATAAAGAAGAAGCTGAAGTATTGGGACTGGCGAATATCAGCGAAACAGATTTTGACAGAATGCAGTTTAGTTTTTCCACCAAAAAATCACACAATGGTTGGCTTTCGTTTATGTATCCGCGCTTAATGCTTGCCCGTGATTTACTCTCTAATGATGGCGTGATTTTTATTTCCATTGATGATAATGAACAGGCTAATTTGAAGTTGTTGTGTGATGAGATTTTTGATGAAGATAATTTTATAGGATTGATGACAATTCAAAGTAATCCAAGAGGCTCACAATCAAGCAAAAACCTTTCAAGTGTTCACGAATACATTTTAATGTATGCAAAATATGAATCTGAAATGGAGTTAAAGGGTGTATCAAAAGAAGCAGGGAGCATAAATGGATATACAGAACAAGAAGAAAACGGAAGAAAATTTAGATATTTGGGATTAAGACAAAGAGGCGGGGCGTGGAAGAAAGAGCAAAGACCGAAGTTGCATTATCCAATTTTTATAAATCCTAAAAATGGGGAAGTTTCACTAAATATAAGTGACGAATTTAGTATTGAAGTTATTCCACAAAGACCAACAGGGGAACTTAGTCGTTGGACTTGGAGCAAAGAAAAATTGGAAGCAAACAGGCATTTAATAATCGGGAAACCTGTAAATAGAACTGGTGAAGATAAGGCTTGGGATATTTTTAGAAAAGATTATTTTGACGATGATGAAGGAAATGAAAAAACAGCAAAAATAAAAACAATATGGATTGAAAAAGAAATTAACTATCAGAATGCAAAAAATGAAATTAAAGAATTATTTCTCAATTCAGAAATATTTGATTATCCCAAGCCGGCCTATATTGTAAAACGGTTAGTATCTATGCTGTATAATAGTGACGATGATATTATTCTTGACTTCTTCGCTGGTAGCGGCACAACAGGACAAGCCGTAATGCAACTCAACGCCGAAGATGGAGGAAATCGTAAATTCATCCTTTGTCAAATAGACGAGCCAATACACGAAAGTAAACCGGCTTTCCTATTTTGCACAGAAAACAATTTACCTCCTGTTATTTCGTCAATTACTTGTGAAAGAATAAAGCGAGCAGGTGCGAAAATAAATGCAGGTGATACAGGCTTCAAGGTATTCGACACAACCGATGCCCCAAAATTAGAGATTGAAGAAGGGCAAATCATTATGCAAAACACCGAAAACGACCCGCTTTCACGTGTTTACAATATGATTTTTTCAGTTGGAATAGACAACCCAACCACAACTCCGGAATGTGTGCTGGAAAACTGTTTGTATAAAATTGACAACAATTATTACATAACCAATGCCGAAGAATTAGACAAAGCGGAAAACAAACATTTCCTCGCTGATGCAATCAAAAACGGTAAAGTTTACGTTGATGGCTGGACGGCAAGCATAAATACTACTTTGCAGAATTATAAGGAGGATGTGAGGATTGTGTTTTAAAGGCAGAGGAAAGGGAGATAGAGGAACAACTCGAAATAAAAAAGAAAGAATATGGCAAAAAATATGCACAAAAAATTGTTTAGTGAAGAAACTAAATTGAAATTAGATATTTTTCGAGAGTGTTTTCCCGTTTTTATTCATCAAATTTTTTTGGACAAACTATATATACGATTTATTCCAAATGACTTTGAAATAAACTCCCTTTTAGGTCAATTAGAACCAATAAAATTCACGACATAAGCAACAATTAACAAAAGAAGTCCTATCAGGGGAAATCACAAACAATATTGAAGGATTGAATAGGGCGTTATCTCTTAGGTGTTTATCAAAAATTTTTACCGAAACAATCAAGGATTTAGAAAAAGGAAAAAAAATAGAACGTTCAGGCTGTAAAAGCTATAAATCAACGGATATACATAAAAGAAAATCAAACAGATTATTATAAAATAAACATATTGCAATAAAAACAACAAAAATCAAATGTCCTGATAAAACCTAAAATCCCTTTACAGTCTGTTCCAAAATATCAACAAGCTGTATAAATTGCCGTGTCCAACTAATGGCATGCCTGCCCTATTAATCTTCGGGCACCTCAACTTGTTTGCATACAATATACCCCAAACGTGGTATTGCCCATAATACTCCCAATACCCTATATTTGCAATATCAATTGTAATAATCATTTAAACAAATAAGTTATGGCTAAAATTGCAAAAAAATTGACAGACCTGATTGGCAATACCCCTTTATTGAAGGTGGAAAATTTTGCTAGATTGCATAACGCTGGAGCGCATATTATCGGTAAGTTAGAAAGTTTTAACCCGCTCGGAAGCGTCAAAGACCGCATTGCATTTTCCATGATTGAAGATGCCGAGAAAAAAGGCGTACTGAAACCGGGTTCGGTAATCATTGAGCCGACAAGCGGAAACACGGGCATTGGCTTAGCGTATATTGCCACCACCAAAGGCTACCGCTTAATATTGACTATGCCCGAAACGATGAGTCTCGAGCGGCGCAGCCTGCTCAATGCGCTTGGTGCGGAGCTTGTGCTGACTGAAGGTACAAAAGGAATGAAGGGTGCCATTGCCAAAGCCGAAGAATTAAAAGCCCAAACGCCCGGTTCGGTTACTTTGCAACAGTTTGAAAATCCCGCCAATCCTGCCGTACATATCCGTACAACAGCCGAAGAAATCTGGCGTGATACGGACGGAAATATTGATATTTTTGTTGCAGGCGTAGGCACAGGCGGAACGGTGAGCGGAACGGGAAAACGCTTGAAAGAACTCAAACCCGGTATTCAAATTGTAGCGGTAGAGCCGGTAGATTCGCCTGTCCTTTCGGGCGGAAAACCCGGAGCGCACAAGATACAGGGTATTGGCGCCGGTTTTGTGCCCGAAACTTATGATGCTTCGGTGGTGGATACAATCATTCAGGTGTCGAACGATAATGCTGTGCGCACAAGCCGCGAACTGGCAAGAAGCGAAGGGCTTTTGGTCGGCATTTCATCGGGAGCGGCAGCGTATGCAGCGCTTCAGTTAGCCCGGTTGCCCGAAAATAAAGGGAAAAATATCGTCGTGATATTGCCCGATACCGGCGAGCGTTATCTCTCAACCATACTGTATGCTTTTGATGAATATTTGTTGTAGAATAAATTTGACGTGCGTGTTTTTTATGGTGTACAATTGTTAAAAGAACGGATTCCACTTGAAAGAGAAACAGACTGGGAAAAGTAAGTATAAGTTTGAACGCTTTAAGTATGTCTTCTTAATTCGTTTATATTTAGAAAAAAGATAGATGTTTCCCACAAAGACACAAAGAACACAAAGTTTTTTGTGGACTTTGTGGGAAATAATTAGCTAATATTCCGGCTCAAGTGCCGCATATAAATCAAGAAGATACTACAAAAAGTCTATATTATTGATTATTGTGACGTAAATACATCCTCCTGATTTTTATATTATTTCTGTTTTACAAATCCTTTATTCTTAAGGATTTTCAGAACTCAATAGTATAAACTAATTTTGCAGAGGTACTTATTTATTCCATATTATTTTTCCTTTTTTACGGGAATAAAAAATACTTGGAAATCAAAATTTAAAAGAATTCCATACAAAAAGCTTATTTTTCGCATCTAAATATCTTTTAACACGACAATTCGTATTTTTGTTGCATAAAATTGAATTTCCTGACCTATCTTTGCACGTTCTAAAAAAATGAATTATGTCACCCCAAAATTCGTCGCCTACAGCGTTAGGAAAAGCAGATGTAAAAAAGCTGCTGTTCGAATATTCCATTCCTGCTATCATTGGCATGATGGCTGCTTCGCTTTACAATATTATTGACCGCATTTTTATTGGAGATGCAATGGGTGATTTAGCCATGTCGGGGCTTACCATAGCTTTTCCGTTGATGAATCTTGCCGCTGCGTTTGGTACTTTGGTTGGGATTGGCGGTTCATCGTTGGTTTCCATTAAGTTAGGACAAAGGGATAAAAAGGGGGCCACAAAAGTATTGGGTAACGTAGTGATACTGAATGCGATTGTGGGAATTTTATTTTCGCTTGTCGGATTGTTTTTTATCGACAATATTCTCTTTTTCTTTGGTGCAAGTCCTAATACGATTCACTACACGCGCGATTTTATGGAAATTATTCTCTATGGAAATGTGATTACTCATCTCTATTTCGGGCTAAACAATGTAATGCGTTCATCCGGTTATCCGAAAAAAGCAATGATTACAACACTATTGACCGTGTTTATGAATATTTTACTTGCGCCAATTTTTATTTACGGATTAGAATGGGGATTGCGTGGTGCAGCCACAGCTACCGTTTTATCACAGATTATTGGTCTTCTGTGGGTCAGTGCACATTTTACTCAAAAGCGTAGTTTTATTCATTTTAAAGCAGGTATTTTTAAGTTACAAAAACGTATTGTAAAGGAAATACTATCCATCGGGATGGCTCCGTTTATACTGAATGCTTGTGCCTGTTTTGTTGTTGTATTTATTAACCGGTCGCTTAAGGAGCAAGGAAATTACTTATTTGATGGTGGGGGAGATTTGGCAATTGCAGCTTACGGAATTATTAATAGTATCGTGATGACGGTTGTGATGATTGTTATGGGGTTTACGCAAGGTATGCAGCCTATAGTAGGATACAATTTTGGTGCAAAGCAAAATGACCGCGTAATACAAGTGTTGAAATTGACGATTAAATATGTGTCTATTGTAACAGTTTCGGCTTTTCTTATCGGGCAACTGTTTCCGCGCCAGTTGTCAATGATGTATAGTCCTGGAGAAGAACTGCTTGGGCTTTCGGTTACCGGAATACGTATCGTGATGGCGGCGTTTCCGATTGTCGGCTTTCAAATGATTATATCTAACTTTTTTCAATCCATTGGAAATGTGTGGAAAGCGATTTTTATTTCGATCACGCGGCAACTGCTTTTTCTAATACCGTTATTACTTATTCTTCCCAATTACTGGGGTGTAAATGGCGTGTGGATCAGTATGCCGATTTCAGATGTTGCTTCGGTTCTTACTGCGGGAATATTGTTTTATTTCCAGTTTAAGAAGTTGAAAATAAACAAATTGTGATTTCCTATTGTTTATCCAATATTACCTCTAAAAAGAGTTGAAATAATGCCTTTGCTTAAAATGTAGTTCGTAGGACTTATATCAGGATAAGCTTAACTAAGCGACAAAAAATTAAGTAAGAATAACAAATGATAAAAAACAACATATTAGAAACAATCGGACATACGCCTTTGGTGCGGATTAATAACCTTTGCCCCAATAAGAATGTCCATATTTTTGCCAAGCTGGAAGGTTTCAATCCTACCGGAAGCATTAAGGACAGGATTGCAGTTCAGATGATAGAAGAGGCTGAAAATGAAGGACGTTTGACACGAGGAAAGACGATTATAGAGCCTACTTCCGGAAATACGGGAATAGGACTTTGTGATGAGTGAGGCGGTTTCGCTTGAAAGACGAAAAATTATTAGCTCCTACGGAGGAAAAGTGATTCTGACACCGGCAAGTGAGGGTACGGACGGGGCTATTCGTCTTGCCCGGAAATTAGTAAAGGAAAATCCGGATGCTTACTTTATGCCCGATCAATTTTCAAATAGTAAAAACTATCTTACTCATTATGAAACAACTGCTGCTGAAATATGGGAAGATACGGAAGGTAAGATTGATTATCTGGTCTGTGCGCTTGGTACTTCGGGTACTGTAATGGGACTATCAAAGTTTCTCAAGCAACATAAGCCCGGCATCAAAATAGTCTGTGCCCATCCTATCAAGGGACATTATATACAGGGACTGAAAAACATGGAAGAGGCTATTGTTCCCGCTATCTACGATCCTTCACGGATTGATATCCAAATAATGATCGAGAGCGAAGAGGCAATAGCTATGGCACGCGAAATCATTGCTAAGGAGGGAATTTTTGCCGGAATGAGCAGTGGTGCGGTTATGCTTGCGGCATTGAAGACGGCAGAAACTATTTCATCCGGAAATATCGTTGTTGTGTTCCCCGATAGGGCTGAAAAGTATTTGAGTACGAAGATGTTTGATAATTTGGCATAAAATTTACATATTAATATTATAAATATCCGGAAACTTCCTCCCTTTAATTCGTTATTTGTTAATGATGATAATAATTTATAAAATATGAGACAGTACATCACACTTTTTATCTTGCTTTTTTGCAGTTTATCGCTTTCGGCAGGTCAAAAAATCACGTTGCTTTTCGCCGGCGATGCAATGAACCACTCCCCACAAATCACTTCCGCGCAACGCCCCGAAGGCAAGTATGATTACAGCGAATGTTTCGAGTATATAAGAAACGAAGTAAAGAGTGCTGATATTTCAGTGGTTAATCTGGAAACTACTCATGCGGGAAAACCCTATACAGGCTACCCCACGTTTTCGTGTCCCGATGAATTTTCGGCAGAACTGCAACGTTCGGGCTTTAACCTTTTTATGACTGCCAATAATCATAGTGCCGACAAGGGTAAGAAGGGAATTGAACGCACCATTGATGTACTTGACACGCTGAAAATCAGCTATACCGGCACATTCAAAGACGCAGCAGCGCGCGATACAACCTATCCGTTGCTTGTCGAAAAAAACGGTTTCCGGTTGGCATTTCTTAATTACACTTATGATACCAACGGACTTCCGGTAACTGCGCCAAATATTGTGAACGAAATTAGCGACAAGACTATTTTGCAAGATATTGAAAAAGCGAAAACGCTCACCCCCGATCTCATCATTGCCTGCATGCATTGGGGGATTGAGTACCAGCGTACCCCAAGCAAAGAACAACGAAGATTAGCTAAATTGCTGATTGATAACGGAGTGAAAATTATCATCGGATCGCACCCACACGTGATACAACCCATGGAAGGTACATTAAACAGCCATGATTCAACTTACCAAAATATCGTAGCTTACTCGCTTGGCAACTTCATTTCAAACCAAAACGACCGCTACACCGACAGTGGTGCCATGGTTAAAATCGGCATAGAAAAAGACGAGGAAGGAAGCATAAGCATTACCGGCTGTGCATACAGCCTTGTATGGCGATACAGATACTATGAAAACGGGAAGCGGCACTACACGCTTGTCCCTGCCTATACTTTCGACAACAATCCCGAAGAGGTGCAACCCGAATTGCGAGCACGTATGAAAGAAGCATTTACCGATGCCCGCAAGCTGCTGAAAAAGCATAATCAACACATAGACGAATATGTGTTCAGTCCGGATGAAATAAGAGAGATCTCAATACCGGATGAAGAAAATAGAGATTGGGAGGATACTCTCGAGACATTCTATCATCTGCCTCGAAAACGAGATTTAGATACTCTCCAACATTTTATCGAAACACAACTATACGAAGTTCCGGCAGACAGCATACAAGTAGAGGTTGAGGAGTAAAAGTAAAAGTAAAAGCAAAAAAACAATACTAACCGGTTCAATCTGAACAAGTTGGTATTGTTTTTAGTTTCATATTGAGGATATTTCCTTCTGATATTATTATCCGTTCATTCTTTCATAAAGAAAATCGTATAGACTTTCAAATGTTTGAACAGCAGCAATTTCCTGTCCTTTTATTTTTACATTGAAAGTACTTTCGATCAAGGCTACCAAGTCAACTAAACTCAAACTATCTAACATCAACGTTGCTTTGATGTTTGCATCCGGGGTGATTTCGGACACTTCAATTTCAAACTCCTCTGCTAATACTTCGTTTACTTGTTTTATTAATTCTTGTTTTTCCATTTTTTTATTTATTTTTTGATATTCGGATGAAGAGATATTCGGAATTTAAAAAAATCAGTTCATCTGAATATCTGATTATTCATTTTATATCTTTCACTATCAATGTTGAATTAGTCCCGCCAAACCCAAATGAATTGGAGAGGAACATATCGAAATTTTTATCTACGCGCTGAGACGGAATATTTAGCTTTGCCGAATCCTCGTCCGGATTTTCAAAGTTGATGTTTGGTGCGATAAATCCGTTTTTCATCATCAACATGGAGTAGATAATTTCGCTTGCTCCCGCCATCCACATCTCGTGTCCGGTCATTGATTTGGTAGAGGCCACTTCCGGTTTGTAGTCGCCGAAAACGTTGAAGATTGCTTTTGCCTCGTTTTTATCTCCCACCGGTGTAGAAGTAGCATGTGCATTGACGTAGCCGATTTCTTTTAAATTGATTCCCGCTTCACGGATTGCCATTTCCAGCGAACGGCTCGGTCCATCAACATTCGGATTAGAGATATGGTCGCCGTTAGATGAGAATCCGTATCCGGTAATTTCTGCCAAAATCGGTGCCCCGCGTTTTACGGCCGACTCGTAACTTTCGATAATAACAGTTGCCGCACCGCCACCCGGAACCAATCCATCGCGGTCGCGGTCGAACGGACGGGATGCTTTTGCCGGGTCGCTTTCGCGGATGGAAAACGCGCTGATACCGTCAAAACTTCCGATTGAGAACGGATTTACCTCTTGTGCTCCTCCGCAAATAATACAATCCTGCAATCCCCATTTAATAAGTAGCGATCCCAACCCAATGGCATGTGAACCGCTTGCACAGGCTCCCGATACGGTCATATTAATGCCTTTCAGCTTGAAAATACAAGCTAAATTCATCGTAACAGTCGAATTCATAGATTGGAAGATAGCTCCGGAACCAATCAGTGTAGTATCCTTTTTCTCGCGCATCACGTCTACAGCGTGAACTACAGGATCGGCACTACTGTCGTTTCCATAAAGTATTCCAACTTCATGTTTCTCCAGATAATCCATATCCAATTGGGCATTTTTCAATGCCTCGCTTGTTGCCACGTAAGCATATTTACCCTGTTCGGGCATATACACGCGTTGATTACGACTCAACACACCTTTCAAATCCGGAATTTCCAAAAAGGCAGTCAATGCCGAGCGAAATCCCATTTCCTTACGTGCCGGGTCAAAAATAATTCCGGATTTTCCGGTATAAAGCGATTCTCTAACCTCTTCCAAATTTTTTCCCAGACAGGAGTAAACTCCCATTCCGGTTATCACAACTCGTCTTTCCATTATATGTTATTTTTCAATTTTACTTCAATTCTATTTCAAGTTTTCATCTAAAAAGGAAAAAATAGTTCTCCGCAAAAAAATTGGTTCATGCATCTTTTCCTGTTTTTCCAACCGGTGAAAACGTATCTCGCTTTTCCATTTGATAAACCCTTTACGATAGTACCATGCAAAAAGTCCAAATGACGGCAAAATAAGTAAATAAAACAATGCAATCAAAAAATTACCGGTAATAATCCAGCATAAAGCGAAAAAGAGCAAGTAAAATACCGGTATTGTAAGCAGCACGCTCAATCCGATACGAATGGAACCATAGAACATTTTATCTGTCACTTTCGTCTTATTAATTAGTTCGGGAGCATAAAAAATGAAGATATTCGGCACCAGCGAAACAAGAAATAGCGGCAGCAAAAGTAAAAACACTGCACCTCTTGCCAAAATGGAAGTGATGGAAAATTTCTTATCAAAATTCCAATCTCTGATCTTCCGGTTCAGCGTTTCTTTTTTCAAATCCAATGTTTTGCGCAGCAACTCTTTTACACTCACCTCATTTTCTTTCTTCAGCATTTCCATTCCGGAGATAAATGCTTTGTCTGAAATCAATCTATCGGGCAAATAGCCGGGATTTAAGCCTTTTCGCTTAGCGTATTTTTTTCCGTAAATCTCGCGCAGGTAATCCAAAGCCTCATAGTTTTCCAAATCGGTAACATCAAGCATTAAATTGCGAATTTGCTCGCGTACTAACCTGTTAACTTCGCGTTGTGCAGTTCTTGGCTTTGTTTTGTATAATTCATAATAAGGAGCTAACGAAATCGGCGTTCCATATTTCGTCATAAGTTTTTCCTGCATGCTAAAATAGTTAGAGTAGTGATTACAGGAAGGCAGAATGAGTATATCTTTTTCAAAATTTTCCTTTCCGGCAGCACCGAATGCCAATCGCAGGTAGCCGAGCGAAAAGTCGCCCAACCAGCGTTTATCCTGATGTCCCGCTTCGGGATAGATAATTACCGTGCGCCCTTTCATCAACTCCTTGCCGGCGGCGTTGAAGGTGTCATCGTTATTACTAAGCGCGGCCTCACCCTCATGGTCCATTCTAAATGCGGGAAGCAATCCGATAAACCGCAAAAATTTATTTGCCACCGGATGCTTGAAGACATCGGCACGAGCCAAAAAATTGGCTTTCCGGTCATTCAATGTAAAAAGTATCCCCATAGGGTCGTTCAAGCAATTTTGATGATTAGAGACAATCATCAACGGAGTTCCGTTAGCCGGTATATTTTCCGAACCTACGGAGTATGTTTTTCTATAATATATTTTGTCGTGAAAAAAACGCACGTATGATCGAAATATCCGGAAAAACAATCCCGGTTTCAATTTCTTCGCATTTTCATTTATATCCATAAACATTTTCTCTCAATTTCTCAAAGACTCCGCAAAATTAGTATTTTTTTTACATAAATAAACAATATCATCCATAAATAAGAATATTTATCAAAAATTTGGATTTAAAAAAATAATATACTACCTTTGCACTCGCTTCGTAAAAATGAGGTGTATAAAGGATGAGTCAGTAGCTCAGCTGGTAGAGCACATCCCTTTTAAGGATGGGGTCCTGGGTTCGAGCCCCAGCTGACTCACAAAAAGCAAAATAAGGTTGTCGAATAGATGACCTTTTTTTTCTGTATAAGTACGTCTTCTTAATTAGTTTATATTATTTCGCAAATCCTTTTTTCTTAAGTCTTTAAAATTAATTATTATCCGTGATGCCGCTTAAAACGCAGTCCCCAAGTCCGAAGGACTAACATTTGGATAACCCCTTGCAAGCCGGCAGGCACAGCTGGGGGTAAAACGATGTGCCCTGCCAATCAATCCCGTAGCGAGTTGAACTTCTACGAAGTTCGGGTAAAGAAAGGCGGGATGCCGTTCTTTTTCCCCGAACTGCGCTTCGCTTGTAAGGGGTTATCCAAATGTTAGTCCTTCGGACTTGGGTGTACTCTTGACACGCGGATTGGGTGTTATCTCGGATAATCATTTAAAATTAAATAGTATAAATTATTTTTGATGACGGACTTAT
>QMCE01002773.1_pt1 | contig 12975 bp, 17 predicted proteins | sample 1821851 | NCBI WGS metagenome assembly QMCE01 (sample SAMN09453174, study PRJNA476694) | Termite gut metagenome, whole genome shotgun sequencing project. | isolation source: worker | host: Odontotermes sp. | place: South Africa:Pretoria | collected 2016-01-28 | reverse complement strand
GGTTCTAGTAGGCTGCGCTGATTTCTGCTGTGATTTCTTCTGCACCGCTGACCTTAATCATGTTTACCACGTACTTTAAGTGAATGAGTTCCCTTAATCGCGCCGAGGTTTCGTAACCGAAGTGTGAACCGTTATCCATTGTCAGGCATACATATGTTGTCGGGGTCAGAGCGTCCAATAAGTCTTTCAGTGTCATCATGGGATGTTCCTCCTTCTTTCTGCCGGAGTAGTTACCGCTCCGGCTCGGTGTGTTGAGTGGGCTTATGAGATTTCCGGCCAACTACTAAGAACAACGGTTAGTATCGACTCTTTACCGAATCCCGGTTCTCCGCTGAACAAGTTCACCAAGTTTCCCTTCTGCTAACATAGCACCACCGGGTGCGGCAATTCTTACATAAGCTTGGTTTCCAACCGTTTTGTCTAGCCATTCCTTGAGATTACGTTTCATGTTCGTGTTCCTCCTTTAATTTTCGGGGCGTTGCCGCCTCCTTATGATTCTATTATACTACTTCCGTACCGATATGTCTATCATCATTGCACACAAAAATATCGGTACGGAAGTATATTGCTTTGGTCATTTTGACCTATATACTTCCGCACCGATATGTGATACCATCATATGGAGGTGATTTTAATGGGGACAGCCCAAACAAAAGCCAATAACAAATATAAAGCAAAAACATACGACCGCATTGAAGTTATTGTTTCCAAAGGATTAAAAGAAGTAATTTCAAACCATGCCAATTCACAAGGTGAAAGCCTAAACGGCTACATCACAAAGGCAATCACCCAACGTATGGAACGCGACAACGCATAATACGGGAGGGTTCATTATGGCTAAGATACGTATCAACGGAGAGGGAACGCTCCACAAGTATAGCGATCGCAACCTTTGGCAATATCGCCTTGTGTTGGGTCATGACGAGAACGGAAAACCCATCCGCAAATCTTTCTATCATAAAGACCCTCACATAGCACGGGAGAAAGGACAAAAAGCACTTGCCGAGCTTAACGGACAGAAGGTCAGCGTTTCGCCGGATATGAAGCTGGGCGATTGGTTGACCGCCTACATCAAGGGCTATAAGAAGGGCGCTATCCGTGACAAGTCTTACGACCAATGCCTAAAGCTCCGCGACCATCTGCCGGAACACCTTCTTAATAAGAAAACATGCAATATAACGCCCGTGGAGCTACAGACCGCCGTTAATGACTTTGCAAAGACGAAGTCTAAGTCATACGCTCTCAAAATGAAAATTCTCTTAAAATCGGCGTTTTTGCAAGCCATTGAAAACGGAATCTGCACAAAGAATCCAACAACAAAATTGACCGTACCCGACAAGGCACAGAAGCCGCGAGAAGCATATACAGCGGAAGAAGCAAAGATTATCCTTACATACGCGCCGCAATATGAAAATAAGACGATTGCCACCGCCGTCATTGCGTTACTTCTTACAGGAATCCGGCGCGGTGAATTATGCGGCTTGCGCTGGACTGACATTGATAAGGATATACTCCACATTCGGCGCGGTGTATTTCTAAAAGACGGTAAACCAGCAGTCGAGGAATACCAAGCGAAAACTATTGAGAGCTTGCGGGACGTTCCAATCATCCCCGCATTGAAGCGGCTATTTTGCGGAATGCCAAAAGACAACGACTACATTTTCCATGATTCTAAAGGGAACCTCATTGACCCGTCTAACTTCATGAGGGAATACAATAAGCTAATTGCCTTTATCAGCTCTAAGCATAATAAGGGGTTGCGCCGACTTTCACCGCATTGCTTACGCCATACGTTCGCCACACTGACGTTAGACACAGGCGCAGACTTGCGAACAGTTCAACTTTTGCTTGGGCATACCGACCCGAAAACGACCGCTATTTATACGCACCCAGACGAAGCAAAAAAACGCGCTTCAACAATGGCGTATTATGATAAGCTGTACGCCAATTAGTACGCCATTTATTATCCGCTTTCATCCGCACCGACCCGCCAATGCATTGATAACAGGCGTTTTCCATTGCGCTACAACAGGCTTTTTCTCTTTCGTAATCAGCAGGTCAAGAGTTCGAGTCTCTTCGGTAGCTCCATGGGAATCTTGTAATCATTAGGATTACAAGGTTTCATTTTTTAGTGGCAAAATGTTCAAACGGCGCTCTCATCAGCGTCCCGTTCCGTTTGCCAATGGTATCCCGGATAAAGGCAAAATGGGGGCTTCACACGCATAAGAATATGTAAAACAGTGAGGACAAAGGCAAATTCCATCAATGCCTCGGCGGTTTGGCAAGGAGGCAGGCTGTGCAGCAATCCGCTTCTGCGGAGAGCTTCATCGCTTAAGCGGTTGATTTCATCCGGCGGCATGGCGCGGAGGATATCATCGCTCAAGGCGTCAACCGCGTCCTGTATGTGCGGCGCGAGAAGGGAGTAACTATCAATATTAACGCGCTCCGGCGCTCTGTAATGCTCCATATGGCTTCATCCCTTTTCCCATTGTATGAAAAGGACAAAGTTTTCGCTTATACTTCGGCGATTACTTCCACTTCTACCAGCACTCCGCGCGGCAGAGCCGCCGCCGCGACGCACGAGCGCGCCGGTTTGCCAGTGAAAGCTTGCGAGTAGATCTCGTTGAAAGCGGCAAAATCGTCCATGCTTTCTAAAAAACATGTCGCCTTAACTACTCGCGAAAAATCGCTCCCGGCCTCCAAAAGCACCGCGTTTAGGTTCTTCAGAACCTGTTCCGTTTGCTCACGGATTCCGCCGCATACGATGTTTCCGGTTTCGGGCGACAATGGGATTTGTCCTGAGGTAAAGACAAAGCCTCCGGATATAACCGCTTGTGAATAAGGGCCGATTGCGGCGGGAGCCGCTTGGGTGGATATTATTTGCATACGTTACCTCCTACTGTATAACCATTTTCTCTTAGAACCGTTTCGACGTTTCCGGCGTGCTCACGATCACGCGTTTCCATTTCAATTTCTACCGAGGTCTGTCCGATCTCCAAACCACCGACCAAGCGATCGTGTGAAACGGAGAGAATATTAACGCCTTGCCGCGCCAGCAAATCCAATAGTTTTGACAAATGCCCCGGACGGTCGGTAACGGCGGTTTTAAGACGGGAGCGTCGCCCGGAGTTCATCAGGCCTCTGTCAATGATGCGCTCTAATACATTGACGTCGATATTCCCGCCCGAAACCACTGCGACAGCCGGGGAGGCTAAATCCGTCCGCGCCATCAGCGCCGTCAGGGCTATCGCGCCCGCACCCTCGACAACCATCTTCATACGTTCCAGCATTGTCAGGATGGTTGATGCGATTTCATCTTCCGTTACTGTGAAAATCTCATCCAGATAGCGGCGGCACAGCGCATACGTCATCGCGCCGGGCTCGGCCACTGCCACGCCGTCGGCGATGGTATGGCAACGCTCCAGTTTAACCGGCGCGCTGCTTTCAAACGAAGCGCGCATTGATGCGGCATTACTCGGTTCGACGCCGATTACGCGGATTTCCGGGTTCGCTTCTTTAATCGCGAGCGCTGTCCCGGCGGCAAGTCCGCCGCCGCCAATCGGTACGACGACTGTTTTTACGTCCGGGCAATCCTTGAGAATTTCCAGACCGACAGTGCCCTGTCCGGCGATAACATACGGATCTTCAAAAGCATGAATGAAGAGAGCGCCGCGTTCTTGCCGCAGAGCCAGAGCCGCATCCAGCGCGGCGTTAAAGGAATCGCCGGACAGAATGACCTCGGCGCCGTAAGCGCGGGTGGCCTCAATTTTGGACAATGGCGCGCCGCGCGGCATTACGACGATTGCGCGAATGCCCAGATGCCGCGCTGCCAGCGCGACGCCCTGCGCGTGGTTACCGGCTGACGCGCATATTACTCCAGCGCTTCGTTCCCCGTCCGTCATTCTGCATATCCGGTTATACGCGCCTCTCACCTTAAAGGAGCCTGTGCGTTGTAAGTTCTCCGCCTTAACCAGCACTTCGCGTTTTCCGAATACCGAAGCCGAGGCGGGCAGCAGATCCGTCCAGCGCGCAAAATTTCTGATCGTTTCTTGCGCGTCGCGTACCATACCGAGCGTGACATATTGATTACCCATGTGTGCACCGTCCTGATTTTGTGCATATACAAACAGTATACCACAATCCCGGGTTCTCTAAATATTAATATTCTGTGAACGCCTCATGTCTCCTTGACAATATGGACAAACAACGTTACAATATAACCCAACAAAGGAAGAAGCTCTATATAAGGAGGATACGCCATTGACCCTTAAGTTATTAAGCACCGGACGGTGTATGCCTCCGACCGTGGTGACCAACAAAGACTTTGAAGAAACGCTGGACACCAGCGACGAATGGATCGTCAGGCGTACCGGCATCCGTGAGCGGCGGCTTTGCAAAGACGAATCTCTGTTGGATATAGCGCTCGGCGCGGCTAAAAACGCGATAGCCTCCGCGCCGGAAAGCGGAGGAGAGTTGCCGCTGGTCGACATGATCATCGCGACGTCGGCGTCTTTAGAATACCATTTTCCCCCATTGGCCTGTCAGATCGGCACGGCGCTCGGGCTGAACGGGCCGTTTTGCTTGGACGTCGGCGCTACCTGTTCGGGATTTGTGTACGGGCTGGACATCGCGGCGCATTATCTCAATGCCGGAAGCGCGGAACGGGTTTTGGTGGTTTCGGCGGAGAAACTGTCGTCGGTAACGGATTTCACCGACCGTTCCACCTGCATCCTATTCGGCGATGGAGCCGCGGCGGCGGTTGTGGGAAAAGGGGATAAGCCGTATTTTTCTCATCTGGCTTGTTCTGCCGACCCCGAAAACTGTTTGTATGCGCATTCGGGCGGAAAGATGGTCATGAAAGGCAGCGGCGTATATAAGTTCGCCGTCTCTGCCGCGCCGAGAGTCGTGGAAGCCGTGCTTAAAAAAGCCTCTCTCAGATTCAGGGACATCGACTGGTTTGTCCTGCACCAAGCGAATATACGCATCATCGAGAGCATCATCAACCGCCTTGACTTAGACCCCGCCAAGGTTCCCATCACTCTTGACAAGTACGCGAATCCATCCAGCGTTACCATCCCGCTGACGCTGGATCTGATGCGGGAGGACGGACGTTTGAAGCCGGGGCAGAAGATTCTGATCGCGGGATTTGGCGCGGGACTTACATACGGAGCAAGCATACTGGAGGTTTAACGTGAAGACAGTCGTAACGGATCTTTTGAAAACAGAATACCCGATTATACAGGGCAGCATGGCGTGGATCGCCGACGCAACACTGGCCGCCGCCGTTTCCAACGCGGGCGGACTGGGGCTGATTGCCGGAGGGAGCGCTCCGGCGGACGCCATTCGCGCCGAAATTCATAAAGCGCGAACGCTTACGGATAAACCGTTCGGGTTGAACATCATGCTGATGAGTCCCAACGCCGACGATTTAGCGCAACTGGTTTTAGATGAGAAGGTAAAAATCGTAACGACCGGCGCGGGCAGTCCGGGTGTATATATGGAACGCTGGAAAGCCGCGGGCGTCACAGTGATCCCCGTCGTCGCATCGGTCGCTTTGGCTTCGAGGATGGAGCGGCTCGGCGCGGACGCCGTAATATGCGAAGGCTGCGAAGCCGGAGGGCATATCGGCGACCTGACGACGATGTGTTTTGTGCCGCAGGTTGCCGACGCCGTGAAGATTCCCGTAATCGCGGCGGGCGGTATCGCCGACGGGCGTGGGATCGCGGCTGCGTTTATGCTGGGCGCGTCCGGCGTGCAGTGCGGCACGGTGTTCCTCACCGCAGAGGAATGCGGTATCCATGAAACCTACAAACAGCGCGTTTTGGACGCGAAGGACACCGGTACTGCCGTGACCGGGCGTTCCGGCGGACATCCGGTACGGTGCTTGAAAACACCCTCCACGCGTAAAATGCTCGCGATGGAAAAAGATAATCAACCCCTTGAGGTGATGGAGGAGTTTTTGGTCGGTTCCCTGCGGAAGGCCGTCAAGGACGGCAATCTTGAGGAAGGCTCGTTTATGTGCGGTCAGATCGCCGGAATGCTAAACAGCCGCAAAACTTGCCGTGAGATTATCACCGACATGTTTGCACAGGCGGAGGGTTTGCTGCATGGATAGACGGGTTGCGCTGGTTACGGGCGCGAGCAGGGGAATCGGCGCGGCTGCGGTACGGGAACTTTCGCGTTTGGGTTTAGACGTCGTTCTCTGCTGCCGCGGAAACGTGGAAAAAGCCGAAGCCGTGGCGGCGGAATGTATAACGGAAACGCTTGTCTTATCCGGCGATTGCGCCGACGCCGCCGTTTGCAAAGACTGGGTCGTGAAAACCACCGAGCGCTTCGGGCGGCTTGATGTGCTGGTCAACAACGCCGGTCTGACGCGAGATAGTTTGTTGATGCGGATGACCGACGAGCAGTTTGACGAAGTGCTGCGCGTAAACCTGAACGGCGCGTTTTATCTCTGCCGCGCCGCTTTGAGGTATTTGTTGAAATCACCCGCCGGGCGCATCATCAATATCGCCTCGGTGTCGGGCGTCGCCGGAAACGCGGGGCAGTGCAATTACGCCGCGTCGAAAGCGGGTCTGATCGGTCTGACAAAGTCCCTCGCGAAGGAAGTCGGGAAGCGCGGCGTCACAGTCAATGCGGTTGCGCCGGGCTGGATTGAGACCGATATGACCGAAGCCGTGCCGGAGGAAGCCGCGAAGCGCGTTTTGGAGCGCGTGACGCTGGAACGCGCGGGGCAGCCCGTGGAAATCGCAGCGGCGGTTGGTTTTTTGGCTTCGGAAGCGGCATCCTACATCACAGGTCAGGTGCTGCAAGTAGACGGGGGACTAGCCTTATAAGTAGGGCGTGCCGCCCTCGGCACGCCGTCTTCTCTACCAATCGCGAAGACGTATAGCCGGAGCGGGGAGTTTATTCAACTGATATAGGGGGTTTTTCATTGAGGGTATTTGTCACCGGGATCGGTTTAATAACGCCGGTCGGTATCGGGACGGAAAACGCGTGGAAGGGAATCGTATCCGGAACGTTGGGGATCGCGCCGATTACGCAATTCGACACATCTGATTTTAAGGTTAAGATCGCGGCGGAGGTCAAAGGGTTTGACCCGAACGATTTTGTGGATAAAAAACTCACCCGCCGCAACGACCGTTTTTGCCACTTCGCGTTGGCAGCGGCGCATATAGCGATGGAGGATGCGGGAACACCCGGCTTTTCCGATCCGTACCGCGCGGGCGTAATCGTGGGCAGCGGAATCGGCGGCATCAAGACGCATGAGGAGCAGCATACACAATTGATGGAGAAGGGGCCGGGGCGCGTCTCTCCGTTTTATGTCCCGATGATGATTCCCAACATGGCGGCGGGGTTGATTTCAATCCAATACGGCGCGAAGGGCATTTCCTACGCCCCCGTCTCAGCTTGCGCGACAAGCGTTCACGCGATCGGGGAGGCGTTCCGTAATATTAAGCACGGAATATTGGACTTTTGCATTACAGGAGGAGCCGAAGCGGCGGTCACGCCGATTGCGGTCGCCGGATTCTCCAACATGACGGCGCTGACCGATACAGTGGAGCCGGAAAACGCGTCCATCCCCTTTGATTTGCGCCGCAACGGCTTTGTTATCGGCGAAGGCGCGGGGATACTGCTCTTGGAGAGCGAAGCGTCCGCTGTCCGTCGCGGCGCTAAGGTATATGGCGAAGTACTGGGCTACGGCGCGACGTCCGACGCATATCACATTACGGGCCCCGACCCCGAAGGAAACGGCGCCGCCGCCGCGATGCGTTTGGCGTTAGAAGAAGCGGGATTAAGCTCTGTTGACTACATCAACACGCACGGCACGAGTACGCCGCCGGGTGACAAAGCGGAGGTACTGGCTATTAAAAAAACGTTTTCCTCGCCGCCGCCAATCAGCTCGACTAAATCCATGACGGGGCATTTGCTGGGTGCGGCGGGCGGCATTGAAACGGCTTTTTCTCTGCTCACGCTGAGAGACGGGATTCTCCCTCCCACAATAGGGTATCGCGAGCCGGATCCCGATTGCGATCTTGATATTGTCCCGAATACGGCGCGCCGCGCCGGTCTCCGAACTGCGTTGAGCAACTCGTTTGGGTTCGGCGGACACAATGCTTCGATATTGCTCGGAAAGGCGGATTGACCGATGGATATTCAGGAACTGTTTGAATACGCGCTGAAAAGCGTACCCGATGCGGCGCAAGTGCGAGTAAAATTAGGGGATGCGGAGATCGACGTATCACGGGGAATTGCGTCGGCACAGACGTCTGTTCCCTTTACCGCACCCCTGCCGGAAACCGCTAAAGCGGGTTGCGAGTTTGTTACCGCGCCGCTTGTGGGCGTATTCTATGCGGCGTCCGAACCCGGCGCGGAACCGTTTGTCCGGGTCGGTCATCCGGTAAAGAAGGGCGACACGCTCTGCATTATCGAGGCAATGAAGCTCTTTAACGAGATAGAGTCCACCTGTGGCGGAACGGTAGAAAGCGTTCTCGTGGAAAACGGCGCTATGGTGGAATTTGGACAGCCGCTCTTCTCAATCAAAACGAAGTAAAAGGAGACAGTATGGATTTGAACCGCGAAAAAATCAAGGAAATTCTGCCGCACAGGGATCCGTTTCTCTTTTTGGACGAAGTGACCGAGTTGACGCCCGGCGTCAGCGCAAAGGCCGTTTGGCGCGTAACCGGCGAGGAGGCTTTCTTTACCGGACATTTTCCCAATATGCCGGTTCTGCCGGGTGTAATCATCATCGAGGCGCTGGCGCAGACCGGCGCGGTATCGTTGCTTTCTATGCCGGGCAATGAAAATAAAATCGGATTTATGACCGGCGTAGAGAAGGCGCGGCTCCGGCGAAAAGTGTTTCCTGGCGACACATTGCGGCTTGAAGCAACCCTTTCAAGAATCAAAATGGGGTTCGGTTTCGCCGATTGCGTTGCTTATGTGGGAGATGCCGTTGCAGCCACGGCGACGGTCTCTTTCGCTGTAGGCTGAGATATGTTTCAAAAAATTCTTATAGCTAACCGCGGGGAAATTGCCGTGCGTGTAATCCGTGCCTGCCGTGATATGGGGATTGTCAGCGTCGCGGTGTATTCCGAGGCGGATCGTGACGCGTTGCATACGCAGCTCGCCGATGAGAGCGTCTGCATCGGCCCGGCTCCGTCCCGTGACAGCTATCTCAACGCGAACCAAATTATCAGCGCGGCGCTGGCCTCCCATGCCGACGCCATTCATCCGGGCTATGGGTATCTTTCGGAAAACGCGGATTTCGCGCGCCTGTGTGAGAAACATAACCTAACATTTATCGGCCCCTCTCCCGAGGCTCTTCTTCTGCTGGGCGATAAAGCACGCGCGATTGAGACGGCGCGGAGCGCGGGCGCACCGGTTGTTCCCGGCTCAAACGGAGCGCTGCCCAATGTGGAAGCCGCCAAGGCTTGCGCGGAGAAAATTGGCTTCCCTTTAATGCTGAAAGCAGCGGCGGGCGGCGGCGGGCGCGGAATCCGCCTGCTGCGGGATATGAAAGAGCTGGCAGCGGCTTATAGTGCGGCGTCTGCTGAGGCGCAGTCCTTTTTCGGGGATGGGCGGCTGTATATCGAAAAATACATCGAGCATCCGCGCCATATTGAGTTTCAGATTCTGGGTGACCGCCACGGCACCGTTGTCCACCTCTTTGAACGTGAATGCTCTCTGCAGAGAAGACACCAAAAACTGCTGGAGGAATCGCCCAGCCCCTTTTTGACCCCAAAAAAACGCACCGAAATGGGCGTAGCGGCGGTTGGAATCGCGAAGGCGGCGGAATACTACGGCGCCGGTACGATTGAGTTCCTTGTCGGAGCGGACGGGCAATACTACTTTATGGAGATGAACCCGTTTATGGAGATGAACCCGCGTATTCAGGTTGAGCATCCCGTTACGGAGTTAGTGACCGGCATTGATCTTGTTTCGGAGCAGATACGCATCGCGCTGGGCGCGCCGCTGGGATACTCGCAGGAGGATATTGTTCTCAAGGGACATGCAATGGAATGCCGCGTCAATGCCGAGGATCCGGAAAACGGTTTTGCCCCGCGTCCGGGGACGATCATCGGCCTGCATGTGCCGGGCGGTCCCGGCGTACGGGTTGATTCCGCAATCTATCAGGGATATACAGTGCCGCCGTATTATGACTCTCTGCTGACCAAGCTCATTGTACACGGGCATAGCCGGGCAGAGGCTTTGGCGCGAATGAAGCGCGCAATGGCGGAGTTTTTAGTGGAGGGCGTCGTTACCAATTGCGATTTTCATTTACGCCTTTTGGCGCTGGACGCATTTTGTAATGGGGATTATTCGGTGGATACCATTGAAGGGATGTTTTAGCCATGCTCGTGGATCTGTTCAAAAAAGCCCGCTACATCTCGATTGATAAGCCGACGGACGGTTCGTCTGTTAAAACCGAACCGGCAGAATCGGCAAAAACCGAGCCGCAAAAAGTTGAGCGAAAAAAAACGGCGTCAAGCGGGCGTATGTCGGCGCCCGAACGTCTGCGCGTTATATGCGATGCGGGCAGCTTTGTAGAGTATGATGCCGGTATCCGTTCGGAAAACCCGCTGGGTTTTGAGGGATACTCTGAAAAGACGGCCGCGCTTCGGGTGAAGCATGGTTTGAATGACGCCGTAATTACAGGCGAATGCAGAATCGGCAGTTACCCCAGTATGATTGGCGTGATGGATACGCGTTTTATGATGGGTTCAATGGGCAGCGCTCTTGGTGAACGTCTGACGCGCCTGTTTGAAAACGCGACAGAGCGCCGCCTTCCTGTTATCTTGTTCACTGCATCCGGCGGAGCGCGGATGCAGGAGGGCATCCTGTCGCTAATGCAAATGGCCAAGGTTAGCGCAGCCGTGGGACGGCACAGCGCAAAAGGGCTTCTCTACATCACGGTATTGACCGACCCGACGACAGGCGGCGTTACGGCGTCGTTTGCGATGCTGGGCGATATCATCCTTGCCGAGCCGGGAGCTTTGGTCGGTTTCGCCGGCCCGCGCGTAATCGAAAGTACAATCCGCTCCAAGCTGCCCGAAGGGTTCCAGAGAGCGGAGTTTGTACAGGAACATGGTTTTATTGACGCGATTATCCCGCGCGAAGAGATGCGGGATACGCTTGTAAAACTGCTTAAATGGCATATCCCGTCTTCCGACAGTGAATATCTCCCTGTTAGTATCCCGGAGCTTCCGGCTGGCTCGGCGCAGGTTAACAAGGAGGCCCTGTATCATAGAAACAGACCATGCGCGCAGGATTGGATCGGGCTGGTTTTTGAAGAATTTATGGAATTGCACGGCGATCGTTTGTTTGGCGACGACGCTGCCATTACAGGCGGTTTGGCGTTACTGGACGGCTGCCCCGTGACGGTGATTGGGCAGTCAAAAGGCAAAAACACCAAAGAAAATATCACCCGTAATTTTGGGATGCCCCATCCGGAGGGATACCGTAAAGCCTTGCGCCTGATGAAACAGGCGGAAAAATTTCGGCGTCCGGTCATTTGCATTGTAGATACGGCGGGCGCGTTTTGCGGTATCGGAGCGGAGGAGCGGGGGCAGGGTGAAGCGATCGCCCGCAATCTGATGGAAATGTCTTCACTGGACACCCCCATACTGACATTGTTTACCGGGGAAGGCGGTTCGGGCGGCGCACTGGCTATGGCTGTCGCCGATAAGTGCTTTATGCTGGAGAATGCCATCTATTCGGTGATTTCACCCCGGGGTTGCGCCTCGATCCTGTGGAAAGACCCTTCCCGTGAAGATGAGGCCGCTCAAAAGCTCAAGATTACCGCGCGGGAGTTGCTCGCGATGAAAATCGTGGACGCTGTTATCCCCGAATACTCAGGCGCGCACCTGGAAGGGGTTCGGATTGCTAAAGTAGTCCGTCAGGCGCTGGTCGGCGCGCTGACAGACCCATATACCTTGAATCCGCAAACACGTTACGCGCGTTTCCGTAAATTCGGCGCGTTTATCGAGGACTAGAAATTGCCTGCGCGCGAAAATTGCTATTGCAATATGTGAAGGGGTATGCTATTATAATGGGGCGTCTGTGTGGCTTGCCCATTGGTAAATGCAAACCTTTTACGCTTCCATAGCTCAGGCGGCAGAGCGCGTCCTTGGTAAGGACGAGGTCTCCAGTTCGAATCTGGATGGAAGCTCCAATGAAAACCCGCATGGCTCTAAGCCTTGCGGGTTTTAACATTTTACAGAAATGAGGAAATAATACCATATAATAGGAGAATCATTGTGGGCAAAACAGCATTTTGCCCACAATGAAATACCATAAAAAGGAGCTGTTTGCATGTCCGCATCCGACTATATCCAAACTGTTCTTCAGGTCAAAAAGGAAACCCTACAAGCCTGCGACGATGAATCCGCTTATAACGCAGCGCAGCTTATCAGCGGGAGTTTCACGCTTCCGCTGTACGGGGAACTATGAAAAATTTCATTGATATGGATGATCTCACAGAGCATCTCGAAAGTCTGTATGATGGCGGCAATCATCATGGTCTTATCTATTTCATCGTTTTATTGGCTGAGTCGGTTGGTTTTTCTTTGCCGCTCGAGTTTGCCGAGATAAGCGCAACCGATTCTGTCAGCGGCTATACTTGAAGATTGGTTGGAGTATGACGGTTCTTTTGAGGCGGAGGAAATTGTTGGGTAGCTCTTATAACTCATTGAGATTAACATAAGGAATGGACAGATACACAACCTCACACGCAAACGAACCATTGTCAACCCTCACGACGCCGTAAGACGCGGCGCGGGTATTATCATGCCGCTCCATCTGACCGGGGTTCATCAGCCAAACTCCTCTGACACGATTGGTCATCGCACAGTGCGTGTGACCGTACAACGCAAGATTGACGTGCTGCGCTCTTGCGCGTGAGATTAAAGCATCAAGACCGTTTTTTACGCCGAAAGTATGCCCGTGAGTCATGAAGATTTTTACCCCTTCAATCGT
>QMCE01001451.1_pt1 | contig 12982 bp, 10 predicted proteins | sample 1821851 | NCBI WGS metagenome assembly QMCE01 (sample SAMN09453174, study PRJNA476694) | Termite gut metagenome, whole genome shotgun sequencing project. | isolation source: worker | host: Odontotermes sp. | place: South Africa:Pretoria | collected 2016-01-28 | reverse complement strand
ATCCGTGAGTTCGCCGCCGACAATCCCGGCCTCGTTCGCAACGCCGGCGTTCTCGACGGCATGGACGACGATGCGGCGAATCCCTCGATCCTGCTGTGCAAACTGAAGTGAATATCCGAAAAAAAACGCCCCCCGAACCGGAGGGCGTTTTTTCATTCGGCGCTGATGGCGTCCGAGGGGCAGGCACCCGAGCAGGCGCCGCAATCGATGCAGGACGAGCCGTCGATCACATAAACATCGCCCGCCGAGATCGCCTCTACCGGACATTCGTCGATACAGGTACCGCAAGCGGTGCACAGATCGGGATTGATTTTGTAAGCCATTGTTTTCGGTTTTGTATTTTTTAAAAATGGTCCGCAAATATAGTGATTTCTCACGAAATTTATTGCAAGATTCATTTTTTTCGTACATTTGCACATCGGGGGGGGGAGGCATATTAATATCTATGGCAGTGAAACGGTTTCACATAGGGAGATGGATGGCGGCGGCCGTGGCCGTGGCGGCGGTGGCGACCCTCGCGGGTTGCGCCGACGACAGCGCCACCGATCCCGTGCCGGAGCCGATGTCGGCGCTCGAACAGCAACGGGTGCACGCCGCCTGGAGGGTCGACATGATAGTGGGTACTCACCCCGATTTCGATATGCTCGCCGAATACTCCTACGACGAGGCAGGGCAACTTGTGAAGGCAAGCCTGTCGGAACAAACCAAACAACAAAGCCGCCAGCAGGGCACAGAGTCGCAATTCGAAAATCTTTTCACGTGGAAAGACGGCCTCATGGTGGAACAGTTCTCGCGGATGCAGTACCGCGTCGACGGAATTGACGGAAAATACGAACACTCCTTCGAGACGGCATACGAATACGACGAGCGGGGTAACCTGCTCAACACCGGTGGCGAGGGCCTTTACGAGTACGACGACAAAGGGCGGCTCGTGCAAACATACGTCTATGAATTCGGAGGGGAGACCTATCGCGACTATCTGGAGTGGGACGAGCGGGGCAATATCGTCCGCCACGTCTGCGAAGGGCCGGAACCGGGCCCGAACGGTGCGCCCACACCCGGAAGTCTACGCAAGACCGTCTTCGAGTATGAGTACGACAACAACCCCAAACCCAACTTCGGACTCGGCGGGGCGTTCTTCGGCGAGGGACGATACAACCCCTGGCCACACACCGCCAACACGGACGAACTGATGGTGAGGGCCCTTTCGCGCAACAACCTCGTCCGCTGCGAAGCCTCGGGTTACGGATACCGCTACACCTACAACGAACAGGGACTCCCCGCAACCGTGGAACCGCACCGCATAGGTGCCGCCCGGGCAGCCCTCGATCAGAACCCCGGGCCGCCGATGGTGCAAACCATAGTCTACAAACCGCTTTCGACCAACTGACCCGCCCGCGCAAGGGCCGCGTCGATGTGGGGCAACACGTTGTCCGGCCCGACGAGGCTTTCGATGCCCGTGCGGCGCAGGGTCTCGCGCACACCGTCGTTCACACCCGAAAGCAACACCGTGATCCCATCGCGCTGCGAGCGGCGCACCAGGCCCGCGAGGTTGTGCGCTCCGGTGGAGTCGACGAACGGCACTTTGCGCATCCGCACTATGCGGACACGCGGCTTGTCGCCGATGTATTTCATCACCTCGTCGAACTTGCCCGCCACGCCGAAAAAGAACGGCCCCTCGATCTCGTAAACCTCCACTCCGGCGGGCAGGGTGAGTTTGTCGGTGTCGACGCTCCCCTCGACATATTCCGCACCGGTCACCTCGCGCCCGAAACGCGACACGGTAGAGACCTCCGAGATGCGTTTGAGGAACAACACCGCCGCCAGCAGAAGCCCGATCTCGATGGCAATGGTGAGATCGAACACCACCGTCAGCAGGAACGTGGCGGCAAGAACCGCAGCTCCGGCACGCTCACCGCGCGCCAACGACCGGAATTGCCTCCACTCGCTCATGTTGTAGGCCACGACCACCAGCACACCCGCGAGGCACGACATGGGAATATGTCGCGTCAGGCCACCCAGAAACAACATGATGAGCAGCAGCACCACCGCGTGGACAATCCCCGCGACGGGCGAGCGGCCGCCGTTGTTGATGTTCGTCATCGTGCGCGCAATGGCCCCGGTGGCGGGAATACCACCGAAAAATGGGGTCACGACGTTGGCTATGCCCTGGGCTATCAGCTCGGTGTTCGAGTTGTGGCGGTCGCCCGTCGCGCCGTCGGCCACGGTGGCCGAGAGCAGCGACTCGATGGCGCCGAGCATGGCGATGGTGAAGGCGGCGGGCAGCAGCGTGCGGATCATGGCGAAGTCAACGCGCGGAGTCTCGGCCGAAATGCTCATCGCCCCAAGCGCGAAACGGTCGCCGATGGTCTCGATGCCCCCTCCCAGGTCGGTGAAGCGTTTTAGCAGCCAAACGACCAGCGTCATCAGCACAATGGCCACAAGCGAGCCGGGGATCTTTTTCGACACCCGAGGCATCAGCACGATGATGGCGATGGTGAGCGCGCCGATCCCGAACGCCCAGGGATTGAACGAGCCGATATTGTGGCCATACACCGCCCATTTGTCGATAAAGTCGGCCGGAACGTCGGCGATGCCCAGGCCCAGAAGGTCGTTGATCTGCGTTGCGAAGATAGTGAGCGCAATGCCGCTGGTGAAACCCACGACCACCGGATAGGGAATGAAACGGATGATGGCACCGAACCGCAACAGGCCCATGGCAACAAGCATAAACCCCGCCATGATGGTCGCAACGATGAGTCCGCTCGTGCCGAACTGCTGCACGATGCCGTAGACTATGACTATGAACGCGCCGGTCGGGCCGCCGATCTGGGTTTTCGACCCGCCCAGAAACGAGATTATGAACCCGGCGATGACGGCCGTGATAAGCCCCTTCTCGGGGGTGACGCCGCTGGCGATACCGAAGGCGATGGCCAGCGGCAGCGCCACGATGCCCACGATTATGCCCGACATGACGTCGGCCGTGAGTTTCTGTCTTGAGTAGCCCTCCCTGAACGTGTCCCACAGCTTGGGCCGGAAAATATCTTTGATCGCTTTTTTCATGGCCGCAAAGGTAACACTAATTCGGTTACGATATTCGCGGAATTATCTGTGGCAGATCATTCTGAAGTCGCACCATTCGCAAGAGCGCGCGTCGAGGGTCTGGGTGAAAGGGACGGCGGGATCGAAAAGCGTCGTGAGGCTTGCGCGAAGGTCCTCCATAAAACCCTCGCCACGGCAATCGTCGACCTGCTGCACGCCCGAGTACGGGCCGCCACCCTCGCTGCCCGGTTTCGACATGTCGCGCACGTAATAGAGGACGGGGATGACGGGGACGGGGGGAGTTGCGCCGCCTTCGCTCCCCAGCATCATCGCGTACAACCCCATCTGCTGAAGCGCCGAAGCATTGTTCTTGGGGTTGCCGGTCTTGTAGTCCACCACCCGCAGCGAGCCGTCGGGAAGGCGGTCGACGCGGTCGGCTATTCCCGAGAAAAGGACGCTCCGGGGGGCGGCCACCGTGTCGTCGTCGAACACAACGCGGGTGGAGACACGTCGCTCAAGGCCCTCGACGGTGAAGGGGACGGGCGACGAAGCGTCGTGGGGAAGTATGCCGCGCTCTATGTAGCCTTTGATCGTTTTGTGTGCCAGCATGATGCCCCCGCCCCAATCCCCGGGGACACTCCCCTCGCCCCCGAGATACAGTTCGGTGATGGCGGCCGTCACCGCCTGCTCCACTTCGGGCGAACCGATCAGCGCCCCGATCTCCGCACGCGGGTCGCGCACCCCCACGAACCGCGTGTAGAGCAGTTGCATGGCGAGGTGGAGAATGCTGCCGAGCAACGCGCCGTCGATCTGTTCGGCCACCTCCTCCTCGGGACGCAGACGCGCCACGCCGCGAAAATAGAACTTTAGCGGACACTCGGTGTGGCTGAAAAACAACGACGGCGACAGCGTGCGGGTGTGGCTCAAAAACTCGTTCAACGCCTCCCGCACCGTCCCGCTCTTCGCCACCACGACAGGCTCGGACGGCGACAGGTTGACGTCGACGTCCATCGAGAGGTGTTCAACTTCGTGGGGCGATTCGTAGTCGAGCTGCAGCAGGTAGCGGCTCGGTGATCCGGCGGTGCGATCGTCGGCAGTGCGCGACCACACGGCGTCCACCCGACGGGCCCGCGACACGAGGCGCATGAAGTGGTAGGCGTAAACCCCCTCGTGGTGCTCGGGCGTGGGAAGTCCGTAGGCCGCCTTCAGGTTGTGCGGAATGAACGACGGCGCGCCAACGAGGCTGCCGGGCATGGTGGCGTCGCCCGCCGACAGGAAGATTATGTTCTCGAAGTCGAGCGCCCGCGTCTCAAGGATCCCCATCACCTGCACCCCCTCCAGAGGTTCGCCCTCGAAGGGGATCGTCACCGACTGGAGCGACCGCCGCAACAGACGGGCGTAGGTTTTTGTCGACAGGTCGATGGCACACCCCTCAAGCGAGTTGGCGAGGCGGCGGATATGTTCGGCGATGATGGAGAAGAATTCGGGACGCGCCCCGCCGGACAGCGAGGCGGCGGGAAGCCGGGCCGCCTCGGAAAGTATGTCGACAAGATAGTCCGACACCTCGCGCCAACCCTCGGGCGAGGCAAATATCTTTTCGAAAAGCGGTGTGGTACGCAGACGGGAGGCGCCGATGTAGACGAAATCGGGGATCGCCGCGCGTTCGACATCCTCGCCCACAAGGTAGGGATGGTGGAGCAGGCCCTCGACATCGCTGTGGTAAAATGTGGAGCCGCGGCGGCGGTTTTGCAGCTCGATCAGCCGTTCGACAAAGGTGTAAACCGGATCCATTCGCAGCGGGTACCCCATAGTGATGTTGATAGCCTCGACCTCGGGCGGCATCGACCACAGAAGCGGCGTAAGCAGGGTCTCGTCGCACAGCACCACCGCCGTCTCGCGACCGGGCGCACGGCCCGTCCGGTGGGCAAGGTCCGCCAGCGCCCGGCCCGCCCACTTGCACTGCAACACGTCGGAGGCGGTGGCGACGGAGCGGATGGTTTTCGGCTGCTCGAAGTTCCTGTGCCCACCCCGCAGACGGCCCGCGGACGGAAATCGGCGCAAGTCGTCGCGCATGAAGCGTCCCGCCTCCTGATCGTGATCGCCGGTGAAGTAGTCGTCCGTGTCCCAATAGAAGTCGACACGGTGGCGGGTGCGCAGGTATTCGAAAATGGCCTGCTCGCTGCGGCTCAGGGCATTGAACCCCGCCACGACGTAATGCCTGTCGGGGATAGCGGCCGCCGTGCCCGCCGCGATCCTCTCCGCCGCCTCGCGATAGACCATGCCCTGGTAGGCGATGCCCAAAGCACGAAGCCGCTCCCGGAAACGATGGTACACCGGCCCAAGGGTACGCCAAACACGCAGAAAATCGCGCTGCTCGGCAGAAGCACCCTCGCCACCGCCCGCCGCCGCGCTCCCGAAACTGCCCCAGAACCGTTCGATGGCCGACCGCTGCTCAGGCTCCATCTCGAAAAGAAAGTCCAACTCGTGAAGGTCGACAAGATTGGAGAACAGCGCATCGGCATCGACCAGATATTTGTCCACCGAGTCGAAATCGCCCAACAACAGCTCGCCCCAAAAATAGAACGAGTCGAAATCGTCGGCCGGATGCGCCTCGACCCACACCTTATATAGTTCCGTCACGAGCCGCAGACGATCGCCCACCGCAAGGCCCGACAGTTCGGTCGCAACCTCGTCGACGGTCACCGCCACCGGTTGCCACAGCGGCCGGTCGATCAAACCCGACAAAGCCTCGCCGAAAAACAGCGACGCCCGACGCGAGGGAAACACCACGCTAAGAGACGACACTCCGTCGCCATACCTCTCCCAAAGATCGGTCGCGACCTGACTCAGAAAACCATCCATCCAAAACCACCCATGTAAGGGGTTAAAGATAGCGCTTTTTTTCGTAACTTTGCGCTCATGAAGCGTATAATCTCACTGCTCTTTCTGCTGCCGATGTGCGTCGCGGGGTTCGCCCAACACGACCACGATCACGACCACGCGGGCGAGGCGCACGACCACGCCGACGCCCCTCCCGGAGTGCTGTTCGAGGAGCTGGCCGAGGCGATCGCCAACCAGCCCGGCCAAAGAGTGCTGCACAGGTTTACGGGAGTCACGCCGCGGTTCGGACTGGCGATGCAGAAAGGACTGTTCGCCGAAGCCGGACTCGGGCTCGACTTCTACCGGATCGGCTACACAGGCGCGAGCGAGTTCGTGTCGTTCGGCTACGACAACATCAGGCCCTACGTCTCGGGCGAGATCATGATAAATCGCAAATTGCTGGGGGGAGGCAAAGCGGGGGTCGAATACATCCGCTCCACACCGATCCTCGGGATGGCCTTCGGCGGCGAAGTCTCCTACTACACCGACGGCACTGACGAAGCCATGCTCGTCACCCCGCGGCTAATGCTGTCGTTCGTCAAGGTCGAGGTATATTACGGATACAGCTTTTTTGTCCGCAACGAACTGACCCGCTGGCTGGGACACCACCGTTTCGGGGTCTCCATGACCCTCAACCCACGCTTCTGGCGTCGCAAAACCGCCATCTACGAAGACTACTACAACACCTATTGATCCGATCTCGGGAAACGGGTGATCCAAGCGGCGAAGGCGGTGAGGAATCTCCGCATGAACCCCGCGGAACTCTCGGTAAGGCGATCGCCCTCCGCGCCCACGACACCGGCGGCGTCGACAAGGCCGGTCGTGGCGTTGAAGTAGACCGCAGGTTGATCCATCACCGGCATATCGAGCCACGAGCAGATGTTGCGCAGATGTTGCTGCGCGCCGAAAGTGCCCACCCCGCCGGGCGCCGCGCCCATGATGGCGGTGGGTTTGCCCGCCCAAATGTTCTGTCCCGGTGGCCGCGAACCCCAGTCGAGCGCGTTTTTAAGCACCCCGGGGATCGAACGGTTGTACTCGGGGGTGACGACGAGCACGCCATCGGCCGCCGCTGCAAGTTCCCGCATCGCCGCCACGCCCGCCGGAGGCGTCGCCTCGATGTCCTGAGAGTAAAACGGCAGCGACGCAATGTCGAAAACCTCGAAATCGAACTGCCCCGCCACATCGAGGGCGGCCACAGCCTCAAAGAAACGACGGTTGAGCGAACCCGCGCTCACACCGCCCACAAGCACCATTATCTTCTTCATAACAACTCCTCGATCCGGGCTACAAGTTCGTCGACCGAAAATTCAAACGTTTCGACCGCGGCAAAAACCACCTTCCCCCCGGAGTCGAACAGGTAGAGCGTCGGCACGAAACCCACCTCGAACGCGGTGAAAACCTCGCCCGAGGGGTCGAAATAATATGGCATCGTCATAGCCGTGTCCGCCCAATATTGGGGTACGGCGGTGGTGGCGTTGTCCTCTTTCGACACGCACACAAACCTCACGCCCGACCACGCGACACGGCGAAAAGCCTGTTCGACACCCGGCATCTCGCGGCTGCAATCGGGACACGTGGTGCGGAAAAACACCACCACCGACGGCCCACCGGCCAGATCGGTCGACGAAACGGCGCTACCCTCGGGCCCGGAGACCGAGAACGCGGGCATCGCCGCCCCCACGGGCAGCGCATCGCCACCCGGCCGTTTTTCGTTCACGCAACCCGCCAGCGTCAGCGTCGAGAGCAGGGCGGCGGTCAAAATCGTCTTAGCCATCATCGTCATATTATCCAAGGGAATCTGAAACAGTCCTCGTTGTAGAGCGCGTAGTCGGCCTCGCCGTTGACGGCGAAGGTGCGCACCACGGCCGCCTCCCGACCGAGCAATTCCTGCGCCAAGCGCATCGTTGAGCCGCTTTTCACCCTGTCGTCGACCAACAGCACGCGGCGGTCGGCGAACTCGAAGTCGATCGGGGCCAGCAGCCTGGGAGCATCCCATCGCGGTCGCTGCCGCTCGTCGCGCAGATTGATCCGCAGCAGCCGCACCTCGACCACTCCGCCTCTCTCTCCCTCGAACCTGCGCGCAAGTATTCCCGCAGGCACGATCCCCCCGTTGGCGATCGCAACGACAAGATCGAACTCCTCGGCAAACTCGATGGCGCGAAAACGGTCGAGCACCTCGGCGAAACTCTTTCCGCCCGGCGCCCGTGTCACAGCGTCCATGACCCCGTCAAACCCTACGCAGCGCCCTGAGCAGCAGCCAGCCGCCGAACACCTGGATCATCATGCCCGGAACCCCGAGGCGGAAATCCTGAACTGCAACAGCAAAGCTACCCGTGAGCGCCCACTCGGCGGCCGTACCCACGATCTGGTATGCCAACACCGCGCACACGATGGCCACAAGCGACACCCGACCCGAAAGCCGTGCAGCACCCCAGGCCGCAAATGCCAGGGCGACACTCTTTATGACGATCGGAGCAAGCATGGCCGCACCCGGCATGCCGAACACGAGGTGGTTAACCACGGGCGAGAAAACAGCCGTGGCAAGACCCACCCAAAGGCCGTATTTGTAGGCCGCGACAAGGGTGAAAAAGTAGATGGGCAGCAACACCAGCCCACCCTGCGGAAGAAGGTGGCACAGTTGCGGCAGAACGATGTTGCCCGCGGTGAACGCCGCGGCCATGAGCCACGCGCGCCCCTGGGCGAGGCTGAGAGAGTAAAGTTTTGCAGTTCTTTCCATTATTCGTTTTTTATTTTGGTTCTCGCAGTATGCGTAAAAAAAGTGTTGGCGTAAAGGTAAGCAAAAAAAATTAAAAAACCTGCTTCACTATCCGTGCAATGTTGTCGGTGCGGCCCATCGAGTAGAAATGGATCACGGGCAGTCCCGCTTTTTTCAATCCGGCGGCCTGTGCGGCGGCCCACTCTGTGCCGACCTCGCGCACGGCGGCGGCGTCGCGGCAACGCTCCACCTCGTGGACGAGATCGGGCGGCAGGTCGACGTGAAAAGTGTGTGGCAACACGGTGAGGTGCGACCGCGTGGCAAGCGGTTTGATGCCCGGCACGACCGGCACCTCTATCCCCGCAGCCCTCACGCGGGCAATGAAATCGAGGATCCGGTCGTTGTCGAAGCTCATCTGGGTGACTATGTAGTCGGCGCCGGCGGCGACCTTGCGTTTCAGCGACTCGATGTCGGCCTCGATGTTCGGACTCTCGGCATGTTTCTCGGGATAGCCCGCCACCCCGACGCAGAAATCGGTGTTTTGCGCCCCGACGCCGTCCAAAAACTCCCCGCGGTTCATGGCGGCGATCTGCGCCACCAGCCCGTCGGCGTGGGCGTGACCGTGGGGATGCGGCTCGAACCTCGTTTCGCCTTTCCGGGCGTCACCCCTCAGCGCCAGCACGTTGTGCATACCCAGAAAATCCATGTCGATCAGCGCGTCCTCGATGTCGTAAAGCGACTGTCCGCCGCAGATGATGTGGGGCACGGTCTCGATGCCGTAACGGCGGGCAATGGCGGCCGAGATGCCGACGGTACCGGGGCGGTGGCGCACGAGGTGTTTTTCGAGCAGCCCGTCCGCACGCTCGGTGTAGCGGGTGTCCTCGCGGTGGAAAGTGACGTTGATGTAGGCCGGATCGAGCGGAGCGAGGGTGTCGATAGCACCGAAAATCCCCGCCGTGCCCTCGCCCTTGAGCGGCGGCAACAATTCGAAAGTGAAGCGCGGTTTTCCGCTCGCCGCCGCGTCGTTTATTATGTCGATTATTTTCATTTGCGTCTGTTTCGTTAATCGTTGCCGATCAGTTTGCGGATCTGTTCGGCGGGTTTTCCGCGTCGGCGGGCGTACTCGTCGATCTGCTCCCCGGTCGTGGCGCCGAGGGTGAAGTATCGGGCGTCGGTGTCTGCCACCATGAGGCCGCACAGCGCCTCGCCCGGCTCGATCATGTAGCTGCCGGTCAGGCTCATGGAGGTCGTCTGGCGCACGCCCAGCAAATCGAAAACCTCCTCTTTGAGCGAGTGGTCGGGCGTGGCCGGATAGCCGAACGCGAACCGCAACCCGCGATATTTTCCGTGAATGGCGTCTTGTGGCGGGGTTTCGACGGGCCTGCCCGACGGGTCGGTCTGGTAGCCCCACGCCACGCTGCGAATGAATTCGTGTACCGCCTCGGCGAAAGCCTCCGTCAGACGGTCGGCCAGCAATTTGGCCATGATGGCGTTGTATTCGTCGCCCTCGGCCCGCAGCTTCTCGGTGAACTCCCGCAGGCCGACACCGGCGGTGAGGGCGAAGGCGCCGATGTAATCCTGTGTGTCGGGGGCGACGTAATCGGCCACGGAGAGGTTTTCGGCCTCCCCCGTCTGCTGGCTGCGCAGTTGGGGCAGTCGCACCTCGCGGCCACGCTGATCGGTCACCACAATGTCGTCCGTCGCTCCGGCACCCTCGTCGTCGCGTCCGCGGCGGGCGGGAAACACGCCCGCAACACCTTCGAGACGCAGAATGTTTTCGGTTTTTATTCGGGTGAGCAACTTTTCGGCGTCGGCACGAAGCTGCTCCTTCTGTTCGTTGCCGCGAACCTGCCACGCGGCGTAAAACATCGACCAGTTGATGTAAGGCTCGACCCCGGCGATCGGATGGCCAGAGAACACCACCCGCCCCGTGTGCCGCGGTACCGCCACTTCTTCGGCCCGTTTCCGGTGTGCGCGCCCCCGGGCCTCGGCCAGCGGCAGCGAGTTTCGCGACGCGGCGGTGCAGTTGTGGATCTCGCGCTCGATCTGCTGCTGGGCGCGGATCCCGGCGATGAACGCCTCGGCGTCGGCACCCGTTAGCCCCGCCATAATGCGGACGTTCTCCGACGCGTCGCGGGAATGGACAACCACGCCGCCGTACTCCGGGGCGATCTTCACCGCCGTGTGCAGCCGCGAGGTGGTTGCGCCGCCGATCAGCACGGGCGTCGCCATGCCCCGCCTTTCGAGCTCGCGCACCACTCGGATCATCTCGTCGAGCGAGGGGGTAATCAGGCCGCTCAGACCTATCGCATCCACGTTGTGGCGCTGCGCCTCGTCGGCTATCCGTTCGGCTTCGACCATCACTCCGAGGTCGATCACTTCCCATCCGGCGGTGGAGGCCACAACCCCTACTATGTTCTTGCCGATGTCGTGCACGTCGCCGCGCACCGTTGCGAGCAGCAGTTTTCCCGTCGACTTCGAGGCGGCTTTCATGTTCGCGATGTAGGGGCCGAGCGCGTCCACGGCCCGCCGCATCACCCGCGCGCTTTTCACCACCTGCGGCAGGAACATCTTTCCCTCGCCGAACAGCGCACCCACCTCGCCCATCGCGGGCATCAGCAGCCGGTCGATCACATCCATCGGCGAGCCCGCCTCCCCGAGCGCTTCGATGGCGTCGGCGCCCACGTGTTCGTCCAGGCCCTTGAGCACGGCGTGTTTTATTCTCTCGTCGACCGGTCTCGCGCGCCACTCGTCTTTCGGTGCGACCGCCACCTGGCCCGATCCCTCACAGGCGTTCCGATGGGCCCAGTCGGCCAGGCGTTCGGTGGCGTCGGGGCGGCGGTTGAGTACCACGTCCTCGGCAAGCTCCAGCAGTTCGGGGTCTATCTCGCTGTAAATCTGCAACATTCCGGCGTTCACGATCCCCATGTCCAGCCCCGCGCGCCGCGCCCAATAGAGGAACACCGAGTGCATGGCCTCGCGCACCGCCGACTTTCCGCGGAACGCGAACGACAGGTTGCTCACCCCGGCCGAGACGCGGGCCCAGGGCAGGTTGGCCTTGATCCAGCGCGTCGCCTCGATGAAATCGACGCCGTAGTTGTCGTGCTCGGCGATGCCCGTGGCGATGGTCAGCACGTTGGGGTCGAAAATTATGTCCTCGGGCGGAAAACCTTCCGCAACCAACAGATCGTAAGCCCTCGCCGCCACCTCGATCTTTCGTTCATAAGTGTCGGCCTGCCCCCGTTCGTCGAACAGCATCACCACCGCCGCCGCACCGTAACGCCTCACCAGACCGGCCCGCCGCAGGAACTCGTCCGGCCCCTCCTTCAGCGAGATCGAATTGACGATGCTCTTGCCCTGAACGCACTGCAACCCGGCCTCGAGCACATCCCACGACGAAGAGTCGATCATGACCGGCACCCGGGCCAAGTCGGGCTCGGCGGCAGCCATCAGCAGGAACCGCCGCATGGCCGACACCCCGTCGATCATGCCGTCGTCCATGCACACGTCCACCACCTGCGCTCCCTGCACCACCTGTTCGCGCGCGATGCCGATCGCCTCGTCCCACTTGCCCTCGCGAACAAGCCGCGCAAACCGTGCCGAACCCGCAACGTTGGCCCTCTCGCCTATGTTTATGAAATTGCTCTCGGCGGTGATCGCCAACGGCTCCAGCCCGCTGAGCGTCGTGGTATGGCGCGGGGCGGGCAAGGGCCTGGGAGCGTAACGCGCCGCCAGGGCCGCCACAAGCCGTGTGTGGTCGGGCGTTGTTCCGCAGCAGCCGCCCACGATGTTGGCCACCCCGCGACGCAGAAACTCCTCGATATCGGCGGCAAACATCTCCGGAGTCTCGTCGTAACCGCCCGACAGGTTGGGCAGACCGGCGTTGGGATGGGTCGACACGCGGCACTCGGCCACCGCGGCCAGACGTTCGAGGTAGGGCAGCATTTGCCTCGCCCCGAAAGCGCAGTTCAACCCTATGGAGAGCAGGCCGGAGTGTGCGACCGAGGCGTAGAACGCCTCCACGGTCTGGCCCGAGAGAGTGCGACCCGAGGTGTCGGCGATCGTGCCCGACACCATCACCGGAACGTCACCGAGCCGCGAGATGGCAAAAAGCGCCGCCTTGGCATTCAGCGTATCGAAAACCGTCTCGACCAGCAGCACATCCGCGCCGCCGTCCACCAACCCCCGCGCCTGTTCGTAGTAGGCATCGGCCAGCTCGGCAAAGGTCACGTCGCGCGCGGCGGGGTCGTCGGCATCGGCCGCCAGTGCCGCCGTGCGGTTCGTAGGCCCCATAGACCCCGCGACGAACCTGGGACGGGCGGGGGTCGAAAATTTATCGGCCTC
>QMCE01003314.1_pt1 | contig 12983 bp, 8 predicted proteins | sample 1821851 | NCBI WGS metagenome assembly QMCE01 (sample SAMN09453174, study PRJNA476694) | Termite gut metagenome, whole genome shotgun sequencing project. | isolation source: worker | host: Odontotermes sp. | place: South Africa:Pretoria | collected 2016-01-28 | reverse complement strand
TGAAAATGATCACTCTCGCCCTGTTTGAAGTCACAAACCCAAACCGAAATGATCTTCGGCAGTTTGTAGATGTTTTTGGCGTGAAAGTCCCTCTTTGCCTGAAGCATCAGAGCGGCATTGTAGAGCAAAACACGGTCTTTCCAAAAAGTATGTTTCGCTTTTTGAATCTCGATGTGAATGAACTCGTCTTTTTCTGTTCTTGCCACAAGGTCAAAGCGAACGGTGGTGACGGCATCGGTGAAACCGAGGATGTTTTCCTGGGGTCGGTAATCCAAATCTCTAATTTTGTTCTGTTCATCCAGGTGGAGAACGCCGTTGAGGAAGTGGATGAGGAGTTCCTTTTCCTGAAAGAGCAGTTTGAATGCGGTATCATATTTGGGGTCGAGGAATGTTTTCCCTTCAAGTTCAGGTGGAATGATGATTTTTTGTTTGTTTTTCGACTTGTTACCACTGTTTCCGGTATTGTTATTCATGCAATTTGTCCTTTGCTACGGCAGGCGACGCGCCCACCTACCCGTATAAACGCTCAAAACAGGATTTTGTCCCTGAAAAAATGAAAAAAGTGTGAAAAGTTCACCCAGTGTGAAATTCAAGGAGTACCGTTTTGGGTTTGGCGTATGGGGCTTAGGGGGCAATTACGAATTACATTTTCGTAGTGTGAGTTGGATTTTTCTTGATGCCCGCGTCATTCCGCACGAACCTGTCCTCGCGATTGCCCTGACTGCGTAAAAACGCGAGGAATGCAGAATCTCTTACATACCCGATCGAACTTAATTGATGCGCAATAACAACGTCAATACGCTTGCGTTTTATAACATAAAAACTTGAGTTATATTTTTCCCATGAACGCGATTTTCAATGCTTTGGGGCAAACCTTTAGGCTGGAAGCCGCTCCGGTTTGTCCCGAAGCGTTGGGATTGCGCGAAAAGTGCATTTTACATTTTCAAGGCGTCTGTATATGCCGTAGAATAGGTATCACCGCAGATAAAGAACGTCTTACATACCGGATTGTTCTATGATAATGCGGTAAAACAACGTCAGTACGCTTGCGTTCTGACAATGTTTTTGGAGGCATATGCGGATGCCTTTTTACGCGTGAGGCAAGCGGAGGGTGCGCAAAGCGCAGTGCCGGATGTTTACGTAGGGGCGCAACATGTTTGCACATCTATATAGTTCGATTCAGCATGTAAGATTTTCTTTATCTGTGCCGCTACTTAGAGCTTATCCACTCCCGAAGCATGAAAAATTAGGGCTTTTACACAGGAATTATTGAAATTACGAACTCTTCGGTTGTTTTTAGGTCAGTTATTACTATTTACGGATAAACTCTTGGTGCGCCCTTACAAATCCGGCACCGACCAGCGGGTAGCCCGGAGCCACGCCGACCCGGCATAAATCAATTACGAATGTCGAATTACGACCAAATGCGATCATTGAGAGCATTTAGGATTCCGTAGCGTTAGCAAGGAACCCCGCAGGGGTGAGGAAGTGCGAATAGCACTGCCGAATCCATTACGTAATTCGTAATTGACTTGTATGCCGGATGTTACCCCGCAATTCGTAATTGATTTGCGCCGGGGCACGCCCAAAACGCAGGCATCTGTTTTCAAAAAAGTCCGGAAATCCGGTGTTTTTCGGTGAGACTTCCCTTTCTTTCTTTTTTTCTTTGTATTTTTTATTAGGAATAATCGTTTTCTGAGGAGAAGTTCCGCTTCTCCTTTTTGCTTTCTTTTCAGGAAGGATTTATGGCGAATCGTGTGGTGATCGGATCCCAATGGGGTGACGAAGGTAAAGCTAAGGTTGTTGATTTTCTGACGCTCTCGGCAGATGTGATCGTCCGTTTTCAGGGCGGCGCGAATGCGGGGCATACCGTTAAGGTCGGTGAGAAGGAATTTATTTTTCATCTCATTCCGGCGGGCATTATGCATCACGATAAAATTTGCGTGATCGGAAACGGTGTGGTGCTCGACCCGATTCAGACATTGAAAGAAATTGATGATATTCGCGCGAAGGGTTTTTCTCCGGAAGGCCGTTTGATGATTGCAAACAACGCCCATGTGGTGCTTCCGTGGCACAGTGCGGTGGATAAGTTGAAAGAAGAGAAGGCGGGTAAGGCGGCGATCGGGACAACCGGGCGCGGTATCGGCCCCTGCTACAGCGATAAGGTGAACCGCATCGGCGTTCGCGTGGGTGATCTTCTCGATGAGAAAGAACTGCGCCCGCGCGTGGAAGCGATGGCGAAGGTGCACAATGAAGAATTTGCCGCACTTTACGGCGCTCCGGCGATCGATGCGGAACAGGTGATTGCCGATTATTTGGAACTCGGGCAGAAGATTGCGCCTTATGTGAAGGACGTGAGCGAGTTTTTATACGCGGAATTGAAAGCAAATAAGCGTTTGATTTTCGAAGGGGCGCAAGGTACGATTCTCGATGTGGATCAGGGTACCTATCCGTTTGTCACTTCGAGCAATACGGTGGCGGGTTACGCCAGTTGCGGTGCCGGTATCGGTCCGACTGCGATCGATCAGGCGGTGGGCGTGGTGAAGGCTTATACTACCCGCGTGGGGAACGGTCCATTTCCGACGGAACTGCATTGCGAAACCGGAGATTCGCTGCGGAAGATCGGTAACGAATACGGGGCGACCACAGGCCGGAACCGCCGGTGCGGCTGGTTCGATGCGCCGGTGGTGCGTAAGGCGGCGGTGGTGAACGGGCTTACACACCTCGCGATTACCAAACTGGATGTGCTGGATTCTTTCGATGAGATTCAGGTTTGTACTCATTACGAATGTGACGGTGAAATTCTGAATTTGATTCCGAACCAGCTTTCCAAAGTCGGCCGGTGTAAGCCGGTTTACAAGACTTTCCCGGGTTGGAAGCAGGATACGACGGGCTGCCGTTCCTGGAATGACTTGCCTGAGAATGCGAAACGTTATCTGGAATTTCTTTCCGAACTCGTAGATGTGAAAATCGGAATGGTTTCCGTAGGAGCTTCCCGCGAGCAGAGTATTATTGTCGATATGGATTAAATTTTATGGCAGAATCTTCCGTTATTCATCTTTTGCGCGGTATCGATTTGTTTTCCGGTTTACCGGACGAACAACTCAAAAAGTTTACCGATTTTGTGACGGTGAAGGATTTTTTCAAGGGTGAGACGATCATCCTTGCCGGCGATGATTCCATGCAAACCTTGTTTTTGGTGGCTTCCGGTGCGGTAAAGATTTTTATGAAAGATTCTGCCGGGCGTGAGACGATTCTTTCGCTTTTTGGGCGCGGTGACTTTTTCGGAGAGAAGTCGATTATCGATGGCGAAACTCCTTCCGCTTCGGTGAAAGCGGTTTCGGATACCAAACTTTTGCTATTGCCGCGCGTTTATTTTTTGAATTTGCTGCAAACCACGCCGGAACTTTCTCTCGCCATGCTTTTGGAAATGGCGCGGCGATTGAGAGCGGCAAACCGCCGGATTACCATACTTTCGACCATGTCTGCTCCCGAGCGTGTGGCGGAAATCCTCCGTGGTTTGATAGAAGAGCGCGGGGTGCGCCAGCGTTCCAAAGACGGGGTCCCGGTAATTGTGATCCGCGACCGCCCTTCGCAACGGCATCTCGCGGAAATGTCGGGAACCACCCGGGAAACCGTAAGCCGCGTACTTTCCGCACTCACCAGGAAAAAAGCGATTTCGCTGGTAAAGAGAGATTTGTTTATTATGGATGAAAATTCACTTAGCAAAGGTCCCGAAGATTGAAATTTCCGGACTTGATAAAAAGAATCTTTTCGGCTCTTCGGAAAAAGCCGTTTTTGTTCGCGGCGGTCGTTTTTATTCCGTCGGTTTTTTTGATTTTGGTGATGGTCGATAGTCTCGTGATGCCTGTTTTTGCAGGCTCCTTTACCCGGGAAAAAGAAATCCCGGCGGTGACCGGGCTCGATATTCCGGAAGCGGAACAAAAATTGCGCGATGCCGGTTTTTCGGTGGAAGTGCTTGCGGAAGGGCGTTACAGCGCAGAGATGGATGCCGGGAAAATTCTCGTGCAGTCTCCCGTTGCGGGAAGGTTTGCAAAAGTGGGGCGTACCATTCGCCTGACGGTTTGCAAGGGGCTTCGCGAAGTGGAGATTCCCGATTTGCGCGGCAAAAGCCAAAAGCAGGCGGAAATGTCTATCGAACGTTCGGGCTTTATTCTCGGGAAAATCATCAAAGGTTCTCATGAAAGGGGAACGCTTGCCCGCGTAAACGATACGGTGCAAATCGTGATTTCATCCGGCATGAGCTCCGGAAAAATTTTATTGCCTTCTTTCGATGGGCTGCCTTTGGATGATGTTTTATCCACGCTGGACAAACTCGGTTTTAAAGTCGGGAAAATTAAGCGTGAAGCCGGTTCGGAAAATCCGGGCGGGATTGTTCTTTCCCAGTCTCCGTTGCCGGGCGAATACCTGGCGGCGGGTTCAAAAATTGATCTGGTGATTTCCGATTAGCGGAGCGCGTTATGAAGCATCGGGTTCTTTTCATTCTTGCCGTCATCTCCCTGATTTTGATTTCGTGCGGCGGTTCCAAAAAAGTTCCGGGCGGTGAAACGGCAGCGCCCGCAGTGCCGCCTTCTCCGCCGCCGGTGAAACAGGATCTGGAAACCGCGCACGGTTCTTTTTTGCGCGCGCTCCAGATGATGCAGAAAAACGAACCCGGTTTTGCGGAACCGTTTTTAAAGCGCGCCATGGAGGCAGACCCCACGAGCCGTTACCTCGCCTTTACCCTCGCCGAACTTTTGGAGGCCCGCGGCAATTCGGAAGAAGCGCTCGCCGTAGCTCAAAAAGGAAACCTCATTAAAGGAACGCCGAACAGCAGCGAATATGCGTTGCTCGCCTCCCTTCACCGCCAGCATATTCATGTGGATTCCGCCAAGTTTTATTATCAGAAAGCGATCGAATTGAGTGAAGAAAATTTGAATGCGCTTTACGAGTATAGCCTGCTTCTCGAAATTATCAAAGACAGAGAAGAACTCGCTCGCGTTTACGCTATACTGTTGCCGAGCCTCGGTTATCCGGTTTCGCTGTTAAAACGGCAAGTCGCGCTTTTAGACGAACTGAAGCAGGATTCGCTTTTGCTGAATTTGCTTCAGGAGGCCTATTTCAGTCAAGGGGATGCCGCTTACTATTATGCGCGTTTGGAAAAACTGATGGAGCAGAGACAGTTTGACAGTGTCATTACCGGCGCACAGCACCTGTACCGGAAAAATCCAACGGATTCCGTTGCGGTCATGCTTGAATTTGCGGCACATCTCCGTTTGCAAAAGCCTTCCGTTGCGTTGGATTCTCTTCGCAAACGTTATTCCATGGGGGCCCAAACACCGAAGATTCTGGCGGCTATCGGTGAACTGGAACTGGAACTCGGTGAAACGGACAGCGCCAAAGTGCATTTTAACCTGCTCACCAAAGATTCGTCGCGGGCCGATGAGGCGCATTTTAAGTTATCCGGAATCGCGCGCGCGCAAAACGATACGCTTACGGCAATCCGGGAAGCGGAGCTCGCGGCAAAGTTTTCGCCCGCTTATTTCCATCATTTGGCATGGACTTATTTTTATTACGATCAATTTCCGAAGGTTTACCCGGTGCTCGATTCCCTGCTTCAGGTTCAACATGAAACCGCCCTTTACTGGGCTGCCCGCCCGGCGGAAAACAAAGAAGATTCGTTGCGAATCACGCGGAATCTCCGGAAAGTTTCCAACGATAAATCCCGCGCCTCCTATCTCTATGCCGCCGCTCTGGTTGCCGAAGCGAACGATCTGGGGAGAAAATTTCAAGACAGTTTAGCGCGCAACAAACGACTGGATGCCGATGAATTGTTTTTTTCATGGATTTTTACGAAGAATGATTCCCTCGCTCAAACGGAACACTTTCTGTTTAATTATGCGGCGAATCTGGAACGCCTCGGAAAAAACGATGAAGCCATAAAACTGTTCAAAAGAATCGTTTCCGAAAATCCGAAAGCCGCCGGGGCCTGGAATTATTTGGGCTATATGCTTGTGGACTTAAACCGGAACCCTCAGGAAGTGGCCGAAGGAACCGCCTATATTGATAACGCTCTCAAACTGGATCCCGAAAATGGTTCTTACATTGATTCCAAAGCGTGGGCTTTTTACCGCATGGGGCGCTTTAAAGAGGCCCTCGAATGGATGGAAAAAATTGATGCGGCCAAAATTCAGAGCGATATTATCTATTACGAACATTTGGCCTTGATTTGCGAAGCCTTGAAACTCAAGGAGCGGGCGAAAGGGTATTATGAAAAAATACTCGCCCTGAATCCGAAGCATGCTTTTGCCCGCGAAAAACTGAAGGCTCTGTCTTCGCAATGAAAATCCTTTGCTTCGGTGCCGCCGTTCTCCTCCCGGTTCTTTTGCTTGCCGGCTGTGCAACGCGCTCCGGGGAACTTCTTGCGGAAAACGGGAGCGAGCGTCTCGCGCTTACGGATAGTTTAAAAATCAAAACGGATTTTGAGTTTAATACGCCGGAAGGGAAAACCGAAAATTTTTCGGGAATGCTTTTCGCTGTTCTCGGGGAGCGCTACCGCCTGGAATTAAGTACCACTTTCGGAATCAGTGTCGCTTCTCTGTTATGGAATTCCGGAAATTGGGCGGTCACTTTCCCGACGGAAAAATTTTATTATCAGGGTTCCGGGAACCGGATTGAATTTGCCGGTGATTTTCCTTCGGTGGATATTCACGAACTCGCCTCTCTTTTCTGGGGAGACGTGTCCGAACGTTTGAAAGATACGATTTCGGTGACGGCGGATTCTTCGCTCGCGCAGGTTACGGTGAGCGGGCGCGACGATCAAAAACAAATTCAGAAAGTCACGCGGGATTTGAAAGGGCGGATTTTGTCGGTGGAAACCCTCGGGCTTCGCGGTCATGAGCGTATCGATTTTCAGGAATGGAAACCGTTCGGAACACTTTGGTTCCCCGCGAAAGTGGCGCTCGCGCGGGAGGGGGAAAATTTTCTCACGCTGAAAATCAAAAATGTGGTAAAAAACGCTTCGTGGGGTGCCGGCATTTGGAAATTACCGATACCGGAAAGCTATGAACGCCGTTGATAGTTGGTTAAAAAGACCTGAACTTTTTACATTTATTTGAGATATGAAAAAATTAGCACTCTGTTTTCTTTTGTGGGCTTCGTTTGCATTTGCCGCCGACACGCTGGAGGTTTTTGCGATTCGCGTGCAATTCAAAGAAGAAATTCCGGATAACTCCCTCACCACCGGAAACGGGTTGTTCGATTCCGATAAAGATACCACCAATGCCAATTACAGCCTCGACCCTTCCGGCCGGCGTGCCAGTGTCGCGTATTGGCGGAAACATTTTGAATTTGTCAATCATTATTATCAAACGGTAAGCAACGGAAAACTCACGGTGGTCGCGCGGATTTTTCCGGAAAAAGATCAATCGGCCTATTCTCTCGACAAATACATCATTGATTACAACCGTACTGCCAAAAAGAAAGATGAAAAGACGGCGGAGTTCGATGCGGCGCGCAGCCGCGATTACATGAATTTTGTTTGGGATGCACTCACGAAGGCGAGTGAATCCGGCGATTCTCCTTTCAAGATCGCACCCCCTCAAAGCCCGACCCGGAAACGTGCCTATATGATTATCCACGCCGGTTCGAGCCGGCTTTTGGACGGCGGTTCCCTCGGCACCAACAACGCGAATACTCCCGGCGATTTCACCGATGTTTACGTTTCTGCCGATGCGTGGGAATATTTGGATGAAAACGATGCGGAACGCGGCAAATCGCGGAACGGGTTTGTGCTTGGAAACGATACGATCCGCACGGTGATGGTCACTTCGGAAACCGCTTCTCAAGACGGGCTCAACTGGGGCATTAACGGCGTGATGGTGAATCAAATCGGGCGCGAGCTCGGGCTTCCCGACACTTACGATGTGGTGAAAGGAATTTCCCGGCTCGGGTATTTCGATGTGATGGACTTTGCGGGCTATAACGCGGGGAACGGATTTTTTCCGGTATTGCCTTCCGCATGGCTCCGCGCTTACCTCGGGTGGTCGCCGGTGCGCGAAGTGCGTCCCTCTGCCGATGGAAAAATAGAAGTGGATTTGCGGGCGGCCGGTTCCGGCAGCGGCAATGAAATTATCAAAGTTCCTTTGAATGCGAGTGAGTATCTTCTAATCGAAAACCGCCAGCGTTCGTGGAATGCGGACGGTTCGGTCACCGTTTCACTGGGTTCTCCGCAAGACGACAGCACGGTCTCTCGATTGACTGTGCCGGTGGACAGCCTGCAAACCGTCTTTTTAGACAGCATCTGCAACCCTTCCACAGGGAAATGCGTACCGAACAGGAAAAAGGCCAAAGGGATTATTCTCGCGCTCAGCTCTTACGATGCGGGGCTTCCGGCGAGCGGCATTGCGGTATGGAAAATCAATGACTGGTATTTGAAAGAAGCGTTGCCTTTCGGCGTTGCGAATTTCTGGGCGGGAGATACGTTCCGCGATCATCAATTCGGGATGGCGCTCACGGAAGCAGACGGCATTTTAACCATCGGGAAAACATTCAAAAACGCCCTCGGGCAGGAAACCTTCGATTACGGTTCGGGAACGGATTTGATTCCTCATGTGCGTTTCGGGGAAAAATCGCCGAAAGATACCGTGTTCCGCATCTCTTCCAAAGGCTACGGCAACACCGCTTCCACTCAGGGCGGTTACACCGGAATTCAAATCACCGCCGCCGTTCCTCAAAAATTCCGCGCGGAAAAAACGCCGAATTTATTCGTAGGCGACAGTGTCATCAACTTTGCCGCGCTTACCATCAAAATTGCGGTAGCATGGGATCAAAGCCAAATTGAAAATTCCGAATTCCCTAAAGAAACCGGGCTTCCGGCGGTGCCGCGGAACGCGGTATTTGTGGAACCTCCCTCGGGCATGATCGGAGTTTCCGGCGAAAAACTGGTGGTGTTCGGCGCCGAAGACGGCACGCTTCAACTGCTTTCCGCCCGGGGAAAATCGCTCTTCGATTCGGATACTTCCGTTACGGAACGTGTGGTTTCTTCGCTGAAAGATACGCTGAAAACGGTTCCGCTTTACCGCTTGGGCGCTCCTCGCGGGAAGCTTCTCGGGCTCGCTTCGGAAAACGGAAAAATTTACAGCGCCCATGAAAAAACCGGGCTCGTGATTACGGAACTTTCCGCATCTCTGGATCAGGTTTCCTACCGGAATAAAACGCTCGCGCTCCCGAAAATCCGGCTTGGAGCGATGATCACCTCTTCCGGTATCTGGGCGGCTTCGGACAAATTCCTGCACCGGGCTTCTCCGGGAACTTCCGCCTGGAAAGATTCCATACCGTTCCCCAAGAACTTTATTCCGCAGGATATGGCCTATTGCGGAGAAAAGAACGGAGAGGAAATCGCGCTCGCGGGCGACAGCGGGAAAATCGCACTTTATCAAGCGGCGGCCGGGGAAATCAAAATTCTGAAACCGGCATTCAAAAAAACCGGGAATACGCCATCGGCCGCCGGCCAGTCTTTCCGGCTGGTTTGTTCGGACTTTGACCGGGACGGCGAAACCGAAGTCTTTGTTCTCGGGAGCAAAGGTTACGGAACCATGGTTCGAACCTCGGATGCGGCCGTCATTTTCGAACCGAAGCATTACAAGCGCGGCGGCTTCGTTTCCGAAACCGGCGAAACGGCGCCGCCGGTCGTTTCCGACCTGAATGCGGACGGCTATCCGGACCTTATTTTCCTCGGTGACAACCTCGTGTATGCCATCGACCGTTCCGGAGTGCCTCTCGCCGGATTCCCGGTAGAAATCACCCGCGGGCTTCCGGAATACGGATTTTTGTCGGAGCCTCTCGTTCTCGATATATCGGGAGACGGCGCGCCGGAAATCCTCGTGGGCACCAACGGCGGGCTTTTGATGGCGTTCACGAACCAGGGCAAACAAATTCGCCAGGGGTTTCCTTTATCGGCCGGTTCTTTTGAATACGGCGACACGCTTTACCCCATGAGCCTCTTTGCCGTAAATGCCATTGACAGTTTATCCGGAACGGAAGTATATGCGTTTCACCGGAGTTCGCTTTCCGGATTCCGCCTGAACGGCGCGGCGAGCACCGGCAATGCCTCTCAAATCGCGTGGGCGGAACCGGGCGGCAGTGCGCTCCGGAAAAACTGGTTTGACGCTTCGCTTCTCGGCGAACCTGAAGCCCCGAAAGTTTCGGAAACCATCGATGAATTTTTCCTTTTCCCAAACCCCATTCGCGGCGGAAAGGCAAATGTGCGCTTCTCCCTCGGAAATGCGGTAAAGAGCGCGGTAATCGAATTTTTCGACATCACGGGGCTCTGTGTTTATACCAAGTCGCTCGGAGAACTGAAACAGGGGAACCATCAGGTAGATGCGATGGATATTTCCAAGCTCGGGAGTGACGTTTACTCGGTGCGGTTGAAAGTGCGTTTTGAATCCGGCAAACAAAAACATAAATTTTACCGGGTAGGCGTAATTCGTTAAGGAGACGGCAATGAAAGCACAGAAGATCGGTTTTTTCGGGCTCGGCATCGTTCTTGTTTCCCTCGTTCTTTTTTTCGGAAGCTGTACCGACCCTTCGGTGGGCGGTAATGTGCCTATCCCGCCGGGCGGCGGCCATTCCTCATCCTCTTCTGCCGGCGGCGGCCATTCCAGTTCCGGAATGGATTTGGACCTCCATTGGGTTTCGGTTCCTAAAGGGTCGTTTATCCGCGGCGCTACCACGGTGAGCCTTTCCGCTTTCCGGATTTCCGAAACCGAAGTGATTCAAAAGGATTACGCTTCTATTATGGGGCAAAATCCTTCGAGTATCAAAGGTGAAAATCTTCCTGTCTCCAATGTCACCTGGTTTGACGCGGTTCGTTTTTGCAACAGGCTTTCCAAAGAAATGGGGCTTGATACGGCTTACGTTTATTCGGCGCAGGGCCCGGGCGGCGTTCTCCTGAACCTTTTGATAAATGATACCGCTCACGCGGTGCGCCTCCCTACCGAAGCCGAGTGGGAATATGCGATCCGTGCCGGCACTTCGAGCATTTTTTACTGGGGTTCCGCTACCGCCGGTCGCTATGCCCATTATGCGAGCACCGCCGGGATTACGGCCGTAGCGCAACTGCTCCCGAATGATTTCGGGCTTTACGATATGGCCGGAAATGTGGAAGAATGGTGTTCGGACTGGTATTCCGCTTACCCTTCGGGAGCTTCGGCACAGAATCCTACCGGCCCGGCGCAGGGGAGCGAACGTATTTTGCGCGGCGGTTCCTGGGAATCTTCCGCAGATGCCCTCCGTTCCAATGCGCGCGCAAAAGATGATCCCGAAATCTCGAACGATGCCCGCGGTTTCCGGGTAGTACTTATCAGCGGAATTCAACCCGCCGATGAATAAGCCGTCTTCCCGAAACCGGACGATCGTTTTAAGCGACCCGGAACGAAATGCTTTTGAAAACGAATTAAAGGATCACTTCACCGACCCGCACGAAAGCGCTGTGATTTGGGGCGATGCACTCGAAATTTTAAAACAGCTTCCCGAAAAAAGCGTGGATTTGGTTGTGACCGACCCGCCTTACAACATGACCAAATTTTATAACGGCCGCAAGTTCTCAAAGACAAACGCCGGTGAATATGAAGCGTGGCTCCGTTCCTGGGTGGAGCTGTTGCCGAGAATCTTAAAGGAAACCGCCTCCGTTTATGTTTGCACGGAATGGCAAAGCTCCGGTTCCGTAGAGCGCGTATTGCGGGATTTTTTTACGGTACGCAACCGCATTACCTGGGAACGGGAAAAAGGGCGCGGAGCCAAAGAGAACTGGAAAAATGCGTCCGAAGATATCTGGTATTGCACCGTTTCGGATCAATTCACGTTTAATCTGGATGCCGTTCGCCTCAAACGCAAAGTCATTGCCCCTTACCGCGATCAAATCGGAACACCCAAAGACTGGAACGAAGCCGGCGGTGAAAAATTCAGAGAAACATCGCCGTCCAATTTATGGACGGATATTACGGTTCCCTTTTGGTCGATGCCCGAAAACACAAGCCACCCCACGCAAAAACCCGAAAAACTGATCGCGAAAATGATCCTCGCGAGTTCAAACGAAAACGATCTCGTTTTGGATCCGTTTTCCGGCTCGGGAACGACCCCTGTCACCGCATTCAAACTCGGGCGGCGTTTCTGGAGCGCGGAACGTGAAAAAGAATACGCCATGCTCACCTTAAAGCGCCTGAACTCGGCCAAAACCGACAAAAGTGTTCAGGGGTTTCACGATGGCTGTTTTTGGGAACGCAACAGCGGAAAATAAAAAAGGGGGAAATTGAAGTTCAATTACGCCGAAACTGAACGAAGTGAACAGTGAGGCGTAAGACTCCCGTTAGGGAGCCCGTAGGGGAAAAATTGAATGCAATGAAATTTTTATCAATTACGAAGTAACCTCCGGTGTCGTAAGTCCATTATGAGTTATGTAATTCATAACGGAGGATATGATACAAGGAATATGAGAGTAGGGGACTTTGGGTTTCGCGTTTAGGGGTTGGTTTTTATTACGCACCCTTGTCACCCCGGACTTTTCCCTCTTTCGTCACCCTCCGGGTTGACCGGGGGATCCAAAAGAAGAACATCAGGCTTGGATTCCGGATCGCGCTTTGCTTGTCCGGGATGACTGTATTACGTATCTTCGTCATAAGGATTGATACTCCCGTGTCACCCTGAACTTTTCCACCGTCATTCCCCGGGTTGATAAAAGGTTATCGCATGTAGGGCATGTTGACACAAGTGCATGAATATAATAAATTTCATTTAATGAAAATAACAGAAGCACAATATGAACGCATCTCCGTCCACTTTCCCGTTCAGCGCGGTAATGTAAAGACCGAAAATCGCGATTTCATCAATGCGATTTTATACATGACAGAAAACGGCTGCAAATGGCGGGCTTTACCTGCAGAGTTCGGCAAATGGCAGACCATATACAAAAAGTTCAGTCG
>QMCE01001450.1_pt1 | contig 12986 bp, 15 predicted proteins | sample 1821851 | NCBI WGS metagenome assembly QMCE01 (sample SAMN09453174, study PRJNA476694) | Termite gut metagenome, whole genome shotgun sequencing project. | isolation source: worker | host: Odontotermes sp. | place: South Africa:Pretoria | collected 2016-01-28 | reverse complement strand
GAAAAGGCGTTGTGCGATATGGTCGTTGCGACATCGCGCCTCTATTTTCAATCCGTGAAGTCGGCCGGAATATACCTTGAACAAGACCTGCGATTTGAAATGGATGCGTTGCCAACGCTGGATACGTCAATAATAGAACAATGCGCTGCCGTGGGGAAGAAAAATAAATCCCTCGAATACCTGTTAAAATTCATACGCCAATGACCCTGTTCGACCAGATGCTTGCCCGGTACGAGATAAAGACCGGAGAGCAAAAACGAGGCGCGACACACGAAGTGATGCAGGAAATAGCCCTCGCGGGACTGTATCGGGGCGGATTTTTCGATAAGGCCGCGTTTTACGGTGGCACTTGCCTGCGAATTTTTCACGGCTTGCCCCGGTTCTCCGAGGATATGGATTTTTCGCTCGTCGAAAAGAATGGCGATTTTAATCTGGAAAGTTATTTTCCTGCTGTGGTCGATGAGTTTAGAGCCGCCGGGCGCGATGTGGTAATTTCCCGCAAAGAGAAAAAAGTGCAGACCAAAGTCGAATCGGCATTCCTGAAAGACACGACAGAGTTGTATGATCTGAAATTCAAGACGGAGAAGGACATCAAGATAAAAATCGAGGTCGATACCGATCCGCCGCTCGGATTTGCGACGGAGCAGAAACTGTCGCTGATGCCGTTTTCGTTCATGACGCGCTGTTTCACATTGCCCGATCTGTATGCCGGAAAGATGCACGCGCTATTATACCGCCAATATCAGAACAGGGTCAAGGGGCGCGACTGGTACGATTTCGAGTGGTATGTGCGCCACAACGTGTCGTTGGATTTTGCTCATTTTCAGATCCGGGCGCGGGAGTTTAACGGGGAAGATTTGTCGCGGGAGGAGTTTCTGATGCGCCTACGGGCGAAGTTTGCCGATACGGATATTCGCTTGGTTAAGAACGATGTGATGCCGTTTGTTCAGAATCCGCACGACCTCGACATTTGGTCGAACGACTATTTTCTGCAACTGGCTGACCGAATAAAGTTTTTGTAATATTGATTACCGCCGGATCAATAGCCACATAATCTTGTTAGGGATTGTGATCGTCGTCGGGCTATTCGCGGCGATTGTTATTCTTTTTGAGTTTTCAGAATAATACATACACCTTTGCGAAATAACCAAGTAACAGCACGGCGACAAAACCAAGTAACAACACGGCGATTTATGATGCCGCAGATATATTTTCAACTACATGGATACACATTATCTGCAACAAATTTTACTGCTTGTAATAATGCCGCATATTTACTTCATAAACCGAAAAAAGCGTAATTATGACTGAAATTGGCGACAATGGCAATAGCGATAATTATATTCTGAGTATAGTTGGATAATTCTGGCTATCTTTGTAATGGAGGCAAACGATGAACAAAAGCGAAATCATAATTTACCAGACCCCGGACGGGCAAACCGAACTTAACGTCAATGTCGGCGGTGATACCGTGTGGCTGACACAGGCACAAATTGCTGAATTGTTCGGAACGCAACGACCGGCTATTACCAAGCACCTTAAAAACATCTTCTCTTCGGGGGAGCTGGATGAACAGAGCACATGTTCCATTTTGGAACATATCGGCGAGAATGAGCTTAGACCGCGATATCAGACTGTTTTGTACAATTTAGATGTTATCCTGTCCGTCGGCTATCGTGTGAACTCCAAAAACGCAACGCAGTTTCGTATTTGGGCCAACCGGGTGCTGAAGGAGTATCTGTTGAAGGGTTACGCGATTAACCAAAACGCCAAAGCCGGGCAACTCGAAGATTTGAAAAACGCCGTGCGCCTGCTGTCGAACGTACTCGAAACGCAGGCACTGTCGGCGGACGAGGCGACGGGCCTGCTGAAAGTCATCACCGACTTCACTTACGCTCTCGACACGCTCGACCGTTACGATTATCAGCAACTTGAAATCAGCGACACGACCCGCGAGGATAGTTTCCATGCGACCTACGAGAGTGCGATGGCGGCCATCGCCGAACTGCGCGAAAAATTCGGCAGTGGCGGGTTGTTCGGCAACGAGAAGGACGGCTCGTTCCGCTCGTCGATAGCCACAATCTATCAGACCTTCGACGGCGCGGAGCTATATCCGAGCGTCGAGGAGAAGGCGGCGATGTTGCTCTTATCTCGTTGTCAAAAACCACTCCTTTTCAGACGGGAACAAACGCATCGCGGCATTCCTGTTCCTGTGGTTCCTTTCGGGCAACGGCATACTCTATAAGCCCGACGGCACACTCCTGATAGGCAACAACACCCTCGTCGCCCTAACTCTGATGATAGCCGAGTCCCGTACCGAGGAGATGGAGGTTATGATTAAAGTAGTCGTGAATTTGATAAATAAGCAGAATTAAGATATGAATTGTATGACAACTTCGGATTGGATTACACTATCAGCGGCGGGATTAGTCGTTGCCGGTTGGTTTGTTACGAATTGGCTTAGTAGGAAGAATGAAATTGAGAAGGTGCGTTTGAAATTACGAACAGACGTTCTATTGTCTTACCTTGATATTCATACTGAAAGTAAAATTCAAGTTATGCAAAACGCGAACAGATCTCGCGTGTTCGATGACGAGTTCGTATACAAACTCTTTTCAACCCTGGAGCGATTGTATTACATAGGGACAATCAAAGAAAAGGAATTAGCAAAGTCAATGATGGAGAACCTTAGTTCTAAAAAAGCGGAAGCGTTCTCTTCTGACTTAAATCAACTTAGGGATGTTGTTTTAAAAAGACTTAACAAGGAGTTGAAATTTTGATTGTCCTCCACCATTTCTCTCTATTCCCGTTAATATGCCGACACAAAGCATTCTATCGTTTCCGCATCGAGAAGCGATCCGTTATTTTGTCAATGAGATCAAATCTGCGGTAGAGTTGGGCGTTCAGGTAGGCGTAGTGATCGGTGGCGGCAATATTTTCAGAGGGGTGAAAGGTGCATCGGCAGGGTTTGATCGCCGACAAGGCGACTATATGGGAATGTTAGCCACGATTATCAATTCATTGGCTTTAGAGGCTACGCTTCAGGAAGAGGGAGTTAAGGTGAAACTTCTTACCGCCATGACAATTGAAGGCATTGGAGAAAAAGTGTATTTCGGCAAGGCAACCCGTTATTTGGAAGAGGGTTATGTGGTGATCTTCGGCGGAGGAACCGGAAATCCGTTCTTTACAACAGACTCGGGTGCCGCACTTCGCGCCGTCGAAATTAAAGCCGATCTTTTGTTGAAAGGTACTCGCGTAGATGGCGTCTATTCCGATGACCCCGAGAAAAATCCTAAAGCAGAGAAGTATGACACGCTAACATTTGATGAAGCTTATGAACGGAATCTGAAAGTGATGGATCTTACCGCTTTTACCCTTTGTAAAGAAAATGGCGTAAAACTCTGTATCTATAATGCAAATCAACAAGGAAATCTTGCCAAAATATTGAAAAATGAGAAAATCGGTACTCTGTTAAGTTAAAATAGAGATTATCTTGATGGATCTCGGACATTCAACTTTTATAATAGTTATCAATTAAAAATAGAAAAAATGAAAAACGATGACGAAGCACTGGAAAAAAAAGCCTCTCGAAGAGCCGGCTTTAAAATACATGTGGTAATCTTTATTTTAGCCAATCTTTTACTGTGGGTATTTTGGTTCTTTATCCTAAAAGGGCGTTCCGAAGATGTCTTATTTCAGGGTTTCCTATTTTTATCCATTACTTGGTTTATCATCCTTGTTGCGCATTATCTGTTTGTATATAAATGGAATAAAACATTAATTGAAAAAGAGTTAATAAAATTAAAGAAAGAAAATAAAAAACAAGAATCGGAGTTAGAGAAAATGCGAAAAGAGGTTGAAATAGATCATCAAAAAATGAATACTCAAAGTAAGAATGATTAATATTATTGACAATGAATGAAGAAGTAAAAAAATGTTTGGAAACTGTTAAGGATGGCATGGAATCAACTTTGGTTTTCTTTGACAAAGAGTTGCAAAAAATACATGCAGGCAAAGCGTCTCCGCAAATGTTGGAGGGCTTGAAAGTGGATTATTACGGAAACCCCACTCCCATTGAACAAGTGGGCAATATTAATACACCCGATGCACGCCAAATCATTATTCAGCCGTGGGAACGCAATATGTTACCCATTATGGAAAAAGCGATTTTAGCTGCAAATCTCGGTTTTACTCCGCAAAACAATGGCGAATTTATCAGAATTGTGGTGCCTTCGCCCACAGAAGAGCGCAGAAAAGATATGGTGAAAAAGGTAAAGCAAGATGCTGAACAGAACAAAGTTAGCATTCGCAATATCAGACGCAATGCTAATGAAATCGCAAAAAAACTGAAAGACTCCGGACTTCCGGAAGATGAGGCTAAAAAATTGGAAGATGATATTCAAAAATTGACGAATGAATATATTGAAAAGATTGATAAAATGTTGACTACTAAAGAAAAAGAAATAATGACAGTTTAAAAAAATTAAAATCATGAATGTACCAGCAAATTTAAAGTACTCAAAAGACCACGAATGGTTGAAAGTTGAAGGAAGTGAAGCTTTTATCGGAATTACCGCTTATGCTACGGAACAATTGGGCGATATTGTTTTCTTAGATGTTACTTCGGTAGGCGAAACTTTGGAAAAAGAAGAGGTCTTCGGAACCGTAGAAGCCGTGAAAACAGTCTCGGATCTTTTGATGCCGGTGGGCGGAGAGGTATTGGAATTTAATGAAACTCTTGAAGAAAATCCGGGACTACTCAATAGCGATCCTTTCGGAGCAGCTTGGATTGTAAAGATTAAATTAACTAATCCTGAGGAAGTTGAAGATTTGTTAGATCACAATTCTTACGAAGCTCTGATTGGATAAAAGATGTTTTTACGGATGTAAAAATGCCGGATGAAAATTCGGCATTTTTTTTCTTTAAAATAAGCGTTAACACAACAATATTTTTTTTACTTTTGCAGTTATCAAAATGTAATGTTATTTTGCTTAAAATATTAAAGCTATGATTCAGAAAAAAACAGTCAAAGGAGACCTTGAAAAAAGAAGAAATACATTCTTCGTTATTGGTCTTGTTCTTGTTCTCGGCCTTGTGTATGTAAGTTTTGAACTTTTTGCTACGCAAGATACGGCGGCAGCCTTTGCATTGCCCGAGGAGGAATTTATTGAAGTAATGGATGAAGATGTTATCGCTACCGATGCACCGCCGCCGCCGGAGACACCGCAACAACAGCAACAACAGCAAGAATTTATCTTGAATGTAGTAGAAGATAATATTGCGGTTACCAATGATTGGGATTTTAGTAATGAGTTTGATGAAAACTTTGTGATAGAAGAGTATGTACCTATTGAGATTGTAGAAGAAGAGACCGAGCTTCCTCCGCCTGTTGCGTTTGCGGAAAAAATGCCGGAATATCCCGGAGGACAAGCGGAAATGTACAAATTTTTGCAAGACAACATACAATACCCTGAATCCGCAAGAACAAATCAAATTCAAGGCGTCGTGTTAGTTGAATTTGTTGTTGAAAGAGATGGAAAAGTGAGTAACGTAGAGGTAAAAGCTTCCTTATATCCCGATTGTGATAAAGAGGCTGTTAGGGTAATTAAGTTGATGAAAAACTGGGAACCGGCAAGATCAATGGGTAAACCGGTAAGATGTTTCTTTAGAATCCCTGTTACATTTACCTTAACGTAAAAAATGACATCCCTTTTTATAGACAGTTCTTATAATAACCTATATCAAAAAACTCCTCTTTATAGCTATAAAGAGGAGTTTTTTGATATGGATGAAAATCGTTTTTAATCCTTGATTTTCTTTTTATTTTTTATTACTTTTGTGAACTATTCTACTATTGAATAACTCATTTTTTATCAAATATTTATAGCTTAAAAATTGATTATGGCAGACTATAAAGATGATAGTATTAAAACCTTGTCTTGGGATGAGCATATCCGCGCCCGTCCGGGAATGTATATCGGAAAATTGGGAGACGGATCAGCCCATGACGATGGGATTTACGTCTTGTTAAAAGAGGTAATTGATAACTCTATTGATGAATTTATGCGAGGTTACGGAAAAATCATAGATGTCTCCATAAAAGATAATCACGTTACGGTAAGAGACTACGGACGAGGAATTCCGTTGAAAAGTGTGGTCGATTGTGTATCTAAAATTAATACCGGAGCTAAATTTGAAGAGAATGTTTATGATAGCTCTATCGGAATGAACGGTGTAGGAGTCAAAGCGGTGAACGCACTTTCATCCTATTTTAAAGTGGAAAGTGTTAAAGAGGGGAAAAAGAAATCTGCGGAGTTTTCTTGCGGACAAAAAACAGCTGAAACAAATATCGAAAAGACTACAGAGCAAGATGGTACGCTTATCACTTTTGTTCCGGATACTACAATTTTCGAAAATCTTCGTTGGTATGTTGAGTACGTTGAGCAGATGATGTGGAACTATGCTTATCTGAACCGAGGTTTGACGTTGCTCTTCAATGGGCAGAAATTTTTCTCTAAAAACGGATTGCTGGATCTTCTCAATAACAATCTGGAAGGCGAAATGCTTTATGCGCCGATTCATCTGCAAGAAAATGGATTTGAATGCGCTATTGTTCACACTACTAAAAAGTATAGCGAAGAGTACTACTCTTTTGTAAATAGTCAACACACTACGCATGGCGGAACTCATCAACAAGCTTTTAGAGAGGCTATCGTAAAAACCGTTCGCGATTTTTACAAAAAAGATTTCGATCCCAACGATATCAGAAACTCTATTTTAGCCGCTATATCCATCAAAGTGAAAAGTCCTATTTTTGAGTCGCAGACCAAAACAAAATTGGGGTCTCAATATATGGAGCCTAATGGTCAAACAGTTAGAAACTACGTGAATGATATTGTGGGTAGGTTGTTGGATAAGTATCTCCATATTCATTCCGATGTGGCTGAAGCTCTCTTGAAAAAAATCTTAGAATCCGAAAAAGAGCGGAAAGAGATTGCCGGATTGAAAAAAACAAGCAAAGAGATTCAGAAAAAAGTGAGCCTTCATAATATTAAATTGAGAGATTGCAGGGTACATTTTAACAGTAATCATCAGAGGGCGTTAGAGACTACCATTTTTATAACCGAAGGCGATTCGGCTTCCGGCTCCATTACAATGTCGCGTGATGCAAATGTGCAAGCGGTTTTTAGTCTGAAAGGGAAGTCTTTGAATATCATAAAAAGTAAAACCCCGAGAAGTGAAATCTATAAAAATGCAGAATTAGGGCTTCTTTTGGCTGCCCTTAATTTAGACGAAGGGCTTGACGGATTGCGATATAACAACATTGTCATTGCTACCGACGCCGATCACGATGGGATGCATATTCGCTTGCTCCTTCTAACGTTTTTTTTGAACTATTTTCCGGATGTTGTCAAATCCGGACATATCTATATTTTGCAGACACCACTTTTCAGAGTACGTAATAAGCAAGAGACCCATTATTGTTATAATGAAAAAGAACGCTCGGAAGCGCTTAAAAAATTGGGAGCTAAATCGGAAATAACCCGATTCAAAGGTTTAGGCGAAATTTCACCTAAAGAGTTTAGGAATTTTATAGGGAAAAATATTCGATTAGACCCTGTTGTTGTTGAAAAAGGAACTGAAGTGAGCAAGATCTTAGATTACTATATGGGAGATAATACTATTGAACGTCAGCAATTTGTGATGGAAAACTTGCGGGAAGAGATTGATGAAGTGTAACCCTCTTTTCTATTCATGATGATACGGTTCGTGGTTTAAAATGGTAAAAGCGCGATAGAGCTGTTCCGAGAAAATCAAGCGTGTCATGATGTGTGGAAACGTCATTTTAGATAGCGAAATGGAGAGATTTTTTCGCCGGTATAGCTCTTGTGAAAATCCGTATGCGCCGCCAATAACAAACAGTAGATTTTTTAACCCCGAATTTGCCTGTTGTTGAACAAAATTTGCAAAATCAACCGACGCAAATTCTTCTCCGCGTTCATCCAAAAGAACAACATAATCACCAGCCCCAATTTTTTTCAGGATTAACTCTCCCTCAAGCTTTTTCTGCTCTTCTTGCGAAAGCGCTTTGCTGTTTTTTAAATATGGAATAGCCACTTGTTCAAACGAAATATAGTGATTGATCTTTTTTACATATTGCATTAATGCTTCCTGAAAAATCTCAGCTTGCATTTTCCCGACAAAAAGGAGTTTAATCTTCATGAGAATCTATTTCTAAACGGCAAAAATAGGAAATTAATAACTGCCGAATAATAGAGTTTATGTAAATTTATTGCTCAACGCGCGCGTATACAAAAAACAGACCTACAAGAGGTCTATTATAGATATGCTTATAATATTTTTTAAAGTTAACATGCAGATTATTCACTAATTTCCAAATCTTTCATTTTTCCCACATCTCGCCATTGATCACCGGAATGGTCATATCCAAGAATTGTATGAGTTTTACATAAGTCAAGATAAAACGGTGTAAAAGAGAGTTTTTGATTACAAGGAATGAGATCTATCAGCTCTTTTTTTACAAAATGAATACCGCTAAAAGCTAATTCAATCGGATTATCGCTTTTGATTTTTGCTATGATTTCGTTGGTTTGATAATTTTTCCAGCCGCACAAAGTCATATTTTGGCGATCAAAGAGAAAATAGCGGGATGTTTCTCTATTTTTCACAGCCAAAGTAGCTAATGCACCGCTCTGCAAATGCGTGTTCAACATCTTTCTCAAATCAATAGAAGAGAGAATATCGACATTATAAAGCAGTATATTATCACTGTGGATAAAAAAAGGGGCAGCATGCTTCAATCCGCCGGCAGTTTCCAAAAGTTGACCACGTTCATCGGAGATGTAAATATCCGCATCAAATTTGTTTGTTTCCACAAAATGAACAATCTGTTCTCCGAAATGGTGAACATTAATGACGATATGATGAATGTTGTTTTCTATAATCTTCTCAATGGCGGAAGCTATGAGCGTTTTTCCGGCAATTTCAACCAGCGCTTTAGGTTTATCGGCGGTAAGCGGGTAAAGTCGAGTGCCTAAACCGGCGGCAAAGATCATGGCGGATGTTTTCATCTGAATATGTTTCTTTATTTTGTCGGGATGGAATGCGGCAAAAACCTCACTCCTCCCTTTGGTGTGTATTTTATGAGATGATAAAAAGAGAAAAGCCTTACCGTAACAGCAAGGCTTTTCTCTTTTGGTAGCGGGGGCAGGACTCGAACCTACGACCTCCGGGTTATGAGCCCGACGAGCTACCACTGCTCTACCCCGCACTGTTTTTGAGGTGGCAAAGATACAACTTTATTTCGTATTTTTGCCATCGATATAATATTTTTTTGTTTTTATGGTTAATACTTCTTTTAATAATCGTCATCATAATGGGTAAATTCGCCTCCTTTTTCAAACCTCAAAGAATGGGGTTTCACCTGCTCTTAGCATTGATTATCACCGTTATACTGTGTTTTATCACCTTTCAACTTTTAAAGGTTTATACACGTCATGGTCATGAAGTAAAGATGCCTGATTTTGTCGGTCAAAACTCGGATGAATTGATCCGAAATCAAGCTCAAAATGAATTTATCATTGTGGTTTCCGATTATATTTATGACAAAAAAACACCAAAAGGGACCATTTTGAAGCAAAATCCGAAAGCTGATGAGAAGGTCAAAAAAGGAAGAAAAGTCTATTTAACGGTGGCTTCTTCTGAACCGCCTACAGTCAAAATGCCCGAATTGCAAGATGTCTCTCTTCGTCAAGCGGAGATCATGTTGGAAGCACTCGGGCTTGAACTCGGTAGCATTATCTATAAGCCAAGTCCTTTTGAGAATGCCGTTTTAGAGCAATTGTACAAAGGAAGGGCGATTGCGCCGGGAACAGAAATCAGCATGGGAGAGAAGATTACATTGGTTGTCGGAAGAGTTGTGAGCGAAAACACTTCTATAGAGGAATAACATTAAAAAAATTATACGATGAAATTTTATAAAACATTAATAGTAAGCATTTTTTCATTATTACTCATTACATTGTGCCTCAATATTTCTGCACAAGTAATTATTACGGGACTTTCGGAGAACCCGCAATTAATAAAAAAATATCCTCTTGACCTCTCTCTTGAAAAGAGTGATGAAGAGTATGAGAGCGTAAAACTACCTTTCTTTGACGACTTTTCTTACTCGTCCCTCTATCCCGATCCTGCACTTTGGGTAGATCGTCAGGCTTTTGTAAACAATACCTTCCCTATCCGTCCTCCTACTATAGGCGTAGCTACTTTGGACGCCTTGAACGAAAAGGGGAGAGTTTACGCACATGCGTCTACAACTGTTTTTCCGGCAGATACATTAACTTCTCGTCCTATCAGGCTGGATTCTATTTTCAATCCTAATCGCCCTATTCGCATCAGCGATTCACTCTATTTTAGTTTCTATTATCAACCGGGCGGCGGTAGCGTCAATAATTCCGCAATAGTAGAGTGGGAACGCATTGGTGATGAACCCGAAAGAAATGATGTTCTGATTTTGGAATTTGGCTATAATACCGGAGATTCTACATTTTACGGTTTCAGCTATACCGAAATGATTGCCGAAGTTGATTATCAACCCGGGGATTCCATTCTTAATCCCTACTTTACAGATATTTATTATTACTTTACGGAGTATGTTTTTGCGGGAACTCCGTTCCAAATGCCTTCCGACTCATTATTTCAGCCACTATATGTGTGGAATGAGGTTTGGTCAACAGAGGGTGTCTCTTTAGATGATTGGCTTAGTGAAGATCCCGTAGGTCTTATTTACTTTAAATTAGTAATGATTCCTATTGTGGATGAGATCTATTTGAGAGATAATTTTCAATTTAGGTTTCGTAATTATGCCAGCTTGGAAGATCGCGGCATTGCCGGTTGGGCAGGAAATGTCGACCAGTGGCATATCGACTATGTAATGCTTAATTACAATCGCCGTGCTGATGATATTTATCCTAATGATGTAGCTTTTGTTTCGCCAACCACCACTATTTTGCAAAAATATCAAGCTATGCCATGGAAGCAGTTCAGACAAAGCGATCTGAAAAGTTCTTTCCATAATCAATTAGTCAATATCTCTTCATCGGAGAAGAATACCAGTTATGGCTATACCGTTTTAAAAAACGGAACCGACATGATCGGAAATCTTGTTACCAATAATGAGAATGCTCTACCCTATTACAACAACGGTTTGCATGACGACATTCCGTTTCACGTAGATCCGCCTATAGATTTTGAAATTCCGCTTGACGGAGCAGACAGCGCTTATGTTGTTATCAATCACATCTTTGAAGTTGTGGGTATGGGAGATATTTGTCGAAGAAACGACACTTGCACTCACATACAACGGTTTTATAACTATTATGCTTATGATGACGGAACAGCAGAAGCCGGAATATCCGTTCTTTCTACGATGTACCAACCTCAAGCCTATCTTGCCGTACGTTTTCAATTGGCTCAACCCGATACTTTGCAGGCAATCAAAATGTGGTTTAATAGAGTGTTGAATGATGCCAATGTGGCGTCGTTTACGTTGAAAGTTTGGAGAGATCAAAATGGGTTACCGGGAGAAGAGCTGTATTCGCAAGAGGCTCTACAACCTTCCCATGCCGACGATTATCTCAATTTTGTAACCTATAAATTAGCAGAACCTTTTATCGTTTCCGGCTCTTTTTTTGTGGGATTTTATCAAAACCATAAAACTCAACTCAATATTGGTTTCGATCAAAATAGTGATGCGCGAGGCGAGGTTTTCTCTAACACCTCTAATGAATGGGAGGAAGTCTTCTATTTAGGAGCGCCTATGATTCGCCCTCTACTGGGAAGCTCTCATGGTATCGGCATCCCCGAAAACAGAGAACCCGCAAGATTGACTCTTTATCCTAATCCTACAAACGGAGTTGTTAACGTAGTCATTCCCGAAAATCAAAATATTACCAAAATCTTGGTGTATGATTTGTATGGTAAAATGATTTTATCTAAAGATTATCAAGGAGATAACAGCATTGACCTCTCTTCATACGCCGCGGGAGTCTATTTTATGAAACTCCTTTCTCATGACCGTCAGGCAGGAACAGGAAAGATTGTCAAATACTAACCTCATCACATTATGACACAACCGGAAAATATAATTTACGGCTTTCGTCCTGTCACGGAAGCTCTTCTTTCTGATAAAACTATTGATAAGGTTTTGATACAAAAAGGGTTAAAAGGTACGCTTTTTAAAGATTTCTTTATTAAAGTTCGAGAATACAAGATCCCCTTTCAGTATGTTCCGGTAGAGAAACTTAACCGACTGACAAAAGGCAATCATCAAGGGGTTGTTGCTTTTATGTCAGCGATTGAATATCAGAATATTTATGATATTGTCCCTATACTTTATGAGCATGGAAAGACACCGTTGCTGTTGATTTTAGATAAAATTACGGATGTTCGTAATATTGGCGCTATTGCTCGTTCTGCCGAATGTGCCGGTGTTGATGCGATGATCCTTCCGTTGAAAGGAGGCGCGCAACTCAATGAGGATGCCGTCAAGAGTTCGGCGGGAGCGCTACACAAAGTGCCGGTCTGCCGTCACTCTAACTTAGTGGAAGTGATTGAATTTCTGCAAAACTCCGGAATAGAGGTGTGCGCCGTGACCGAAAAAGCGAAAGAGTATTACTTCCATAAAGATTTTTCAAAGCCGCTCTGCCTGTTGATGGGCAACGAATATGAAGGTATTGCTTGGGATTACTTGCGAAAATGCGACAGTAGCGTCAAAATTCCTATGGTAGGCACTATAGAATCACTCAATGTCTCTGTGGCTACCGGCATTGTACTATTTGAAGCGGTAAAACAGAGGTTAAAGATGTAATCTATGGTTTATATTTTAAGATTTTACGTATCAATAATATGTTCACTTGCATGAGATATGATATGCGAAATCACCCTTTTTATACAATTCGTCAAT
>QMCE01007277.1_pt1 | contig 12988 bp, 14 predicted proteins | sample 1821851 | NCBI WGS metagenome assembly QMCE01 (sample SAMN09453174, study PRJNA476694) | Termite gut metagenome, whole genome shotgun sequencing project. | isolation source: worker | host: Odontotermes sp. | place: South Africa:Pretoria | collected 2016-01-28 | reverse complement strand
TTTTTTACCATATCATCTACTTCATTATTATGAATTAAACTCTGTACAAGTGCAATATCTATAATACCGGATGAGGTATTTTTGCCGGAACCTATTTGTCCAATAAGCGACCGAGTCTTTTTTCTTCCTCGTTTATTATGTGTTTCCGGTAAGATTTCATTTATTTCGAGAAATTGCTCCAATGATTTTTTCCATTGATCGAATAATGTTTGCAAATGAACCAATATCAGCGTATTGCATTTCCTTTCAGCAATGAGTGATGCACCGACAACGGTTTTCCCGAAAGCGGTCGGAACGGAAAGCACACCGTTTTCATGCTGGAGCAAAGCATCGGCTGCCGTTTGTTGTTCCTCGCGAAGCGTTCCTTTGAAATTTATGTTAATCTCTTTACCGCTATTTCGCTTATCTTCAAACTGATAATTGACATTGGAATTTTCGAGCAATTGAATAAGCGATGAACGGCAACCACGCGGAATCCCTATATATTCAGCCGTTTCATCCAACGAATAAATAATTCGCGGAATGCCATACGTGGACATCCGCATTTTTTGCGTTTTATAAAATTGCGGATTTGAAAAAGCGGCGAGTCGTTTTATTTTGTTTAATGCACGTTGACTGACATCTTTTTTAAGAATATACAATCTGTTTGCTTCAATAACAATCAGTTTATCAGGGAAATCTTTGTTTTCAAGTTTCGCTGCCGGCTTTTTTTGCTCCCAAGGTTTTTGCGAATCATCATCGTTTATTTCCGTATTCCCAAGTTCCCCCAAACCATTACCCACACATAATTCAGAAAGCCGGTTTTCTAATTCTTCCGGAGAAATTTTCTTTACCGAAGATAAAAATGCCCACTGGTCAGAGTAACTTTGGAAATTTTCATCAATAAATTCACTGTTCCCGTTTTTCCGCGCTCCACCTTGTAAGGGCAAAGCAATCAAGTTTCCAAATCCACCTTTGGGCATAAAATCCTGATTGGGAAACATCCGGTCGTATGACGAAAATTTTATTTCGTGCCTGACCGACATCGCTTTTGTCAAAATAGTATTTCCAAATTTCCGTGCAGATATTGCCGGAACCGGCTCATTGAAAAACAGCCAAGCGTGTGCGCCATTCCCGGAACGTGAACGTTCAATTGCCACCGGAATATTCAATCCCTTACAAACAGTGCGAAAAACAGAAATATCATTCTGCCATTTTTCTTCGTCAAAATCTATGGCGAGAAACAAGCAAGTTTCATCAGGAAAAAGAGGATAGATACCGACAATTCCGGTTCCGTTTTCATCTTTGTTGCGCAAATGAGAGTTGATAGTTTCCTCATTCAAAGACAAAAAATCCCGATTACTACAATCTTTACATTTAGTATTCGTTCTGTTGCAAAGCCCTCTAACCCATTCATTTTTGCAAGCCGGAATGTAATAACTGCTTTCGTGCTTCCTGCTGTAACAGCGTTTGGCATAGACATCTGTGCGCCCACGAAACAGCGACATAAACAGTTCGATTTTTTCTTCAGAAGAGCTGTGTTTGGTTATAGAAGAACCGGTTATTGGTATTTCTTTATTTTCTTCTTTTTTAAGACAATCAGGAATTTCTATAATAGATTTTTCCGGAGCAATACTTTCCGGGGGTAAACCCAAAGCCTTTCGTAATCGGTTGTTTTCAGCATGAAGAAGACGATTTTCCACTTCAAGCTCTTCGATTCGTTTATGAAGACCTACTTCGGGCATAATTGGAACTTTATTATTTCTTCAAATTATCAAAACAACTTGCTCCGGCAAATATAAGGAAGAATATTTACCGGAGAAAGTAATTTCCGACAATCCATCTAACAATACATTACCAGACAAAAATCATCACATAACTTACACACTTCCTTTACCTTAATATAGTAACCCGGTGCTTTCCACCTGCTTCTAATGTTATTAGTTTTTTAATCCACAGTCAAAACCAACTTAGACAGAAACCAGCTTTATCTCCAAATTTACTACGTCTATTTACCGAATCGAATACCCATTATTTCTTCACTTCCTTTGCCCAGCTATCCTTCAAAGCCACTGTACGATTAAATATCAATTTTTCTGAAGTAGAATCCGGATCTACGTTGAAATAACCGGTTCGCTGGAATTGGAAATTTTGTAATGGTTTGGCATCCTTCAGCCAAGGTTCCACGTATGCGGTAATTACTTTTAAGGATTCGGGGGTGAGTAACTCCGTTAAATCCTTCTCTTTTTCGTCTCCCGGATTTTCGACATTGAACAAGCGGTCATACAAACGCACTTCGGCAGGTATGGCATGTTGTGTCGTTACCCAGTGAATTGTTCCTTTTACCTTGCGGTTGCTTTCCGACATGCCGCTTTTTGTTTGCGGGTCATATTCGGCATATACTTCGACAACGTTTCCGGCTTCGTCTTTCTTACAGCCGGTACACAAGACGATATAAGCACTTTTCAGACGTACTTCCTGTCCGGGAGTCATGCGGAAATATTTTTTAGGCGCGTTTTCCATAAAGTCTTCCCGCTCAATATAAAGCTCTTTGGAGAATGGAATCTGGCGTACTCCCATAGAAGCGTCTTCCGGATTATTGACTGTTTCCAACATTTCCACCTCTCCTTCCGGATAGTTGGTAATAATTAATTTAACAGGGTCAAGAACGGCACTCACACGAATTGCCTTTTCGTTCAAATCTTCCCGGATAGCATGCTCCAGCAACGAAATATCTATCACTCCGTCAAACTTGGTATAGCCTATTTTGCTGATAAACTTGTGAATCGCAGCCGGTGTATATCCTCGGCGGCGCAATCCGCTAAGGGTGGACATGCGCGGGTCGTCCCAGCCGCGAACAAAGCCTTCTTGCACCAGCCGCAGCATTTTCCGCTTACTCATGACCATGTAGGTTATGTTCAGGCGGTTAAATTCGATCTGGCGCGGCGCATAATTATCTGTTGCAAATTGCTCAATATACCAATTGTATAGCGGACGATGTACCTCAAATTCCAGCGTGCAAAGCGAGTGTGTAACACCTTCAAAATAGTCGGACTGACCATGTGCAAAGTCATACATTGGATATACTTTCCAATCGTATCCGGTGCGATGGTGCGGATGTGAAGTGATGATGCGGTACATAATCGGGTCGCGGAAGTGCATATTCGGCGATGCCATGTCTATTTTGGCACGCAAAATCATTGCTCCTTCAGCAACTTCCCCTGCGCTCATTTTTTCAAACAGGCGTAGGTTTTCTTCCACCGGGCGGTCGCGGTAAGGACTGTTTGTTCCCGGAATGGTCGGCGTACCTTTTTGCTTGGCAATCTCTTCTGCCGATTGTTCATCTATATATGCTTTTCCTTCCTTAATAAAGCGGACGGCTAAATCCCACAGCTGTTGAAAATAATCGGAAGCATAATAAATATTTTTCCACTGAAAGCCAAGCCATTGAATGTCCTGCTGGATAGAATCGACGTATTCAACATCTTCTTTTACCGGATTGGTGTCGTCAAACCGCAGGTTACATACTCCACCATAATTTTCGGCAATGCCAAAATCAAGGCAAATAGCCTTGGCATGCCCGATATGCAAGTATCCGTTAGGTTCAGGCGGGAAGCGAGTTTGTATGCGACCGCCGTTTTTTCCCTCTTTCAAATCCTCTTCTACGAAAGCTTCAATGAAATTCAAACTTTTCTTTGATTCCTCTTCTCTTATATTTTCAACCATTTTCCTTATTAACTATGAATGATTTTAGGGTGCAAAGTTAATTTATTTTCAAATAAAAGGGGTAAATTTGTCGTTGTTTTTATCGTTCAACACAAAATAATCGTTGTCTTATGGTTATAGTTATCACCTGTGTTTTCAGGAGTTGAAGAGTGCGTAAGCCTAAGGACTTGTAAGTGGATAACCTCATGCAAACGAAAGGTTGCCTGACGGCTATGCGGCATGCTGCGTCTCTACAAACCAATCTCGTAGCAGGTTGAATCCCTACGCAGTTCTGGTTTTTCGCATTTTTTCGATAATTAATTCAAACAGCCTTAACAAAAATTGTAGAAAAAATTTTATTCATCTGTGTGTAATTGATGTATTTCGTCTATATTTGGGAATAAAAAACAGTAAATCCGGAAACGTATGAAGTTGAATAATTTCCAAAATTACATTCTTCCTCTCTTTTTGTTGATAAGTGTATGGATGAATGTATCGGCTCAAGCCCCTCAAACAATGAGTTATCAGGCTGTTGTGCGTGACAACAATAGTCAGTTGCTTCAAAATACACCAGTGGGTATGCGTGTCAGCATATTAAAAGGCTCAACCGGTGGTGCGGTTGTTTATACCGAAACACAAACTCCAAGTACCAATACCAATGGACTGATTACGATTGAGATAGGAGGTAAACCGGGATTCGATACGATCGACTGGGGCAGCGATTCTTATTTTGTCAAGATTGAGATTGACATTTCCGGCGGGACAAATTATACCATTATTTCAACTTCCCAACTATTGAGCGTGCCTTATGCACTTTATGCCCGGCGTGCGGGAAACACAGCGCAACTACAAGCTCAATTAGAGGATATTGCTGTGGAATCGGGCGCGCGGGTAAGGGATATTGACGGCAACCTTTACAAAGTAGTAACTATCGGTTCGCAAGTATGGATGGCTGAAAATCTGCGAACAACCCGCTTCAATAACGGTGTGCCGGTTACTCTGATAACCGATGAGGAAACGTGGTCAAAAGCAACTAGCCCCGCTTATTGCTGGTATAACAACGACTCAACAACTTATGCCGGTGTTTACGGTGCTTTGTATAACTTCCGGATAAATGTGTGGGGCAGCGGGTATAATGTGTGTCCCGCAGGTTGGCATATCCCTTCGCAACAGGAGTACGGCGAAATGATAAGCTACCTGCATGATGCCGGTTTTGGCTACGATGACAATACCCTTTTGGTTTTAGGCACTAAAATGAAGCTTGCCAAATCACTGGCATCAACCGGAAACTGGCAAAAATCGACCGTAGAAGGTGCACCCGGCAACACCGATTTCCCGTATAAACGGAACATTACCGGCTTTTCCCTTCAGCCGGGAGGTTACCGTGCCGGAGGATTTCATGATTTAGGTCAGAAAGCGTATTTGTGGACTTCCTCATTTGTGGGAACAAGCAGTGGACCGGCTTATAATTATTCTATTTCTTTTGATTATGCCGTCATGGGGCTATATTCCAGCGACAAAATAGCCGGTTTTTCCATTCGTTGTGTCAAAGATTAATTTTGGGGGAAGATGAGGTATAAATTATTCATAACAGCGATTATTTTAGGGATGGAAATGGTTAATTTGCATGCACAGGAAGGCTTTGTTTCTGCCGGACAAACAGTATCCGGCAACGGAGGTTCGCAAAGCTATTCCATTGGTCAGGTTTTCTATCTTGCACCCGGATCGGACGAGGGTAACACGACACAAGGCGTACAGCAATCTTACGAAATATCGGTTGTCGACGTATCTGAACTTGCAAGCGCGATTACTATCACGCTCTATCCCAATCCTGTAACCGATTATCTGACTTTGCTAACAGATGAAACTTCTCTACCCAACCTCTCCTTTCAACTGTGTGATGCCGTTGGAAACATACTTTATACCCGGCATTTATCTTTTAACAGTAATCCGGGAAAATGTGATTATTAAGACTTTTAAAATTGTGAGAAAATAAATTCCGGAAATTATTTTGAAATTTAAAAATCCTGATTAACTTTGCGCTTCAAAGTACTTTTAATAACACATTGTAATGAACAAACAATTGGAAGATATAAGAGCCATACGCGAGATGATGGAAAAATCATCTAAATTTCAAGCAATCAACGGATTATCACTCGTTTTCGCGGGAGTTATCGCTCTTATCGGTGCAGGGGTTGCGTATAAGAGTGTATTTTGCTCATCTTCATTCTCCGGCTACAGCACCATGCAGCATGTTATTTTCCTGCTTGCCGATGCGCTAATAGTGTTGATGCTTGCTGTGGGTGTTATCACGCTTTTCAGTTGGCAGAAGGCGAAGAAAAACAAACTCAGCCTGTTCAATAAAGTAACCATGCGAACAGCTTACAATTTGTGTATTCCATTGGCAGCAGGCGGTATTTTTTCACTTGTACTTCTTTTTAACGGACATGTTGAATATGTGGCATCTACTACGCTGATTTTTTACGGATTGGCGTTGATAAATGCCTCAAGATATACTGTTGGGGAAATTCACATTCTTGGCATTTGCGAAGTGATTACCGGACTTCTTGCCGCCGTTTACCTTTTCCACGGTATTTATTGGTGGGCGATTGGATTCGGTGTTTGCCACATTATTTTTGGTTTAATTATGTATTTTAAGTATGATAAAGTCTGAATTTTGATGTTTGAACCAGGATTTTCCTAAAATTTACAAGATTGCCGCAATTTATTTAATTATTTTGAGAATCGTGTAAATCTTATGAAAATCCTGGTTCAAGACAAAAACAAAGGCAAAAAATATAAAAATGAAAACAAATAAAAAACAACCGCTTCTTACTCTCTGCCTGATTACCGGATTGTTGTGCTTATTGGGCACAGCGGTATTGAGCCTTGTGTATGGATTCACGGTAGGAAACGCTATTTCTCTGTCCATCGGTTTGTTTTTTGTTGGTTTCTATTTCATTTATCCAAGATTATCAGCCTTTTGGCGCAGATTGACTAATATTGGATTACTTACCGTTATGTTGATTATTGTCGGTATGTTTATTTTTATCGGTATCAATGGAGCAAAAGATACGGTTAAGTTTGATGAAGATTGCGTGCTGGTGCTGGGTTGCGGTATCCGGGGCGAAACAGTTTTGCCAACATTGCAGTTGAGGCTTGATAAATGTGTGGAATATTTGCAAAAAAATCCATCGGCACTGGTAGTTGTAAGCGGCGGACAAGGTAGAAACGAATCAATCAGCGAAGCAGAAGCAATGAAGCGTTATCTCGTATCAAAAGGTGTAAATGCAGGGCAAATTTTGGAAGAAAACCGTTCACGCAACACAAAGCAAAATTTTCAATATTCCAAAGAGCTGATAGATAGCCGTTTTTCGGGAAAACCGTATTCGATAGCTTGCATCACAAGCAATTATCACGCTTACCGTGCAAAAAAACTGTCGGAAAATGCCGGCTTATCTATTACCCAATACGGTTCCGGAAGCCTTTGGTACTTGTATCCTTCTGCCTATTTCAGGGAAATGATTTCTATTTTTAAAACATGGATATGCAAATAGTATGGAAAACATTATAGCAAATTTAAATAAGTTATTCGATAGCCGCATCCGCCTGGGCATTATGTCTATTCTGTCGGTAAACGATTCGATCGATTTCAGCACAATGAAAGAGTTGCTGGAATTGACCGATGGTAACCTTGCAAGTCATCTGAAAGCGTTGGAAGGTGCAGGTTATATCCAGACAACCAAGCAATTTATCGGCAGAAAACCCAACACCAAATATCAAATTACGGAGTTGGGAAAACGTGATTTCAGGGAACATTTGGATGCATTGGAAAAACTTATCCGGTAATTTTTTTTATTACACAACTTTGAAATACAAAGTACTTTTAAATAACTAACACTTATATTTTATGATAACATTAAATCTCTTCGGAAAATCAGAAAATTTCTTTGCGGCTTTACGAACTTTGCGGTTTCGCGTTAAAATAAATGAATGCACTTGCGCTTTTGGGGTTAAACGCAAAGCCGCAAAGTTCGCGAAGATGCAACGTTTTTTAGCATTAATTATTTTCCAAAAAATTCTATTATTAAAAGAAAAAAAACGATTGAACGAAACAATTTTTATGGCAGCGTTAACTTTGTTTTGTTTCGTATTCTCTGTTCTCCGTTTCGTTTATACGGATACAAAGATGTTTTTGTTTTTGAATTGGAATCTTTTTTTGGCTTCCGTTTCGTGGATTTTAACCACTCTGTTAATCCTGAAACCGCGATTAAGCCAATCCAAATTCTGCCTTTTTGCGCTAATGGGCGTGTGGCTGCTGTTTTTTCCAAACGCCCCCTATATTTTAACCGATTTATTTCATTTACGGCTGAAATTAGCGATGCCGGTATGGTTTGATTTAGTGCTGGTTTTGTCGTTTGCCTGGGCAGGATTACTTTTCGGCTTTTTGAGCTTGTGGGACATAGAGCAATTTTTAAGCCGTTTCATTAAAACAAAACACATAACCATATTCTCCGTAACTTTTTTATTTTTAGGAAGTTTCGGTATTTACATTGGTCGTTATCTACGCTGGAACAGCTGGGACATTATTTCGCAGCCCTTTGCCTTGATGTACGACATTGGCGACCGTATTATCAACCCTTTTTCGCATCCGGGAACTTGGGGAATGACCATTTTTATGGGCATATTTTTGAATATTTTGTATTGGTCATTTCGATTGATACGCAACAGAAAATAATTTTTAGTATAAATACGAACCGGGAGTTGAAAAAATGTGACAAAAGCGGATATGTTCTGTCTCTACTGATTACATGATTAATAATTTAAAATAAAATTCTTATGAAAAATATAAATCCTTTAAAGATAGGTAAATATACATGTTGGATTTCTTTCATTATTGGGAACATTTTTATGTTCGGGTTCTTGCTTGGCTGGGCAATTGAATGTGATTACATTGCCAACTATTGTGCGGTGGGTGGTTATTTGTATTTATATGCGGCAACCGTTGTAAATCTCATTATTTTGTTTGCGCTCCTTACGTGGGGAGTTGCTAAAGTTGAGATGCGCAAGCAATGTTTTACTGCTATCGCTATATTACTGATAAATATACCATTGGCAATTTTATACGCTTGCACCGGTCTCGGATTACTTGGCTTTTTTTTAAATTTTTAATTCAATAATTAAAATACAATGAAAAGACTTTTTGATATTACATTTTCACTCATCGCATTGTTGGTTTTTTCCGTTCCGGTGCTTATCATTATTCTCCTGCTGAAATTCAGGGAGCGGCATTCGATTTTATTCAAACAGGATAGAACCGGAAAAAACAAGCAATCTTTTCAGATTTTGAAGTTTCAGTCGATGGTTAATGAAGTACCGACAAAAACAGGAAAATTGTTGAGAAAAACCGGTCTTGATGAATTGCCTCAATTTCTAAATGTCTTGAAAGGCGATATGAGCATCGCCGGTCCGAGAGCATTGACGGAATTTGACATTGAAAGACTTGGCTGGAACGACAGCTACCATAGCGCAAGGTGGAGTATAAAACCGGGCATAACAGGCTTTGCGCAAATTTACGGGGGACAGCATCGAAAAACGTCCTGGTTTTGGGATAAATACTACATAAGAAACAACCATGTTTTAATAGATATTGGAATTGTCGGTATTTCATTTCTGATGAATATTTTCGGTAAAACACGAGTTAGACAGATTGTTTTCAAAAAAAAGAATTTAAAATAAATATCGTATGAAAGTGAAAATGATTTTGCCTGCGCTGACGGAAGCGGAAAGTCCGTTTTGGCGGCCGGTAAAATATTCGCTGTTTCCGCCTTTGGGCTTGGCAACATTGGCTGCGTTTTTCGCGCCCAACGACGAAATTGACCTGCAAGACCAACATGTTGAAACGCTGAATATTGACGATGAGCCGGATCTTGTGCTGATTGAAGTGTATATCACAAACGCTTTCCGGGCATACAAAATCGCCGATCATTATCGTGCAAAAGGGGTATTTGTCGTCTTGGGCGGACTGCATGTTACTTCGTTGCCTGACGAGGCGGCAGTGCATGCCGATACCATTTTTACCGGAACTGCCGAAGAGAGCTTTCCGCGCTTTTTAGCAGATTTCCGTAAGAAAAAACCGGCTAAAAGATACTTTTCCTCCGTGCGTACATTACACGATATTCCACAGGTGCGACGCGATTTGATAAAACGGAACAAGTATTTAGTTCCCAATTCATTGTAATTTTTGCTACAAAGACGCATTTTTTGAGGGTGGAAAGTCATTTTATACGCAAAAAGTAGATGATGCGCTTGCCGAAATTGAGCGGCTTCCGGGCAGGCATCTTTATTTCTTAGACGACCATTTGCTCGGTAGTACCGCATTCGCTTCTGCTCTTTTTGAAGGAATGCGCGGAATGAACCGTGTATTTCAGGGTGCGGCAACGGTGGAGTCCATTTTACGCGGTAATTTGATTGAAAAAGCGGCAGAAGCCGGTTTACGCAGCGTTTTTGTCGGTTTTGAAACCTTTTCGCCCTCAAACTTGAAACAAAGCAATAAAAATCAAAACCTGGCAAAAGATTATTCGCTGGCAGTTAAACGGTTACATTCACTGGGAATAATGATTAACGGCAGCTTCGTTTTCGGATTAGATGATGACGACCTCGATGTTTTTCGCCGGACAGTTGATTGGGGAATCGAAAATGCGATTACTACCGCCACTTATCATATCGCAACACCTTACCCTTCAACGCCATTTTACAGGGAAATGGAACAGCAAGGCAGAATTTTAACGCGAAACTGGGATTTGTACGATACACGTCATGTTACTTTCCGGACAAGAAACTTTTCGACAGAGGAGTTGGGCGTACAAGGAGTTTTACACGTGGTCAAACACATTTAAAGCAAGTTTCAAGCACGAATCGCACAAGCATAAGTTGAAACATCTTTTCTACACAGGCGGCTGGAAAAAGTTTGAACCTGTCTGGAACTTCATTATCAAAACAGGACAATTAAATAATATGCTGCCGCTTTTGGAAAGTCTTTTATCGAAAGTCAAATACTAACATTTAAAAATAGAATTTTATGGAAAACGAAATGGAACAAAAGAAATTATTGTTGAAAATCAAACTGCTAACATTGTTTTTTATGGCAGCATTAGCCGTATCGGGAATTACGGCATTTCCGGTAGAAACGGAACTTCGTTTAGTAATGCAATTTTTAAATACCGGAGGACAAAATCCCGAAAGCCTGAACGGATTGCAACGCTGGTTGGTGCTTGTGTATGAAGGGATCTGTACGGCGAACGCTCAATTTCCGTTTCTCGCCTACGGTTTCGACTGGCTGGCGTTTGCGCATCTTGCTATTGCAGCGGCGTTTACCGGATTGTATCGCGAACCGGTACGTAATAAGTGGCTCGTTAGCTGGGCAATGATATGTTGCGTGGGAGTAATTCCACTGGCATTGATTTGCGGCGAAATCCGTCAGATTCCTTTCTATTGGCGGTTGATTGACATCTCTTTCGGTGTTTTTGGGATGATTCCGCTTATTTATTTGAGAAAATTAATTTTAAGACTGGAAAGAATATGAATGAAACGCTGGCAATCGGAAAATACACTTTTGGAGTTTCTTTTATCATTGGGAATATTTTTTTGTTTGGAAGTATAATCTCTAACAATAGCGAGTGTACTAATTTTTGTGTAGTAGGTGGGTATATTTTTTTGTTTATTGCTTCTGCCATAAATATACTTGTTCTTATCGGATTATCCGTTTATTGTCTATGGATAAAAGAAAATTACAAAAACTACCTGAAGGCAGCCGGATATATTTTGCTGAATATTCCTATTGCTGCTCTTTATGTTTATATTGGATTTAACGTTGTTTGAAATGGGGGATAAATGGGGATAAATGTTTCCCACAAAGACACAAAGGGCACAAAGAAAAATAAAAACTTTGTGTCCTTTGTGTCTTTGTGGGAAAATTATCAAAAATAATAAACCATTATCGCCGCCAAGCGGTTATTGGTTACGCTGTGCGTCTCTTTTACTTTACCGTTACTGAAATCCATTGCGCCGTAATCGACAGTTGTCATTTCGTACTCAACTCCAAACGTCCAGTGTTTCAGGTTGTAGGATATTTCCGGTGAAACGCGGAATGCCTGGTCAATATTGCTTGCCCCGGATGTGTAAACTTTGCCCGGAAGCAATTCATCGGACGATCCGAGATTCTTTGAATAACCAAGGAACAGTCCGATTTGATATTTTTTTCCGTAAGTTACATTTAACCAGCTTGTTGAATTCGTCAAATTGGTATATTCCCAGCTTCCGTCATCATTTACTTTTGAAACGCCGTATCCGCTCAGCATAGACAAGTGTGCCATATTTTGACCATAAATAGTTTTTGCCTTAACCGCCAATTTATCTTTTGAATATTGCAGAAACGCATTGAAGGAAAGTGAGGAAATATTATCCTCGACTTTGGTGGAAATTTCCTGTGAAACTCCGCCTTCCTCTACGTTGACTTGCCCGGTAACGCGCGGACGCAAACGTATAAAATCAATTCCCGCACCAGCTATCCAGCCGTTTTTGGCATAATCGACTCCCAGGTAAAGTTCCGGTAAAATTCCATCGCGCAGATAGTTGGCAGAAGGACCGGTAGGTCCCACCGAAAGAGATTGCAATTGATACAACGCCGAAAGGTATGTTTTGAAATTACCCATACGGTAATCCACGCGGATTTGCGGACTGCGGTTAAACGGCTGAAACGGACTCCCCGTTGCCAATCCCATAACCGAAGGTATGACATCGCCAAACATCGGATGCCAGGTTTGACCGGCGAGTAAATCCGTATTTTTCCACGACAGTTTAACCCACGCCTGCCGGATACGGAACACGGCATTGCTTACATGATCGCTCGAAAAACCGTCAAAATCGCCTTCAATTCGAGCCGAGGAGGTCGCTCCCCACACATCGGGTCCATTCACTTTTAATCCGATGCGGCTCGCTGTAGCCACAAACTTGGAAGAAGAGACGGCGTTCAAGTCTTCATTCCGCCCGTTCAGATTTTGGTCTAACGGAATCAAATGGAACAACCCGCCTGCCGCTGTCAAGCTTTTCCGGGTCTCATAGTAGAAATCATTCCGGACGAAACCATATACCTCAACAGAAATTTTTTTCTCTTCCTCTTCCTGTGCAACAACAGGAAAAACAGCCATAAAAATAATAATCGAAGCTAAAATCTTTCTCATATTTACAATTTATAAAAATTAAGGCTGCAAAATTGAGAAAATAAAGCCAAACAGACAAGAAA
>QMCE01001448.1_pt1 | contig 12990 bp, 8 predicted proteins | sample 1821851 | NCBI WGS metagenome assembly QMCE01 (sample SAMN09453174, study PRJNA476694) | Termite gut metagenome, whole genome shotgun sequencing project. | isolation source: worker | host: Odontotermes sp. | place: South Africa:Pretoria | collected 2016-01-28 | reverse complement strand
TCCGACCAACCTTGCTTATTCGGGTGTAACTATAAGTTCGGCAACATTGACTTGGCAACACGTTGATGCTGATGCTCACGAGATTATAGTAGGTGATGATGGCGAAGCTGTTCCTCTTACCGAGCCGACATACACGGCGACAGGATTAACACCTAATACCGAACACACTTGGAAGGTTCGTTCTGCAAAAGAGGGGTTATGGAGTAATTGGGTAGATGGAGAAAGATTTACGACAGAGTCTGTCGAGCTACCGACAAACCTTGCTTATTCTGATGTAACATACAATTCCGCAAAACTGACTTGGGAGCATACCACTGCCACTCAACACGAACTAATTGTAGGTGACAGAGAGGCTGTTACGGTTTTATCAACCGCGCCTTTAAAGATCGTTACAGGACTCGAACCCGATACAGAATATACTTGGAAAGTGCGCTCAAGACAGGGTAGTTATTGGAGCGAATGGGTTGATGGCGAACCGTTTACAACAGAGAAAACACCTATCCCTGCGCCAACAGGATTGAGCTGGTCGGACGTTACATCTAACTCTGCCGTATTGTCTTGGCAGGGAACGACTGCCTCTTATGAAATCGAAGTAGGCGATGGTATCTCCGAAATCGTCAGCGCTAAAACATTCACGGCTACCGAGCTGACACCGGAAACAAGTTATACTTGGAGAGTTCGTGCTATCGACGACAACGATAATACCCGAACAAGCGACTGGGTTAACGGCACAGCATTTACTACACCGAAAGAAGGGGGTGATAGGACACCACTACTAACAGGTGAGAATACCGAATTTTGGGAGCAATCTTGGGAGCCCGGTGTAAGTGAATTTACAATGTTATTCTCAAATGTTGTAGGGGGTAATGGAACCGAATTGTCCTTGCTATTTTATCTTGCAACACCGGATAGCTCATTAGATATAATCGATATTCCTGCGGGAACATATCCTATTAACGAATCAATGACTGAAGGCACAATAGCACCGGGTATGTATATGCCTACAACGTATATTAGATTTGTTACCAATGGTACAGGCACAAAAAATCTGGTCAATGCAGGAACGGTAGTAGTCGAAGGAGACCATACCAATTACCATATAACATTCGATATTATCTATGGCGGAGAGACTTTAACATTCGAATTCAACGGACCTCTACCTATCGAAAATCCAATGTAAATTCCAATTTACCTATAAACAACGAGCGCCTTAAAGGGCGCTCGTTGTTGTACAATTTCAAAAACTATTCGAAATGTCTGAAATTATATATTCCTTGTTCACGATTATCGCTATCCAATTCGCCATCATAAATGACTGCACTCCGTTTTATTGTATCCCCCAGTAGAGATTTAAGGTAATCGATATTATCAAAAAAATCAGAGTGAAATGCTTTTGCCGATTTGATTTCGTATGCATTTAACCCCTCGGCAAATTCCTGAACAACATCTATTTCACGCTGTGATTTATCGCGGTAGAAATATATATTACTCTCTTTGCCCTGATTGAAACGTTGCTTCACAAGTTCAACTATAACCGCATTCTCAAAAACACTACCTCGCAACGGGTGAAGCGCAAGTTGTGCAGGGGTTCCCAATCCCAACAGAAAACAGACCAATCCCGTATCATAGAAATATATCTTTGGAGTTTTTACAAGTCGTTTGCCAATATTTCGATAATACGGTTGCAGACGAAACAAAACATACGATGCCTCCAATGTGCTAATCCACTCTGTTATAGTTGTCGCACTAACTCCAACCTCATTTGAAATCGCCGATGCGTTAAACTCCGAGCCAACACGCCCAGCGCAAAGCCTAATAAAATGCTGAAATTTAGCGACATCTTTGATATTCAATAGTTGTCTTACATCTCTTTCTACATAGGTATTATAGTAGTTGCGATATACGTCATTAGCAGGTATCTCCTTTCCCCATACGGCAGGGTAACCACCATTAAAGAGCAATGTATTTGTATCGTTATTTTTTAGTTCTCCCAATTCGACAAGAGATAACGGCAAAAGCGTAAGCAATGCGGCACGACCTGCAAGCGATTGGGTAATTCTATGCATTAGAGAAAAATTACTACTCCCCGTCAATATAAATTTGTATTCGGGGTGCAAGTCTGAGACAACTTGAACATACGAAAATATCTCAGGCATATTTTGTGCCTCATCAATAATAATGCCTCGCAAAGCATATTGTTCCAAAAAATGTTTCGGAGATAATGCTATCTGTTCCCGAATACTTATATCCTCCAAATTGAAATATGAATACTCGGGGAACATCTCTCGGCAAAGGGTTGTTTTACCCGATTGTCGCGGTCCGACAATCGCAATGCAGGCATAATGCTTTGCTTGTCGCTTAATTTCATTATATAAAACTCTGATAAACATACCTCTACGCCTTTGCTGGACAAATTACAAGTTGTAGTTGTAATTTGTCTAGCAAAGGTAAACACAAATTTTCGCAAAACAAAATAGCTCCCCGAAAAAGGGCGCTTATGATTACAACGGCTGTGCCGTATAGTATGTTACGACTGCATCTTGAATCCTCTGGGCACCGGAAGAGGCTGTCGCAACGACAACTACTCCGAAATAGCCCTCAACAGGGGTCTCAAAAACAAATTCGTATGTATCGGGGTCGGCGTCCCACCCCGTTTGAGCAGGCGTATGAAGTCCGTCCGAATGGAGCGTCCAAGTCGTGCCGTCCGTGCTATATACCAGCGCAAGTTTAGCACCTTCGTCATATTGTCCCGTAACCCGTATCTTGCCGATATTGTAAAATGAGGTGCGGTTGAACAACCCCGCCGCTTTTTGGTATGTCGTTCCGCCCCCGACAAATGCTTCGCCGACACCCATCTCATATTCATCTAATGTGCAGTTATCATAATTACCTGCATTGGTGCCGATTCTCAGATGCGTCGCATCGCCGCTACCGAAGGTAAGCGTAAAATCGGCATTCGCCAACGAACCGCCTATCTCGTTTGCGTGTCCGTCAAACGGATAGGTGCCGTAGGTACTCAATATCGGCGGAGCTCCGCCACCGCTACCGCTAACTTTATAAAATTCGACGTATGTATATTCTATCGGTGCAGGTCTGACTTGTTGAGTAATATTTATCGTATAACTATTCGTCGTAACATCGGCAGTCGTTGAAATGATAAGTGTCGCCGTGCGAATATTCGTCGCACTCTCGTTTTCAGAATATGAAACCTTTACAACGCCGTCGTCCGTTCCCTCCTCATTGTCGATTGAGAAAGCCACATCGCCCTCTATTGAGGCATTCCACGCAACATTTGACGTAATCGTAACATCAAACGAACCCTGTTCGTACCCCACCTCCTTTGCACCGCTTACCGATACATCGAAGACATTTTCAGTCGGCTTTTCAATACCACCACCACAACCATACATAACTGCCATTGCGGCAGTCATCATTGCTAAAAGTTTGAGCTGTTTTTTCATAGTTCACATATTGTGCCGCAAAGGTAATAATTTACCAAAACAAAAAAGCTCCCCCGAAAAGGAGAGCTTTTTTGTTTATTCTTCGACTAATAGATTATTGAACAAATGTACCGTTAATTTTCAAAGGTTCACCTGTAAATCCATTATTTGAAATATACCAGTTACCTGTCGTTGACCAGCTCGATGCAACAGGAATAAGACGGAAAGTTACAACCGTTCCTGCTGCTAAATTTTGCAATGCCGCAGGCATAGTGTATGTATATGGTCCGTAATTAGAAGTACCGCTCGGCTTTGCATCTGCAAAAGCGTGCTCCTCAATCAATGTCAATGTACCATCATTAATTTGGTATGCCAATGCGGTCGTAGCAGGACCAGTTGCAGTAAAGCGTAAGCGCAAAATAAGGTCGTTTACAGAGAACGTTTTCGCCGAAGTTACCGTGAACGAAGCATATTTTGCCGCAGACTGCCAAGCTGTATTGCCCGAAAAATCATTACCGCCCCAGTTATTTGCTCCCGGTGAACCACTTGACGTAAATTCGGTTTTAGTCAAACCTCCAATAGTTATATTACCATTCGAGTTATTTAACGTAGCGTTCATCGGAGATGCACCCCACTCGGGAATACCTGTCATATCCCAACCTGCTGCAAAAGCAACAGCATCACCCGACTCGGTTTTCGGACTTTGAGTAATTACAACCGAATAGCTTTTAGTTGTAACATCTGCCGATGTTGCAACCGTAAGAACTGCCGAGCGATTCTCTGTTGTGCTCTCATTCTCGGTATAAGAAACTCTTATAGTACCATTGCCTGTTTGACCATTATTATTGATTGAGAAGCCTGTACCTGCAATACTTGCTGTCCAAGCAACATTTGCGCTAACATTTACATCAAACGAACCTGCCGCATAACCTACCGTTCTCGTAGATGCAGAATTTATTGTAAAGTAATCACCAACCTCACCTGTCATACCGGCAACATCAGCCATTGTACGAGGAGATACCTGATAGTCGGTATTGTAAACATTTGCAATACCAATCATCGTACCTGTACCTGTCGGTGCTAATTCATCTTTGAACGCCGCACTGCTCGCTAAGCGCATAATGAACATATCAGAACCCGAGATAACATTGGTGTTACCTGTGTTACCGTTCATCGTTGCACCCGGAGCGATATCCAATCTACAATCATTAATAGCTATCAACATCGATTCATAATCGCCCGTCTTCAACTGAGCAACCGATATAGTTGTCGGTGCTGTAATAGCTGTTATGTTCGATACCGTCGTTACATCTGCCGCTCTAATACCTGCCCACTGCATAAGTCCATTATAAGGAGCAGCCGTTGCATTTCTAAGATTTACGCGAACCGTTGTTCCAACCGCATAAGTAGGATTGGTTTCGCCCTGAGCATAGTTAATCATAATACCGCTCTTAGGAGTCGTTGCATCTTGCAGAGCAATCTGATAAGCCTGCAAGTTTGTACCCGTTCTATCCGAAACAACCGTACCCTCTACATACCACGTTGGGTCTATTGAACCTGCTGCACGAACCTCAGCGATGGTCTTCTTTACCGGTTCGCCACCGCCACCCGGTATAATCAAAGCACCATCACCACCCTCTACAATCGAGAAGTCATCGATACGTCCGCCATCGGCGTTGATTACCGTTACACGGAGGTAGATAGCAGTCGTTCCTGCCTGAACCTTAAACGGAGCCGTTACCCAAGCCCAGTTACCTGTGCCGGTACCCGTACCCGCCTGAGCATTGAATGGTACCACAGCCCAATTTGTGCCGTCATAACCAGCCTCAATTTTCAAATTAGCATCCGAAGGAAGCGCAACTGTTTGATTAGGATATACGCCCTCCAAAATACCAACACTTAATTTGAATGTAATGTTATCATTACCCGTTACATTGATATTACGAGCTTCAAAGTTGTTTCCATTACCAAGGAACACCAATGCAGGACCCGAAAAACCTTCTCCCGAAGCAGGCATTGAGTTACGGATAGGACTTGCGTGTGTCGAAGCATAAGTTACTGCCGTCTGGCTTAATGTACCACCACGAGTATATCCTGTATGGTCGGGAGCCGCAGTATTTGCCACAACAGCCGCACCAAACGTTTCATCGTAGAGAGCCGTACTCGGTAGTGGACCATCGGGGTTAATCAGTGGACCATTGCCACCTGCCGAAAGGGTAAAGTCATCAATACGACCGCCATCCGTGCCAAGCATCTTGATACGAATATAGATAGAAGTCGTTCCTGCCTGAACCTTAAACGGAGCCGTTGCCCAACCCCAGTTACCCGTTCCGGTACCTGTACCTGCCTGACCCGTAATCTCTACTTCGTCCCAAGCTACGCCATCATAACCAGCCTCAACCTTGATATTGCTTGCCGAAGGAGCAACACACACTTGGTCGGGATAAACACCTTCCAAAATACCAGCACTAAATTTCAAAGTAAGTGCCTCATTACCCGTTACATTGATGTTTGCAATCTGGAAAGACTGACCCGAACCGAGGAATACCAATGCAGGACCCGAAAAGCCTACACCAGTAGCCGGTAAAGAGTTGCGAAGAGCTCCTGTCTGTGTTGCAGAGTAGGTTACTCCCGACTGGTCTAACGTACCGCCACGCTCATATCCTTCGTGAACATCCGCATTCGTATTCGCAACTACCGCAGGACCGAGTTTCTCAGAATATAGAGCATCACCGACACCATGACCATTTTGAGTTATAGTCAATGTTGCCTTACGCGTTCCCGATCTGAAAGTAACAGTAGCCGGACGAGACATATCTCCCGAGTTTGCCTCAACGCCGATAATAATCTGTTTCTCAACAAGACTGCTTTCGTTACCTTGTTTAGGCGAAACAGCAACCCATTCCTCACTGCTTGTAGCTGTCCACTTACCCGCAACTTTGAGGGTAATGTCTTGGGTTGACGCATCCGAATTGAAGTTAAGAGATGTATTCTGTACATCCTCACCATCAACTACAAATTTGACATCGCCGATAACAGGCTCCGGACTCGGACAACCCGTCAATAACAGCGGTGCAGCAATCAGCATAGCTGAAAGTCTAAAAAATTTTTTCATAGTGTTTTTTAATTAATTGTTATTTTATTTAGTTGTTTACAAAACAAAAACTTATACAAAACGAGTGTTTAAAAATGTCTATAATATAAATCCACTTGTAACGCTATAATCCTCTGCGTAAAAAGCCCCTACCTTGTAAAAACAGGGCGCTCACAAGCACCCTGCACAAAACTATATAAGTCGCCCCCTCGCAGAGGTCATTTTATCGATACAACTCACCTCGCCAATATAGTATATATAAGCGATATAGCATTGCAATTCCATAATCCTGTTTCTAAGTCGTAATTCCTCACAAAGGTATGTATTTAATTTTAAATTCTAAACCTCGAACTACGAATTTTATTAATAAGCACTAAATAGTTGTAATAACAAATAGTAAATACGATTTGCCGAAAAATATCAATTATTTCTGTCTCGTATTTCCCATCGTAAATTCAATCGTTCCGCCTGCCATCAAAGTTTCGTAATCTATGAAAGGTTTATCAATCTGCTCTCCATTTATAACGATACTCTCAACATATTTATTGTCACGCGAATTGTTATGAGCAACAATAGTAAGCTTTTTACCCTTTGGCAAATCAATTGTAATGCTATCGAATATCGGGCGTCCGAATGAGAACACTCCCGAGGCAGGGGCAACCGAATAGATACCCATCGCATTGAGAATATACCAAGCCGACATTTGACCACAATCTTCGTTACCCGAAAGTCCGTCGGGGGTATCCGAATACAACGTAAAGAGAATACTATCTACCAACTCTTGGGTACGCCAAGGTTGGTCGGCATAGTTATATAGGTGTACGGTATGGTGGCTCGGTTCGTTGCCGTGAGCATATTGTCCGATAAGTCCCGAAATATCGGGTGGAGCAAATTCGCCCGACAGCTGTGCCGAAGTTGAAAACAGGTCATCGAGTTTAGCTATGAAATTATCCTTGCCGCCATACAATTCAATCAACCCCTCGACATCGTGCGGGGCAAACCACGACCATTGATAGGCATTGCCTTCGGTATAGTCATCGGCAAAATGGTTCGCCGAAGTCGGGTCAAACGGAGTGCGCCACTGCCCCTTACTATCTATTCCGCGCATAAAACCGACCGACGGGTCAAAGTACTTCTTATAATACAAAGCCTTCTCGGCATACTCGTCGGCAATATCGTTCTTACCCATTGCCCGTGCCATAACCGAAATACACCAGTCGTTATAGGCATACTCCAAAGCCTTTGCAACAGATTGATTATCCTTGTCGCTCGGAATATAACCAAGTTCATTTTTATACTTTATTCCGATTGGCGACACCAGATTGGCATATAGCGGGTCAAAGGTATTATGATGGTATTCAGAGGCTTTGATACACGCTTCTAATGCTTTTTCGGCATCGAAATTTCCGTTGCCCTTAATATAGGCTTCCGCAATTACTGATACGGCGTGGTAGCCAATCATACAGCCCGTATAGTTAGATGCCAAATCCCACATCGGTAGCTGTCCTCCCTCGTCATATTTACGAAGCAATGTCTCTACAAAATCGCCGTTCATATCGGGCTCGATAATCGTCAATAGCGGGTGGAGCGCACGGAAAGTATCCCACAGCGAAAATACGGCATAATATTTACCATCGGTGTGGTGTATATCTCTGTCCTGTCCACGATACCTGCCATCAACATCCGAGAAAATATTTGGGGCTATATAGGAGTGATATAGTGCAGTATAGAATATTCTCTTATCGGCATCCGAGCTACTCTCAACCTCTATTTTGGAGAGTTTATCACGCCAAACGTTATGTGCCTTACGTGATATGGCATCAAAATCCCAACCTGCATTCTCTTCCTTCATATTAAGGCGTGCACCCTCAATATCTACTGCCGAAAGACCTACCTTTACGACAATCTGCTCTCCGTCTTCGCTCTTAAACGACAGGCGAGCCTTTACTTGCGAGCCGTCCGTATGAGATTTCGATACGGGTTTATCATCGTTATAAAGAACTATGTTTTCAATCGGTTTCGAAAACTGGACTACAAAATATAGAACTCTCGAATTACCCCAACCGCGTATGCGCTTGATACCTACGATTTCGCGGTCGCTTGTTACCTCCAAACGTTGCCAAACGCGATTATTTTGCAGGCTATGTGATGGGTCAAGAATGATTGCCGCATCGTCCGAAGCAGGAAAAGTATAGCGATGCATACCCGTATGCGCCGTTGCGGTCAATTCTGCCTGAACGCCATAGCTATCGAGCATAACGCTATAATATCCCGGGCGTGCAATTTCAGAGTCGTGCGAAAAGAGCGAAGTATATCCCTCTCTATCTACTCTGTCTGTCCCTGTGGTCGGTATCAGCAATATATCGCCATAGTCACCGCACCCCGTACCACTAAGATGGGTATGCGAAAAGCCTATGATAGTGTTATCCGAATAGTGATAACCCGAGCAAGCGTCCCACCCCTCCATTCGGGTATCGGGCGAGAGTTGTACCATTCCATTGGGCAACGTAGCCCCAGGGAAGGTGTGTCCGTGCCCACCCGTACCGATAAACGGGTCAACGAATTCTGTCGGGTCAAAAGATGAGGTTGTGTCGCTCCCGCAACCAAACAAAAGAACTGGGAATAGCAGTAATAATCGCTTCATAATATTTTCAGTGATTTATGTGTTAAAGGTATGGATATATTTTGCAGATTATTTTTGAGAATTTTTTCGCTTTGAGCGAGGGAGTTTACAGGCAGTAAATGACCGAGCTTAAAGCGAAAAAAGACCAAAAAAGAGCTATAAAATAAGCATCGCATCCCCGTATGTTCCAAAGCGGTAATCCTCTTCGAGCGCTGTTTTGTATGCTTTCATCGTTAAATCATACCCTGCAAACGAGGAGACCATCATCAGTTGTGTCGAGAACGGCATATGGAAGTTGGTAACCATCGCATTGGCAACCCCAAACGTATATGGTCCGAAGATAAACTTATTCGTCCACCCCTCATACGGCACAACACAACCATTCGTAGCGACCGAAGTCTCTACTGCCCTCTGAACGCTCGTTCCGACTGCAATAACCTTCTTCCCCGCTCTCTTGGCGCTATTGATTCTTTCGGCTTGCTCGGGAGTAATAATCATCTGCTCAGAACCCATTTTGTGCTTCGTAAGGTCTTCGACATCAATCGTTTGGAAATATCCCAATCCGATATGGAGCGTAACAAATGCTTGGTCGATGCCCTTAATCTCCATTCGTTTTAGGAGATGTTTGCTAAAATGGAGGTTCGAGGTCGGTGCAACTACCGCACCCTCTACCTCAGCAAAGATAGTTTGGTAGCGTTCATCGTCAATCGGCTCTACTTTATCCCTTACCCAGCGGGGCAGCGGCGTTTCACCCAACGAAAGCAGCTTATTACGATAGTCCTCATAAGAGCCGTCATAGAGAAAACGAACTGTGCGTCCGCGTGAGGTGGTATTGTCGATAATCTCGCCGACAATCTCGTCGTTATCGCCGAAATAGACCTTATTACCGATACGGATTTTACGCGCTGGCTCAACGAGTGCGTCCCAAAGTCTTAATTCGGGATTGAGTTCGCGTAAAAGGAAAATCTCGATATCCGACTCCGACTTCTCCTTATTGCCATACAGGCGTGCAGGAAAAACTTTCGTGTTATTGAACACGAAGCAATCCTTTTCGTGAAAGTATTCTAAAATATCTCTGAATATGCGGTGCTCGATTTTGCCTGTCTTGCGATGCAGAACCATCAATCGGGAATCGTCTCTATTATCGGTTGGATATTTCGCCATTTTATCAGCTTGAAACTGATAATTATAGCGGGAAAGTCTCATATGGTCTTCCATAATAAATTAGGAATTAGAAATTAATAATTAGGAATTATAGATAAGCCGATACATCGTATATGCATAAGTAAATAATATACGATTGAATTTCTATTTTATTTCATTTTCATAGAAATTTTATTGTTCCGACGGCGTATTTTCGTTTTTTGTGTCTATCGTCTCCAATATTTCGTCTATGCTTTGGGCATTTTCTACTCGGTAACCCCCACTACGAGTACGGCGCAACGATGCAAGGTAAGCACCACTATCCAACTTTTCGCCGATTTCACGCGCCAAAGAACGGATATATGTCCCCTTCGAGCATACAATCCGCAACTTTATTTCGGGCAATGCATACTCCAACAACTCCATCTCATAGATATTAATAAGCGCCTGCCGCATCTCTACAGCCTCCCCTTCGCGCGCATAGTCATACGCCCTGCGCCCCTCTATCATCTTTGCCGAATAGACAGGCGGAGTCTGCAATCGCTCACCGCTTAAAGCCGTAAGTGCCGCTTCGACTGCTTCGCGCGTAATATGTTCCGTCGGATACTCTTTATCTATGGGATGTTCCATATCAAAGCTCGGAGTGGTCGCTCCGAGTCGCATAACGGCAATGTACTCTTTCTGCTGTGCCTGTAACTCTTCGACCCGTTTTGTTGCGCGTCCGACACATACCAACAGAACCCCTGTTGCCAGCGGGTCGAGCGTTCCTGCGTGTCCAACTTTGATTTTTTTATAGCCCCCGCGCAGTAGTGCAAACTTGATTTTACGCACCACATCGCTCGACGTCCACTCCAAAGGCTTATCAACTACAAATACTACTCCCGCCTCAAACTCCACAAGCAATCGAAATTATACCAACAACGCCGCAATATACCGCAAACCAAACAAGACCGCCCTTATTGACAAGCCTAATCATAGCCTTGCAAGCGAGTGCGCCGACTATATATGCCGCCAGACCTCCCGCCAACAGAGCCCACCCCGAGATACCCGTATCGGCGGGTATTCCGTGCCGAAGCTCCAAAAAGTTCATACCGATAATCGGAATCAGCACCATCAAAAACGAAAACTTCGACACCTCTGTCCGTTTTACGCCGAGCAACAATCCCGTCGAAATGGTTGCACCCGAGCGCGATATGCCCGGTATTGATGCCACAGCCTGTGCAATACCGATAATAAATGCCCTTGTAGGTGTAAGAGGTTTCTCTACTTTCGGGCGACAATATTGCGACAATGTCAAAAGTCCCGCCGTTACGAGTAACATCGCTCCGACAAGTAGCAAATTGGGCTCAAACAAAACCTCTATCTGCTCCTGAAAGCATATTCCGACTAGCGCAATAGGCAACATCGAAATCAGAATATTTATCGCAAAAATACTCTCTTCGTTGAGCTTAAATTTGAGCACACCCCTAAAAATGCGAATAATTTCACCCCAAAATATGGTAATCGTACTCAATACCGTTGCAAAGTGCAGTACCATCGTAAGCGTCATATTTGCCTCGCCGTCAATCCCGAACAAAGCCGACCCGATAGCCAAATGTCCACTACTCGATACGGGTAAAAACTCAGTCAATCCCTGTACAATGCCGAGTATGATAGATTCAATAACTCCCATACACTATTTTTTGAAACGTTTCATTATTCCGAAACCGACCACAACGAACCCCGCAACTACCAAAATAGGTGCCAGCGTAATTCGGCGAAACGAGAACATCGCCTCATTAAATTCGTTAGGGTCATCAGAACCTCCGCCCGCCATCAATATGAAGCCCACAATAACAATACCCAGCCCGATAAGCATCCACATATAGTTCTTTTTGCCAAGTGGCATACGCTCCTCAGATTTTTGGTCTGACTTTTTTACCTGTTTATTTGCCATATCTAATCTTCTTTATTTTTGAATCCATAATACCTAATACACCTCTATTTTAGCAGAGTTCATTTTGACGAATTTATTTACCGAGACAATCGTAAACAACACCGAAATACCTACCCCAATAACAAACATTACCCCCAAAATCCAAAGCCATAGATTATCTTTCGGAATCGTAAAGTGGTCATTAATAGCCCCAACCAATAACATAAACATCGCTCCGCTAACAACCCACGCCGTAAGTCCCTCAACTATACTCTCCTTTACAAACGAGCGCATCACAAACCCACGCGATGCTCCGACAAGTTTCATCGTATTTATCGTATTACGGCGCGAATAAATAGTTAGTCGTATCGTATTCCCAAGTAACACCAACGTAACAAGCACCAACGCTCCTCCGAAAAGTAGAAGTACAAGGTTGAACTTCGTTATATTCGAAGCCAAGTTCGCCATCGTATCTCTTTGATATATAACCTCATCGACTCCCGCCAAAGACAATATTCTCCCCTCCAACGAAGATAGACTATCGAGCGATGTGTACTCCTTATCAATAGTGATTTCATAACTATCAGGTAGTGGGTTTTCACCCAAAAACTCCATAAAATCCTCAACCTCTCGGCTATCTTCTCTGCGGTACTCCTCTAATGCCTCATCTTTGCTTGTAAAGGCAACCGATTTTACACCCTTAAACTCGGCAAGACTCGCCCCTGCATTTGCTACGTGTACACTATCGGCTGTGGTCAGCATAAAAACGTGAACC
>QMCE01001447.1_pt1 | contig 12999 bp, 11 predicted proteins | sample 1821851 | NCBI WGS metagenome assembly QMCE01 (sample SAMN09453174, study PRJNA476694) | Termite gut metagenome, whole genome shotgun sequencing project. | isolation source: worker | host: Odontotermes sp. | place: South Africa:Pretoria | collected 2016-01-28 | reverse complement strand
CCGTGGCCGTATTCAAATTGCAGCTTCATGTATTGACCCCTTTCTCATTTTTCCAAATACAGTTGTACGATTTGCAGGTACTCGTCCGGGTAAAAACCAATGGCATCCGAGAATCGCGTGAGGGCGATGAGACCGCCGTCTATCTCAGGGATTCCCGCCAGCATTGCGGCATTTTCGGCCTTTAGACCTCCACCGTAAACGACAGGCAGGTTGTCCGTTTCCTTTTTAATATAGCGCGCAACCTTTTGGATGTAGTTTGCGTCTGGTGGAGTTTTACCAAGGCCGATGGCCCATACAGGCTCGTAGGCGATGGCGATGCGCTCCCGTTCAACACCGGCAAGGCCGTCCCTAAGCTGTAACCTCAATACGCTCTCCCAATTCTCTTGTTCCTCGGCCGTTTCACCAACACAGTACAACACATCAAGGCCGCGCCCGGCAGCACACAGCACCTCTTTGTTGAGGATACGATTTATAGTGGTAGAATCACCGCAACTAGCCTCGGCAAGCACACCCAGCACGCTGCTGCGTTCCTCACAGTGACCGACCAACACAGCTTCGCAGCCGAGAGCTTTGGCCGCGGCTGCTGGCCGATTTGTTGTGAACGCACCAAAGTTGCCATCCGGTGCTACATCTTCACGGAACACGCCCTGACAACCGAGACGGACAGGGCTTCCATTCGATTTTGCCATGGCAGCAGTTATCAGGTGCGCCTCCGGGAAAAAGAAAATGAATTGTGCAGCCCCGGAGTAAGCTGTAAGCGGTTCCTGTACACCGCATACGATGTTTTTAGCCCAGTCTGCCATGGAGGCAGCAAAGCGATTGATACCTCCAAGCTCCACAGGCACATCGAATCGCTTGAAATTGACATAAATCCGTTTCATAATGCTCTCCCTTCGATCGGCGACGGAACAGAACTATAATAGTGTTTGAACAAAACGGGATGCGTATGGATACTCTCAATGAGCTGACCACTGTGAACGCAAACCAGTCTGAGGTAGGCGAAGCTCCATAGATAAGCAGAATTGTTTGGGAGCGTTTTTTTCAGCTCTGCGGCGCAGTTTGCGCAGCAACATATCCCCTGCATGGATCCCCAGGTCGTATGGTTTTTGTACGGCACTGGGAATCTCGAATCGGAATTTAGACGAAAAATCCTCCAGCGTATAGCCGGCAAGGTCGATCTCATTCGGTACGCTGATGTTTAGCCGATTCAAAGAAATCATAGCGTTTTCCATGATAAGTGGACTGTAGCCTATAACGGCTGTAGGTCTCGGTGTTTTCTGGAGTCCGCCAGATAGACAATCATACAACTGATGTTCGGTGCGAATATCGAAATGCACGTACATATTATTCAAATTGAGCCCCGCTTCTTCAAAAGCACGTTGTGTACCAAGGATACGTTGTGGCGTATTCGTTGAAAACTCAGTTCGAAACAAAAGAATAAACTGCCGGTGGCCACGCTTAATCATGTATTTTGTAAGCTGATAGGAGCTCTCAAGGCTGTCCTCATATACCGCATCCACAGGGCATCCTTCATCGTGCTGGTCAATCATCACGATATTCGGGAATTGCAGGCTTACCTCGGACACAAAATCACTGGTTTTTCCGGAAAGTGCAATTAGGATGCCAGCCACCCGTTGGCCGATCAGCGCGTTCACATAATACTGTTCTTTTTCTGGATCCTCACCTGTTTCGCAGATATAAAGCAGATATTTGTGTTGGTAGAAAAAATCGCTCAACGCGGCGGCAACGCTGCTAAAGAAAGGGCCAATACCAGGCAGCACTACGCCGACAGTGCGGTTGTCCCCACCCTTGAGGGCCTGGGCAAAAGGGTTTGGCACATAACCAAGCTCACGAATAGCCTTTTCTATCTTCAAAGCGGGGATGGGGTTAATACTGCTGGGGTCGTTCACATAACGGGACACGGAACTGACAGAGACGTCCGCCAACTGAGCTACGTCCTTCATTGTCGCTTTTTTCAATGTCATACCACCTTTGCGATTTGTTGCACTGCAAGAGAAATCATCGGCCCGTTAGGGCATCACGGCAAGCGGCGGCAATGTGAGCAGATGTGAGACCAAAGTGCCGCGCCAAGTCCAACGGTTTTCCGCTGCGGCCGAACGTATCCCGTATGCCAACGCGTATCAGTTTCGTTCCGCCGTTTTCTGCTATGACCTCAGCTACGGCAGAACCAATCCCGCCAATGACACTGTGGTCTTCAGCTGTGACAACGGCTTTCGTATGGGTAGCCCATTGCGCGATCAAACCCTCGTTTAAGGGTTTCACGCAATACAAATCAATGACGGCGGCGGAAATGTCCTCCTCCAATAAAGCGGCGCGGGCTTGCATGGCGGCAGCCACCATATCGCCTACCGCAAAGATGGCCACATCCTCGCCTTCGCCCACTACATTGGCGCCGCCCTGCGTGAAAGAGATGCCTTTATCCCCGTACACCGGCGGCGATGGAAAGCGCCCGAAGCGCAAGTATACCGGGCCGTCTGTGTTGATAGCAAGCTCCACCAGCATTTCGGTGGAGACCTCGTCACATGGCACCAGCACTGTCATCCCAGGCAGCACACGCATCAAAGCGATATCCTCAATCGCTTGATGGGAACCACCGTCCTCACCAATGAGAACACCGCCATGTGTGGCGGCCACCTTGACATTCAGGCCGGTATAAGCAATGGAATTGCGAATCTGCTCATAGGCACGGCCAGCGGCAAATATCGCAAAAGTGCTGGTGAACACCGTGTTGCCACAGCTTGCTATGCCTGCGGCAGTAGACATCATGTCGCATTCGGCAATGCCTATGTTAAAAAACCGTTTTGGGAAGCTGCCGGCGAATATGTCCGTTTTCGTGGCTTTTGAGAGATCGGCATCCAATACAATAAAGGGGTATTTGTGCCCTAATGCCTCCAGAGCTTGCCCATAGGCTTCACGTGTAGAAAGCGCCATTATTTCGCCACCTCCAACTCGGCAAGGATTGCATCCAGTTCGGCGAAAGCCGCTATTGCTTGCTCGGAGCTTGGCGCCGCGCCGTGCCAGCTGCACTGCTCCTCCATGAAAGATATACCTTTGCCCTTGATGGTACGGCAGATAATTGCTGTAGGTCGAGAATCCTCCCGCTTTGCCTCCTGAACAGCAGTGTCAATTTCTGCAAGGTTGTTGCCATTGATGGGGATAACGTGCCAATCGAAAGCGGTGAATTTTTCGTCATAAGGCGCATTGTTCATCACTTCAGATACGGGCCCGTCAATCTGCAAGCCATTCTGATCCAAAAATACGGTCACATTGGACAGCTTGTAATGTGCGGCGGTCATCACAGCTTCCCATACCTGGCCTTCTTGGGTCTCGCCATCGCCCATTATACAATAAACACGATAATCTATTCCAGCGACACGAGCCGCCAGTGACATGCCGTTAGCAACCGAAAGCCCTTGGCCGAGACTACCGGTGCTCATATCTACTCCAGGTATCTTGCGCATGTCAGGATGGCCTTGCAGCATGCTGCTTAACTGGCGTAGGTTCCGCATCTCACCTTTGGCAAAGTAACCACGAAGTGCTAAAGCGGCATAGTATGCAGGCGCCGCATGTCCTTTGGAAAGCACCAGTCGGTCACGGTCGTTTTTTTGTGGGTTCGCGGGGTCAAGCCGCATTTCATGGAAGTAAAGGTAAGCCAAAAGCTCAGCGCAAGATAATGATCCGCCTGGGTGTCCACACCCGGCTGCACAGATGCCTTCAAGTGATAAACGTCGGATTCTATATGCCCATACAGCAAGGGCTCGCAGTTCTTTTTCGCTCACAGTGGTCTCCTTTCCAAGTAGAGACGTCAGAGCAATGCGCGCAAGAGTCTCTGATAACGATTGCAGTATTATTCTACAATAATCTACTTAAAAATGCAATAGCAATTACGCGAAATGACAAAGGATTATTTTGTCTTTTGCATTAATTTGATGTGAATTGTGAAATTTGCACATAAGACTACTGTGATTTATATAAGATTAGCCTAATAGAAACGTTGTCAGAATTATACTCTTTCAATCTCGTCATGTTGGGAGTATGATTGACACAACAGAAGGACATCTTAAATAATGCGTTGTGAGGAGTTCAAGAAAGATAAGACATGTTCCGCAGGTCGAAAAACGCGTCTTCTGTTGGTGAGAAAGAGAAAAATTGAAATAGGGAGGGAACGATATTGATCGCAATTGGATGTGATCATGGCGGATTTGAGCTAAAAGAGCTGATTTGTCAGCGATTGACGGATGAGGGATGCGAGGTTGAGGATTTTGGAAGTTATACGCTTGAGCCAGTCGAATACCCTGACGTGGCCTTACGGCTTGCAAAAGCTATAACCAACAGCGGCTACGAATTCGGTGTTTTGGTATGCGGCACGGGTATTGGCATGTCTATCGCAGCGAATAAGGTGCGCGGTATTCGAGCTGCATTATGTGCCGACTGCTTCTCTGCCCGCATGGCGAAAGAGCATAACAATGCGAATATTATCGCGCTGGGCGCCAGAACTCTTGGCCGCGAGTTGGCTTGGGAAATCATTAATGCGTTCCGCAGGGCCAAATTCCAAGAGGGCATCCATGCGCCTCGGGTACAAACACTGACAAAACTATGAATGGTAACTTATAGTCTTAATTTGGGCGATTGTTATACTATATGATTAATCCTTAATATTCCATAAATGAAATTATATCCCAATTTGGAGGATACTATAGCCATTAGTTTCACTATAAAAGAAGCTCTGCAATTGTGCATTCATACAAAAGATAACGATTGCAGTAATATCATCTTTACAAAATCAACAATAATTGCTATTCTAATAAACACTTCAAAGCTGTTCTGTCTGCCATTTGATTTCATGATTGTTGATGCGATGGCAACTGTCGTTCCTGCTGTACATCTCAGAAACATGGCAGACAGGCAATTTTGCAAGTAAAACTCGTCTGGAAACATTTTTTGAAAGGGGATTCATTGTCTATGAAAAAGAAGCTAGCTCTCTTACTTGTCTCAGTTTTAGCATTGACACAAATGACAGCCTGCGGCAGTGGCGGTTCAAATTCGTCCGCCAGTTCTACCAGTGCTTCCGATAACTCATCCGTCAGTTCGCCCACCACCTCATCCAGTGGCTCCTCCGCCAGTTCATCCACGGCCCCGGCAGCAACCACGCAAAACGAAATAAAAGTTGTGACTCTATACACCCAGAACCTTGGTTCTCAGAGTTTTGTTGACGTGATCGACCGTGGATGCAAGCGGGCCGCAGAAGAACTCGGTATTCAATACTCGAGTCTCGAAAGCTTGGAGGTAGCCAATGCGCCGGACGCTGTTCGCGCTGCAATCATCGGCGGTGCCAACCTTGTCATTGCTTCTGCGGCTTCTTTCAATGACGCATTGATGACGCTTGCGGTCGAGTTCCCCGATGTGAAATTCTGCTCCATTGACTCGGACGGAGCTACCATCACCGAGTATTTGCCTAACATATATGAAGTAACCTACCGTGAACACGAGGCTGCTTTTTTACAAGGTGCTTTCTGCGCGCTGATGAGCAAAACCGGTCAGGTGGCTCAATTGCAGGGTATGGAAGGCGGCGTACTGGATCGTTTTAACGCAGGCTTCCGTGCAGGCGTGCGCTATGTGCTGGATGTAGACCCTATCACTGTTGTAGTGGGCTTTTCCGACGTAAATAAAGGTTATGAAACCGCTATCATGTTATATGATCAAGGTTATGACTGGTTGGCTTGTTGCGCGGGCGGCAGTAACCTTGGCGTATTCCAAGCCTCGGAAGAAAAGGGCGGCGACTACTGGGTATGCGGTGCTGCCGATGGACAATTTCACTTGATGCCCAGTCGCGTTGTAGCATCTCAGGTAAAGACCATCGATGATGTCGCTTACGATGTATGTGCTATGGCGGTAAACGGAACCTTCCCCGGTGGCACTTCAGTGCAACTGGGAGTGAAAGAAGGCGGCGTGAATCTTATTTTTACAGACATGAACGAAGATTTGCTCAAGATGGTTCCGCAGGAAGTGATGGACACAATTAATCAACTGCGTCAGGATATTACTGAAGGCAAGCTTGTTGTCCCGTCTGCTCCAGCGGAGTTAGATAGCTTTACAACCCGGATGGAAAAATAATAGCCCAATCAGATGGATATCCAGTTGGGCGCATATAAGCCATGCACAGGCTTATACGCGCTCTAGCTGGTTTGTGAGGAGGATGTGGTTTGCAGACGAATACGACGTATACCGATGCGCCATATGCGATAGAGCTGCGAAGCGTGACAAAAGAATTCCCAGGTGTAATCGCAAACAAAAACATCAACCTGCAAGTTCGGGCGAGGGAAGTACACTCCATCGTAGGCGAGAACGGCGCGGGGAAAAGCACACTGATGAACATGATATTCGGCTTGTTGTCGCCCACGTCCGGTGAAATCTTGCTCAAAGGCAAACCGGTACACTTTACCTCGCCTGTGCAGGCCATTGAACATGGCCTCGGTATGGTACATCAACATTTCATGCTGGTACAGAATTTCTCAATTCTGAAAAATATTATCCTTGGCTCCGAGCCGGGCGGCAAAATCCGCATTGATTACAAAGCGGCGCGCGGTGAGGTGCTGCGTATTTCCGAGCAGTACGGCTTGAAAATAGACCCTGACGCCATCGTAGCCGATACCTCGGTACCTATGCAGCAGCGCGTTGAAATTATTAAGGTACTCTGGCGCAAGGCGGAAATCATTATTTTCGATGAGCCTACCGCCGTACTCACTCCACAGGAAATCGAGGAGTTTTGCCAGCTTGTACTGCGATTGAAAGAACAGGGGAAGACCATCCTATTTATAAGCCACAAGTTGGCTGAGGTGATGCGTATCTCCGACCGCATTACTACGATTCGCCGCGGCGAAGTAGTGGATACCTGTGAGGTCGCGGACACAAACGAGCGCGACCTCGCCCAGAAAATGGTAGGCCATAAGATACAGCTTGGCGGTGGAGAACGGAGGGACTTTGCTTCAGATAAACCCATTTTGGACATGAAGGGGATATGCTACAGCAAAAATAACGTTCAGAAGCTACAGGATATTCATTTAGCGGTAATGCCCGGCGAAATACTGGGTATCGCAGGCGTGGACGGCAACGGCCAGGAAGAGCTTGTAGATATCATCTGTGGTAAGCTGCGGCCCGACGCCGGTACGGTAACGCTGGACAACTACGATACCACTACCGGCAGCATCCGGGAAATTAAGGAGCAGGGGCTTGCTACTGTATATGAAGATCGTCATAAGGATGGCCTTGTTATGAGCTTTACGGTGAAGGAAAATTTGATATTGGGTTACCAGACCAAGCCGGAATACCTCACAAATATTTTCTTCTTGAATCAAAAGGCAATCCAAGCGCAGACCGTCCAACTGCGGGACCAATTTGATATCCGCTGCGCTTCACTGGAGGTACTGGCCTCCACCCTCTCGGGCGGCAACCAACAAAAAATTATTCTTGCACGCGAAGTTCATGCCGCGCCGCGCCTTTTAATGACGGTGCAGCCAACTCGTGGGCTTGACATGGGTGCTATTGAGTTCGTACACAACAAGTTGGTGGAGCAGCGCAACGCTGGTCGAGGAGTTCTCTTTTTTTCGTTGGAGCTTGACGAGATATTGCAGGTCAGCGACCGTATCGCCGTCATCTTTGGCGGACGCATCATTAAAATACTTAAAAACGAGGGGCTGAGCAAGACCCAGGTAGGTAACTATATGCTGGGCATCACAGAGGAGGGTTGTGCAGATGAATTCGTTTGATACTACATCGCTCAAACGCGCTGGTTTCAATATGGCAACCTCCCTGTTGGCTTTAGTGCTTTCCTTTGTGGCAGGCGGACTTCTGGTGTCTATTATTGGCGTAAGCCCGGTACAGGTGTATAGCGCACTTCTGCGCGGAGGCTTTGGTGGTTCTGTCGCGTTGATGGGTACCTTGAACCGCATGGCTCCTATATTGCTGGCGGGAATCGCCCTTACTGTTGGCAACAGCTGCGGCATCTTTAACATGGGCTTTGAGGGACAGTTTTTGTGTGCCAGCTATACTGCTGTCGCGGCAGGTATTATGATGCCGCTGCCTTTGCCGCTGCATATTCCGATGGTGCTTCTGGCAGGGATGGCGGGGGGCATGTTATGGTCTGTCATTCCCATCACCTTGTACTTAAAAAAGGATATCAATGTGGTATTCAGCAGTATCATGCTGAACTATGTGGCTATCTTTCTGGTGGACTACCTCATCCAGGCATTTCCCGGCTATGTGGCGACCTCAAACGCTACGCCCAACATTATGAAAACAGCCGATTTACCGTTGCTGGAATTGGGTGGCATGAAGATAAGCGCCAGTGTCATTTTAGCGTTGGTGATGGTATTTATAGCATATGTAGTCATGTTCAAAACGAAACCGGGCTATGAAATGCGCGCTGTTGGCCAAAATCGATTTGCCGCTCTTTCCGCGGGGATTCCTGTGAATATGCGCATGTTGCTTGCCATGCTTTTAAGCGCCGCGTGTGCAGGTATGAGCGGAGCCGTTGAGGTGATGGGAACCACTCATCGGCTGATACAGAACTATAACCCAGGATATATGAGCATGGGTATTGCGGTGGCCATGCTGGGTAAACAGAATCCTGTCGCTATTCTAGTGGCTTCACTTTTGTTTGCCGCTATGAAGAACGGCACTATTCTTATGCAGATGGAGACCGGCGTATCCCAGCAATTCGTGTTGGCAATTCAGGGCTTAATCATTATTTTTATATGTTGTGACAATCTTTTCCGGTATCTAGCGACTAGGCAGAGAATGAAAAAGCCAAAGGAGGGTGTCGCGCATGCTTGAAGTCATCCAATTCATGCTCATCACGACGATCCGCATGGGAACGCCGGTGGCAGTAACAGCAGCTGGAGCCTGCTTTGCGCAACGCACAGGCGTTAATAACATCGGCTTAGAGGGTATCATGGCTATGGGTGCCTTTTTAGCGGTGGTGGGCTCCTTTCTTACCGGCAATCCGTGGGTGGGAGTGCTGTTAGCCTTGCTTGCCGGCATTGCTATCTCGGCCATTCACGGTTTTGTTACCGTCACATGCGGAGGCAATATGGCCGTCAGTTCTCAGGCACTAATCCTTCTTTCTACCGGTGCGATTGTGATCGGGCTTCAGGCGGTGTTTCACACGGTAGGCTATTCATCACAGGTAAACCCTCTCACGAAATCCGAATTTTTACGCGGAATTCCATTGATCGGGGACATTCTGGCGAGTTATTCGCCGCTTATCTATTTGTCTGTCCTGTTGCTCATTGTGTTCTGGTATCTGCTGTATAAAACTCCCTTGGGCCTGCACATGCAGGCTTGCGGCGAACAACCACGCGCGGCCGATACTGCCGGCATCAACGTAAACCTGATGCGCTACTTAGGTGTTATCATCAGTGGCCTTTTAGGCGGACTTGGCGGGGCCATTCTATCCATCGGCTCCATGAACCTATATCAGGACGGCATGATTTCCGGTCGCGGCTTTTTAGCAATTGGCGCTGTGGTACTCGGACGGCATTCTATTACCGGCTCTTTCTTTGCTGGTCTCATTTTCGGCTTTTTCGACGCGTTGCAGCTATATGTACAGACCATCCCCAATTCGCCTGTGCCCTCACAGTTTATCCAAATGATACCTTATGTAGCCAGTCTGCTTATTTTGGTATTGGGCGTAGGCAAAAAGGGTGGAAGCAAAGCGCCGGCAGCGCTGGGAAAAGCGTACTCTATTATCTCCGGCACAAAATAGAGTTTTGCTTAGCCACATAAAACAACGAAAGAAGGGATATCCCATGATCTCCCCGACATTGGCCTGTGTCGATTATTTGCATATCGAACAGGAGATACGCGAGATGAACCGGGCAGGCGTGGAGTTTTTCCACATAGACATCATGGACGGCCACTTTGTCCCCAATCTGTGTCTAAATTTTGACATGGTAGAACAAATCGCATCTATCAGCAATACACCTTTCGATGTACATTTGATGGTGAAAAACCCCATGGACTATATAGAGCGAATGACGCAATGCGGAGTTGCCTATGCCTGTACGCACTTGGATACCTGCCCCGAGCCCGGCGCGTTTTTAGACGCGTTGCGGAGAAACGGCATCAAGGCGGGCTTTGCGTTGGCGCCGGACGAGGATTTTGAACGGTTATTACCCTATCTTGGCAGTGTGGATTATATCCTCTTGCTGTTTGTACAGCCCGGTTTTTCCGGTCAGGAGTTGCTGTCTAGGATTAGAGATCGGCTGCGCAGATTGGATGAGCTGCGGCGCCAAGGTAACTACCACTTTCTTATTGAAGCCGACGGCGGTGTCGGATGGGATAACGCTCACGATCTGGCGGCCTGTGGAGCCGATATCTTAGTGGCGGGGGCTTTTGCGGTGTTCGGCCAGCCCAATGGTCTGTACGAATCCTGTGTGCGCTTTAAACGGCTTTGTGCGGCACCATTTATACATGGAATGCGTCTCTCAGAAAACGAGGAACCGCCGACGCGGTATAAAAAGCTTTTAGGTGCTTTTTTGGGTGCCGCCGTGGGAGATGCTATGGGTAGCGCCACGGAAACGCTGACACCGGAACTCATCAAAGAGCTATTTGGCGGGCCTGTGCGTGGCTTTGCTGTCCCACCGCCCGGGACGCCAGCTGCTGGGCAACCTGCCGGAGCTGTGAGTGACGACTTTTCCCTGCTGTGGCACCTTGCCGTGGCAATTGCAAGACACGGAGGTGCAGCCAGCGAAGAAGTCGCAGAAGCAGCCATCAAGAGCTGGTATCAAGAGGGAAAGTATATCTCAACCATGGGTCAGACCATGGAAAAGTGTGTCTGCCGGCTATTCGGTTTACCTCTGCGGCCCATGGGGGTGAACATAAACCCAGATTTGAGTCCCAAACTGCTTGTGGATAACCACGCCAGCACCAATGGCGCAGCTGTGCGTGTGCTTCCTGTTGGCCTGATGTATCCCGGAGACCGAGCTTCTGCCATTCTGAAGGCTATTGCAGTGAGCCGCCCCTCGCACCGAAACTCCGCCGCACTTGCCGGGTCGTGCGCCATTGCGGCGGCCGCAAGCGAGGCAATGCGTAGCGGTGCTACCTTACATGATATCGTGCAAGCTGGTATTACAGGCGCTCGCGCCGGGCACGAATCCGCCGTGGCAGATGGGAAACTTGTGGCAGTACCCAGCGTGAAGCGGCGCATCAATTTAGCAGTAGAGCTTGCACTGAAATCTAGTAGCCTGGAAGAAGCCATTCAGCGGATTACGCACACGGTTGGCGTGGGGACTGCTGCCTACGAGTCTGTTCCTGCGGTGTTTGGGCTGTTGGTGGCGGCAAAAGGCAATGTTGGCGACTGCCTGTATGCCGCTGTGAATGCAGGAAATGACAGCGACACCATCGCCTGCATGCTTGGTGGAATTGTTGGTGCGTGGCATGGAGTAGACGCTTTCCCTGCGGAATACCTTTCAACGATACAACAGACGAACGGGTACGATCTGCATAGTCTGGCACATCGGTTCGATGAGCTGTCAAAAAGGGAGGGTGTGCTGGGATGATCTGCTATGACAAGGTTTTTGGGGGGTTTTTAGGTGCCGCCGTGGGCGATGCCATGGGTGCCATTACTGAAACGCTACCTATCGAGACTATAACAAAACTCCACGATGGCTTTGTGCGCGAGTTTATGGCTCCGCCGGACTATGTGATTGCAGCCGGACAGCCGCTGGGTGCCGTGACCGACGACTATTCTCTGGCCGACCATCTGGCTCAAGCCATTATCCGTAGCGGCGGTGCTATCAATGCGGCTGTAGCTGACGAAGCGGTGATGACCTGGTACGAAGAGGGCAAGTATCTATCCATGATGGGTCCCAGTATTTACGAGTGTGTGCTACGTATCCAGCAGAAACCACTGCCGGAGCATTCGCTTTTAGTAAATAACCACGCAGCCACAAACGGTGGAGGTATGAAAATATTCCCGGTGGGCTTACTCTCAAACGGGAACGTGGAGAAGGCTGTCCGCGATGCCATTGTCATCTCGCAAAACTCGCACAGCAATTCATCTTCTCTGGCTGGGGCTTGCGCCATCGCGGCTGGCGTGTCCGCTGCCATGCAATCAGGGGCAGATATATATCGTATCATTGAAGCGGCGATATATGGTGCTCGCACGGGCCATGCCGCCGGTACGCCACTTGCGGTTCCGCGCATTGACGCGCTGATAGACCTTGCTATAGAGGTAGGTTTGCGTGCCTGCGATTTAGAAACAGCCATGATTGATTTGCGGGACATAATAGGCTGTGGGCTGGAGGCATATCAGTCTATCCCATGTGCCTTTGGAGTATTGGCCGCCACAGGGGGCGATGTGATGCAGACACTGTTTGCCACGGTGAATATGGGAAATGATTCTGACACGCTGGCCACCATGGCCTGCGCCATAGCCGGTACATTGCAAGGTGTAGGTGCTTTCCCTACAGAGTATATCTCCATCATTGATCGTGGTAATGACTACGATATACAGCAGCGCGTTGAAGATTTTTACGCGGTAATGGAAAAAGGTAAGATATGATAATAAACGTCACAATTCATTATCCAACATTTGCTGTAGGTGTGGTACCTGTTTTAACGGGTACCACATTTTTGTTGCGGTATTTTACCTATAAGGAATTATTTTAAGAAAAGCTATTTTTTTATATGATTTAAAAGCATTACAAAATATCTCATTGCTCTTGAAATAGTCAGGAATATAATTGCTGATTCATACATATGATTTTCATATATACCTATAGTCCGTTTATAATTATGCAAAGGTGTTGGGGACTAAAAACAGAACTTTGTTAAATTACTTGAGGAGAGTGGTCATCGAGTTCTTTTATCCGCTCTGGGTCTAGGGCTTGTTTGAAAAATAAAAAGTGCACAAATGCAACAAAAAAGGGAAATTGCGCCACTTATAAAACATGAGACGATATGAATTGACAAATGCGG
>QMCE01001446.1_pt1 | contig 13000 bp, 14 predicted proteins | sample 1821851 | NCBI WGS metagenome assembly QMCE01 (sample SAMN09453174, study PRJNA476694) | Termite gut metagenome, whole genome shotgun sequencing project. | isolation source: worker | host: Odontotermes sp. | place: South Africa:Pretoria | collected 2016-01-28 | reverse complement strand
TGTATTTTTGTAAATTGCTATAATATGTAAAATATTTTCAACAAAAAAGGCTATTGGAATAATCGAGATTCTTGAAAGAAATAAAAATGCTTGTAATAAAAACCCTTCTCCCAACTTTTCCAAAATTGCACAAAGTATACTTAAGGGTGAAATTGACAACTGAAAGATTATCCATAATGCTATCCATTGAGCATACTTACCTGCTTCTGTCCATTTATTACCAAACACAAAAGGAAATAAAACATCCCCATAAAACGTTACAAAAGACATACAAATTGCACCAATGAGCAATAAACGTTTATATATTTGCAATGTTATCCGAGCCAATTCTTCTTTATCATCTTTTATCTTTGCTGCCCGCTCAAGAAAAACATTGCCAATACTTCCTCCAATTAAAGACATTGGTAAACTCAATATTCGATGACTCAGAGAATAATATCCGGCGATAGCAGATGAAAACAAAGAACTAAACAATATAACAGGTATCTGAACAGAAGCAGAATTCATCAATGCTTCCCAACTGCTTACAAGGGGAAATTTTTTATATCGCTTTATGGCATATATAATATCAGTAAGACAGGGTCTATTTTCAGGGACAAAAACCTCTTTTACTTCTGTGATGCTTAATCTGATTATCCTGATTATATGTCCAAATAAAGTTGCAAAAAATAAACCGCCGCTGCCCAATTTACACAGCTTATATATTATTTTTATTCCGTTTGTGCCAATCTGTTGTGTAACCTGTGTCGAGGCCAACACCTTAAAATGTTTATTTCGCAAAGATACATAGTTCAATACTGTATCAACCCCAATAAGCGTAACAAATAGCCCTATAGTATAAAACCATCCAGGTTGAATAGAGTTTAATTTTAACAGTAAAATTATATTGTCATGAAAAAGCAGGCAAATAATGGTCAGCAACACTCCAAACAGGACAGAAATACCTAAACCAGCAAAAGCAACCGCATTGCTTTCCCTATCTGATTTTGGCAAAACTATAGCCAAATTATAACGTCCAGCAGCTATTGTTCCCAATATAGACGTAATCGCTGTAAAACTCGCAAGCACACCCATATCTTCCGGGGTATATAAACGAGTGATAACAGGAGACGCTAAAACTGCAATAGCTTGAGCAATAACTGTTCCTGATGTAATCGTCAAAACAGAATGAAGAAAACTCCCTTTTTGTATGGAATCCTTTAATTTTTTTATCATTGTACGTATTCAGTTCTTTGCTTTTTGGAAGCCAGAATATTCCCATCCCTGTCCACTTCCCCATGTACTCTCGCCGGATTCCCATACACCAACGCATATTCCGGCACATCCTTCGTCACAACAGAACCGGCACCCACAAGCGCATATTCCCCAATCGTAACACCGCACACAATCGTTGCATTTGCGCCAATGGAAGCGCCTTTTTTCACAACTGTTTTTTTGTATTCATGCTTTCGCTCTACAAAAGCACGGGGATTGATCACATTGGTAAACACACAGGAAGGTCCGCAAAAAACATCATCTTCGATAATTACATCATCGTAGATAGAAATATTATTCTGAATCTTAACGCCGTTACCAATAACGGCGCGGGAACCTACATTCACGTTTTGTCCCAGGGAACAGTTTTTCCCTATCTTCGCTCCGCTCATAATATGTGAAAAGTGCCAGATTTTTGTGCCTTCTCCGATTTCAGCACCGTCATCAACATAGCTTGATTCATGGACAAAATAATCTTTCTCGCTCATTTGGAATAAAACCCCCGTATTTTTTCACACACATAACTGACTTCATCTTCTGTCAGTTCCGGGAACATAGGAAGAGCCAGAACGGTACTACAGAGCTTTTCCGCCACTGGGAAATCGCCTTTTTTATGACCAAGATACGCAAAACATTTCTGCAGATGCAGAGGAACAGGATAATAAATCGATGTTCCGATTCCATTCTCTTTTAAATAGGCATCGAGTCCGTCTCGATTTTCAGCCTGAATACAGAAAACGTAATTAACTTCTTTATTGCTTTCTTTTATGACGGGAAGTTTAATTTGCGGCAGATCGTTCAGCAATTTTCTATACTGGTCTGCATGTGAAGCTCTCTTTGTTATTCCATTATCAATATGTGAGAATTTTACATTGAGTATCGCAGCCTGTAACGTATCAAGCCTTGAATTATATCCAATATAATCATGATGATATTTTTTCACCGCTCCATGAACGCGGTAACTTTTTGCTTTTAGATACAACTCTTCGTTATTTGTGACAATCATGCCGCCGTCACCGTATCCTCCGAGCGTTTTCGTTGGAAAAAATGAATAAACACCGTAATCCGCAATCGTTCCTGCTTGATGATATTCGTTCTTGTACAGCGTCTTCATCCCGAAGGCTTCTGCGGCATCTTCAAGCACTGCAAGATTATTATTCTCCGCAAGCTGCATACAAGCGTTCATATCTGCGGTTTGCAGGAAAAGATGTACCGGGATTATTCCCTTTGTCTTTTTCGTGACCCGCTGCGCCGCATCATTCATGTCCATACAAAAAGTATCTTCATCAACATCGCAGAAAACAGGTTTGCCGCCTACTCGTGCAATACAAGAGGTTGACGCAAAGAAGGTAAAAACAGGAGTAAGAATCTCCGCTCCGTTTTTAAAGCCGAGTATGTCAGAAGCAATGACTAGCGCATCACTTCCGTTTGCAACTCCGACCGCGTATTTTGCGCCGGTATACGCAGTCATGGCAGACTCAAATTCCTGCACTTCTTTCCCCAGAATAAACCCGCCGGAAGAAATTACATCGGCAATAGCTTTATCAAATTCTGCTTTATAAAGTGCGTATTCCCTTGCGGCATCATAGAATGGTACTTTCATTTTTCAAAATATCCTTCCATCTGAATTGTCGAAAAAACACAGGGAAGATCGACGGGCAATCCTGTTTTCTGCGATTTATAAATAGCGAGAATAATCTCAAGCGCCTTCTTTCCGTTTTCTCCGGAAATCAAGGGTTCCCGGTTATCATCAATTGCTTCAATAAAATCTCTGAACAGAGCCGAATGACCGAATCCGTAAACCGTCGGGGGATCTTTTTCACCGGGATTCAGAACCGCCTTTTCAGTGTCTCCAACTTCTTCCGCATCCGCAAAACGCCACGTTTCCATTTTGTTTACCGCAACTCCGCCGATCACGACAGACCCTTTTTCACCAAAAATGGAAAGGGTTTCATTGAGATTTGCGGGAAAAATATCAGCGGTTCCTTCAATAATACCAACCGAACCGTTTTTGAATTCCACAATCGCTGTGCCGAAATCTTCCGCCTCAATGGGACGCATAAATCTCCGCGTTTGAGCTTGTACCCGCACGGCATTTTCTCCCATCATCCACTGAAGCAGATCGATACCGTGGGTACACTGGTTCATCAGGGTTCCGCCATCTTGTTCCCAAGTTCCGCGCCAAGGAGCTTCGGCATAATAAGCCTCATTTCGATTCCAGCGTATTTGAACCATTCCATGAAGCAATTTTCCAAAACGGTTATCTTCGTATGCTTTTCGTAATTTCTGAACCGGCGCATTAAATCGATTTTGGAAACAGACCGCAAGCTTGCAATTGTTTTTTTTAGCGACAGAAATCATTTTATCTGCATCGGCGGTAGATAACGCCATTGGTTTTTCACAGATAACATGGCAGCCTGCTTCAAGGCAGGCAACTGCAATTTCACAATGTTTGCCTGATTCTGTTGCAATTGTTACAATATCAGGTTTTAATTCTGAAAGCATTTCACGGTAATCGGCATATATCTTTATGTCCGCGTTTGGAAACGATTTAAAATATTCGTTTCGTTTCGCTTCTGCTCGTTCAACAACAGGATCGCAAGCAGCAACAAAATGCAATTTGTCCGAGTTATGAACATACCCTTCTATATGTTTAAAACTAATTCTCCCGCAGCCTATAAGTGCAATAGAATACATATTACTCCTCTTGAAGTTTTTCTGTGTGTTATTTTTAGAATTCAACAAACAATGGGGTATTCACAAAATAACAAACCATCAATCAAGCTCCTATCGTATGCTCAGGACAGAAAGATGCAAATATTGTCAACTGTAATTCTGTATCGTCTATTATACGATATTCCGGCATTTTTCCGGAAAGATCTTTGCTTTCAGAAAGGATGATGGGAACTCCTTCGCCCCGTTTATCCATAATGTACATGCGCTTACTGCCAAGTGCGTCAAAATTCATGGGGCATCGCGCTAATAATGAGCTTAGCAATTCGTTTCGGGATGACTGTCTTAAAGGAATACTTTCTACTGTCATGGTGTTGGGGATACTCCCCGGCGAATAAAGTTCTAATCTATCTGAAAAAACATGCAATCGAATTTTTGAACCATAAATTGAATAATCGCGGTGTGCAACTGCATTAACTATCGCTTCAAAAACGGCGTTCAGCGAATATTGGGGCGTTTCAATTCTCCCAGGGGCCTTGATTGCGGAAAGCCTCATGTTTCTTTGTACAAATGCACAAGCTCTTTTTATTTGTTCGTCCAATGGCCCTGTAATATCTTGCGCGTCAAGCTGCGTAGAATCACGGGTCTTGCCTAAATAACAAACCGCTTGAATATAAGCACTGGAAAGATGCTGTTCGGGATTCTCACAAGACATAAGAATACCGCTCACCGTTGGATGCATTATTCCATCCTCATCCGCGGAAATCAATTTTATTTTTTCAAGAAACTCCACTTTATCTGAAGGAGAGAGAGGTGTTCTAAACCGTTCCCAAAGTTTATCTGAAAGATCATCGATAAAAGCGTTCATCAAAATTTGCTCATCAAAGCGGATAAGACGGTTTTGTGAGCGCTGCTGGAAAAGTCTTGCAAGAATTTCCGGTGACATTTCCCGTTTGGAGCTCCCGATGCGGTAAAAATAACCTCCAGGGCTTTTATGTACAAAAAGGCTTCGGGTAACATCAATTTTAATAATTATTTTTTCGATATTTTCAAACTGAACGTATACTGCCTCCTATGATATTGTCAAGGGGATTTTCGTAAATTCCCTTGACCGCTCCCTCTCCTTGTTATGCACTTAATGCTTTTCCCACCAAAACAGGGATTCCGCCTTTCGGACCGCTCCACGGCCGTGGTTCAAACACCGTTTTACTTCGTAATACTGAATACATAAGCTCCGTCATTTTTCGGGCTATGGAAACAATCGTCTTTTTCTTACTCGCTCCTTGTAATACATAATACTTATATCTTGTATTCAATGCTCCGCCTTTCTTCATTCTCACCATTGACCAGGCTGCTTGGACAATGAGTCCCCTCAAATAGCCATTCCCTCTCTTTGTGATATGTCCCTGCCGCTGTATCGTTCCCGAATAATCTAATCTTGGAACAAACCCAATGTAATTGCTTACTTGCGCCCCTTTGCTGAATCGGCTCCCATCTCCTACATGCGAAATAAACGCGTAAGATACTATAGGCCCCACTCCGGGAATCGTTTGTAATATTTTCATATCTTCGTCTTCTTTTGCTTCTTTTTGTATCTTCCCTTTCAATTCCTTTATCCGCTGTTCATGTAAATCAAGATACTTCAAGAGCCACTCAGCTTCTTCCCGTTCTATACCGGTCAATACTTTTACCGCTTCTTCCCGCCGCGATGCCGTTGAAAGATCCTTCTTCTTTATCGTGGTATGTCCTTGATGCACAAATATTGCGTGTAATGTATTGATGTATCTCGTTCGACATTTCAGTTTATATTAAGAAAATATTCTTCGGCAGTTCAAAAACGAGTAAAAGGAAATTACAAAACTCATTGACTTAACAGCCATTTCCAAATAGGAATGACTTCAATCTTTTTATGATTAATTTCTAATAGCTTCTCTTCTTCGTAAGAAATAATCAACAAGGTATCGCATTCCAAAAAAGTATCGAGTTTTAACAATGCGTTAACTTCTCGGTCGAAAGTTCCATCAGCGTTATACAGATTATAGCAAACCTGAATAGCTGTCTTTGCTTCAGGAACGTAAAAATCTACCTCTATATTCTTACTGTAAAAAAACACGCTGTCTTCACGGCCGAATGTACGCATTAGCGTACTTGCGACAAGATTTTCCAAAAGAGCTGTATTTCCATCGAGGAGAAACAAATTCAAAATACCATTGTCGGTAAAGTAATATTTCGGATTGCTTTCTTTCTCAACAAGCTTGCCCGCAATATTCTGAATCGGCGTAATAAGCCACGCATCTTTGGCATAATCAAGATATTTTATAACTGTATTCGTGCCGATTTTTGAACCTGCCGATGACACAATATGTGCCAAACGCGTATACGAAATAGGCGTCCTTACACTTTCTGCCAATTTTTTGAACAGCAATTTCAAGGCAAAGGTATTATCAACCGAATATCGGGCAACTATATCGCCAAGAAATATTTTTTGATACACACTGGTCAGATAATTTCGTTTGGCAGGTAAAGCGGCTCCTTCAGGAAAACCGCCAAAATAGAAATAATCACTGAATTTACGCGCAGCTTCGGCTCTGCCTTTGGTAGAAAGTAAGGTTTTCTCATCAAATTGCACATTATTTGCCTTCAAATATTCGGTAAAACTATACGGAAAAAAATTGACCGCAATAAAGCGCCCTCCAAGAGCAGACTGAATTTCGGAACTCAGCATTCGCGCATTGCTGCCTGTGATATAAACCCGATATTTGCTGTCTGCAAGTCGGCGGGCAAACTTTTCCCAACCTTCAATATTTTGAATTTCATCAAGGAAAAGCATTGGTCTTTCGCCGTACATTTCCAGATGTACTTCTAAAAGCAAGTTTAAATCTTCAAGCTGCATTTCCGCCAGGCGTTCATCTTCAAAATTGATATAGAGTATTTTGTCCCAGCCCATACCCGATTGAAGAAGCTGCTGAATACGCTGATACAGTAAAAAAGATTTTCCCGCCCGCCGAATCCCAACAAACACATAATTTCCAAAATCTTCGTAAGCAAAATTGCGCTTAATTATCTGATACTGAGAAACTTCCTGCTGATTGTCAGCAATCACCTGCTTTATGATTTCTTTGTTCACCTCCCTATTTTATATCATAGACAGAACAAAAACAAGGTAGTTTTGTGCTGTTCACAGCACAAGCTCCCGTTCAGAGAGTATTTCGCTTTCTATAAATTACTTTAATTTCCAATCAATTTAAAAATTCAACAGAGTGCAATGCCGTAATGTTATCACCAATTGGAAAGATTCTCTACAACTCTCTTGCCGTATAATCGCCCTTACCTTCAAATACAATCGCTGCAAACTTAATGTCGTTTCTGCCCGCAAAACGGGCGTCTTTTTTGTATTTTTCAAGTTGAAGCAAGGCTTCGGCAAGTTTTGTTTCTTTTTCGTTTGAAGCTGCACCTGTTTTTATATATTTCAATTCAAAAATATATTCAAAATTCATGTCTTGGGCGAAAAGTGATTTTTGCAGGTAAACGTCCGTATATCCATTAACATTTTCGTTTTCAGAAATAGGCAAATCAACAACCTCGCCGCAGAGCAGCGGAGTTTTTGATTTTTTCAAGCGAAAACCTTTGAACTACTTCACCAAAAATACCATCATTCTTCATTATTTGAAGCAGTTTTTCTCGATTATTTTCATTTTCATACGGCAGTTTTTTAAACAACATAAATACATTTACCCTTATATCTTCAGGTAAAAACTACAACTTAGCTTTGAGAACCGCTTTCAAGATGCATGTTATTTTGATTCAAGATTGTCCATTCAAAATACGTTTAATCCAATCATCATGGTTAAGATACCACTTAATTGTAGTAAGTAAGCCTTCCTCAAATGTCATTTTTCGCTCCCAACCAAGCTCACGTTTTATCTTGCTGCAATCTATCGCATAACGGCGGTCATGTCCAAGCCGATCTATTACAAAAGTAATTGTCTTTCTCACTTCATCAGAATTCTTACCCAACTCCTTTGCTTCAAGCTCAATTACAGTATGAAGAAGTTTGATATTCTCCCATTCATTCTCACCACCAAGATTCCATTTTGTTCCTGAAGGAGCCTGTTTAACAATCTGCCACACTCCGCGGTTATGATCTTCTACATAAATCCAGTCGCGGATATTTTTTCCGTCCCCATATACCGGAAGATTTTTTCCACTGCGAATATTCGATATCATCAAAGGGAGCAGTTTTTCAGGAAACTGAAAAGGCCCATAATTATTGGTACAATTGGACATCGTAATCGGCAAGCTATATGTATGAAAATACGCCATGACAATATGATCACTCGATGCCTTGGAAGCAGAATAAGGCGAATGGGGATCATAAGGAGTTGTTTCCAGAAAATAACCGGTTTCGCCTAACGAGCCATAAACCTCATCAGTTGATATGTGATGAAATACAACATCATCGCGAATTGCACCATCAGCTTTTTTCCAGTAATTGCGGGCGCAATCAAGCAGAGTAAAGGTTCCCATCACATTTGTTTTTATGAATGATTCCGGCCCAAGAATCGAACGGTCAACGTGGCTTTCAGCAGCAAAATGAATGATTGTATCTATGTCATATTGCTTGAGGATACGCTCAATTTGAGGATGGTTACATATATCGGCTTTTTCAAAAAAGTAACGCCTGTCTTTATTTTCTGCACCGCTTCCGTATTTTGTGTCAACCTCCTCAAGACTTTCAAGGTTTCCAGCATAAGTCAGACAATCGACATTTACAATTGTTCCGTCAAAGCCAGAATCGTTAAACGCGTCATTTTTTGACGCAGAAAGCCCCAACAAATAACGAATAAAATTAGAACCGATAAATCCCGCTCCGCCGGTAACCAATATATTATGAAGTTTTCTGTTCTGCATTTTTTCTCCGCTCGTTTCACCTTATTTCAAAACGGCTGTCTTTTATAAACAGTTCAAGGCTTTCATCCCACTGAGGAAGTTTTACATTTAACGCTTTCTGAATTTTATCCTTACTCAATACCGAATAAACCGGACGCTTTGCAGCAGTTGGATATTCTGCGGCGGCACACGGATTTATCGTGCAATCATTTGTTATGCGTTCGTACTTTTTACCGAGTTCATAAATCTTGTTTGCAAAATCCCACCAAGTGATTTCACCCAAATCTGTACAATGATAAATACCATAAGGAACTGTGTTTCCGGATTGATTTATTGCTATTACTTTAAGGATAACAGACGCTAAATCTACCGCACAGGTGGGAGAACCTTTTTGGTCATTCACTACTTTTATCGCATCCTGCGTATTCATTAATTTTGTCATAGTGTAAACAAAGTTGGGACCGTCAACCCCATAAAGCCATGCGGTTCGAATAATGTAGTATTCAGAAACATTTTCCGCTACTTCCAACTCGCCCAAATATTTTGTATAGCCATAAACACTTTGCGGAGCAGCTTTATCCTCTTCGGCAAAGGGTTTATCACTTACACCGCTGAACACATAATCAGTAGAAATATGAATTAACTTAGCGCCTATCTTCTTCGCTATTTGCGCAATATTTCGCGGACCGTTTAGATTCAGTTTTTTTGCTAGAGGTATATCATCTTCAGCTTTATCTACCGCAGTATAGGCGGCAGAATTTATAATCCATTCAATACACCTGCCCTTCGCAAAGAAAAGAAGCGTTTCAAGATTCGTTATGTCAAGCTCCCTGTCTGTTCCTATGTATTCAATGTTATTGTCAGCAAGCTGTTTCGCAATTTCACTGCCAAGCATTCCTTTGCTGCCGATTAACCAGATCATGAGACACCAATCCATTTGCCATTCATATCAAAATAGTCTTTGCTTTTATCGAATGCCTGATGGTTTGTATCTTTCTCTGAAAGAAGCGGTTTAAAGTCCGGTGCTGCTTTCTGCCAGTCTATTCCGATAACAGGATCATTCCACATAAGCCCCGCTTCATCTTCGGGATGATAAAAATCAGTACATTTATACGCAAACACCGCATATTCTGTAAGCACATAAAACCCGTGGGCAAATCCTTTGGGAATGTAAAATTGATTCTGCTTTTCACTGTCCAAAATTGCGCCGTAATATTTTCCGAAGGCAGAAGAATCACGACGCAAATCCACGGCGACATCATACACTTTCCCAACAATGGCACGTACCAGTTTCCCTTGAGGATGATGTTTCTGAAAATGAAGCCCCCGAAGAACTCCTTTGGTACTTGCAGACTGATTATCTTGTACAAACTTCATTGTAAGACCGGCATCAAAGAAGTCCCTTTCGCTGTATACCTCAAAAAAATAACCACGCTGGTCGCCGAACACTTTCGGCTGTATTTCGTACAATCCTTCAATAGGACATTTTTTGAATTCAAAGGGCATTTCGCTTCCTATCTGTTTTCTGCAATGTAAGCAAGATACTCGCCATATTCGGTTTTATAAGTCTCTGATAGAGCCAAAATTTGTTCTTTGGTAATCCAACCATTACGGTAGGCGATTTCTTCTATACAGCTTACGTACATTCCCTGCCGCTTCTGGATAGTAGCGATAAAGTTTGATGCTTCAAGAAGTCCATCGTAAGTACCGGTATCGAGCCATGCCATTCCACGTCCAAGCAGTTCTACATTAAGATTTCCTTTTTCAAGATAAGCATTATTCACAGCAGTAATTTCTATTTCTCCGCGCGCGGAAGGTTTTATATTTTCTGCAATCTGCACGACTTCATTATTATAAAAGTACAACCCCGGAACAGCATAATTTGATTTTGGCTTCACAGGTTTTTCTTCTATTCCCAGAACCTTACCAGACTTATCAAAGTCTACAACACCATAAGAAGCAGCATCCTTAACATAATAGCCGAAAATCACAGCGCCGCTTTTTTTTGATTCAATCTTTGAAACAGCATTTTTTAAGGTGGAAGTAAAACTCTGTCCATAAAAAATATTATCACCCAAAACAAGAGCAATATTATCATTCCCGATAAAGTTTTTCCCCACGATAAAAGCGTCCGCAAGTCCGCGTGGCTTGTCCTGCACAGCGTATTCAAAATGCATTCCCAACCACACACCATCACCAAACAATTCTTTATAAAGCGAAATATCGCGAGGTGTGGAAATTATTAACACTTCACGAATTCCTGCCAACATGAGGCATGAAAGCGGATAATACACCATCGGTTTATCATACAAGGGCAGTATCTGCTTTGATACAGCCTTTGTTACTGGGTACAGACGAGTGCCTGATCCGCCGGCAAGAATTATTCCTTTCATAGATGTTTCTCCAACCCAGTAAACAAACTGCTTTACACATTAGATCAGATTTTCGTTATTTATCCTTCAATTCGATAAATGATAAAATCATATATTTATAAAAAAAACACCAAAATATGCCAAGTCAAAAACGGATTTCTTAATTACCAAAAATCAATAGCTATTTATTAAACGTAAATTGGTACCGCCTATGAACGAAATCTTTTTTACAAATTTTGAGGCTGCTAAAAAATCTAAAAGAAGCAATTGAATATATTCTTTTAAAATATATTTTTTAAGCGCAGGATTTTCTCTTATTTGCAGTGAAAAATAATTGAATATTTGGTCTACATTCAGCATAGATCGTAAGCTTTTAGAAGGAGATGAACCCTTTCTCTCATTTTTTTTGACCGAAACCGTTCCGCAAATTCGTTTAAACGCTCTATGTTCAAATCTTCTTGCATAAACTCTTCATCAAAACGCAATTCCCGCATTTCATATTCATTATTGTACTGCGGATAAAGATACAATCAACAACCTCGCCGCAGAGCAGCGAGGTATATTGGTTCTGCTTTGGTGGTTGTATTCGGGTTTAATACTCATTTAATCTCACTTCGAGATTTTAAGAACGCCCCAAGGCTCGCACGCGTGAATGTGCAGAAGGTATTAAACCCTCAACACGAATAAATGAAGGATATTTATTTTTTGTTTTACAATCAGATTCACCAAAAAAGCCGGCGTACATGTCCCATACCAATAAGGGAGAAACTCCCCATTCCGGTCAAGATGATTAAGCAAGCCGAAAGGATTGTATACCGTAAGAGGCTTCCGGGTAAATCGATAGCCGTTATAAAAGCGCCGGAGTTCCTCAAATAGGAATCCCGGATCTTGCCCGTATCTTCCAATATCTCCGCTATCTCAGGTTCAAAGTTTTCTTCTATTTCTGCCTGAGTCATACCGCAAATATCAGAGCAGCGAGGGTCAAAGCTTAGATCAACCAAATGGTTTAAATCGGAAAATATACTTACATGAGAAAATTTTGTTACTCCTGAAAGGAAGACAAAACGCAAGTGTTCATCGGAAGATTTCAGGACGCTGTAAAAACCCTTTAGGTCATTCCGCATCTCAATATGCAGATCATCATTTTCCATGGTACTCAGCAGAGGTTTATCATATTCATCGATACATGCGGGGAAGAAACATTGCCGAAAGAAAAAACATGGGTATTAAACCAAACTTACGAACAAATCTGATATATACTCCATTACTGCCGGAACACACCTCTAGCAATGAAAAGAAATTTGAGTCAAAAAAACAAACACAACCGCCGCCGAAACAGACTGATTATGTTGATTGGAGGCTATTTTCCCAGCTAAAGGCGAATAATATAACACACCCAGTCCTAACTTGTTGAGGATAACACATTTGCAGAGCGTCTGCAATAGCTTTTTTAGCAGATGCGGGCGAAATGGGTACTTTTTCCACGATGATAAAAGCTGTTCTTATCAAGTAACATGAGTAGAAATTGTAATACTTCTCCTCTCTCATGAATATATTATTGAGAGAGGAGAAAATTTCTGTGTCAAGCTCTTTTATCCTTCACCCAAATAACGGCTTTTAAAATCCGCTACCGATTGGCGCACATATTCTGAAAAATCATCCAGATAAGAGGAAAGGATTTCAGACTGCTCATGGTCCGGTTTTATTTCGGGAAAGAAAAAATGATGAGGTTCAACGTTCAACGCCGAACACAAGCGGATCATGGTTTTACATGAAATCCATTTTTTCCCATTCTCGATATCATTGATAAA
>QMCE01003627.1_pt1 | contig 13003 bp, 8 predicted proteins | sample 1821851 | NCBI WGS metagenome assembly QMCE01 (sample SAMN09453174, study PRJNA476694) | Termite gut metagenome, whole genome shotgun sequencing project. | isolation source: worker | host: Odontotermes sp. | place: South Africa:Pretoria | collected 2016-01-28 | reverse complement strand
TTCCGGCATTGAAAGCCGCTCCCACGTCCAGTTTGCCTTCGGGAACAGTTCGCGCTCCGAAACGGGAGAAAGCAAAAAATTTTGAAGTTTCACCAAGAACACCACTCCAAGCGGTGCTGCTGAGAAAATCATCAACGTTAGTGCCGAACTCCTCAAAAGTCGCCTGTGAAGTGTTTGATTGCTGGGCGAACAGCCCTCCCCCTAACACTGCTATCATCGTTACTAACACGACGATTTTCGTAAACGTTTTGATCATAAAAAGCTCCTTTCTATGTATCAACCAAAAATGTTACGCGATGTAACCGCGCTAAATTACCCTGACAGGGTAATACAATCTGACTGTAAAATATCACTTAAACAAATTTTTTTCAACATTCTTGAATAAAAAAAAGCTTCACATTGCAAGAATTTTATAATTACTTGAATCTATAATTTCTCCTAAACATGAATTTTTGCTGTTATTTTATAAGCATATTAGACTTCATCGGAAACTCAGAGAACGCGGGAGTGACTGACACCTCTGCGAAACTAATGTTAGTTTTCTGATAACGACTCTTTTGTCATTCGGGCGAAAGCCAGAATCTCCGCAATATTACGCCGGAGATTCCGGGTCAAGCCCGGAATGACAATGAGTGCGTGGAGTTTTCGCTTCGCGAAAACTCCGAAGCTATCCGGCTTCGCCGGATAGCCGGGGGATAGGCGCAGACCGCTGGCGGGCTGCGCCGTAAGGGGGGCGGACGGGGAATGCGGCTGTATGCGGGCGGCCGTGGGGAAACAGCCCCCCTTTCTTAATAAAGTGTTTGGAAACCTTTTTGGGTTATATGCTGCCGGACGGACTGCGCCGGACTGTAAATTCAGGTTTTACCGGCCCCGGACTTCCTGACTCTCTGGCGGCGCGGGAGAGCATATCTTTTTGAACACGGAAAGATTTTTCTCCGGCAGCTGGAACAAGCCGCGTCCACGAACCATCGGCGTTGAGTTTTCTGGCCTGACAATTATCGCTGAAATAGGCGTTCAGAATACTGGCTATTTCTCCCCGGATTTTTTCGTCCTGAACAGGAAACATCAATTCTACTCGCCGCTCAAGATTGCGGGGCATCCAGTCTGCGCTTGAAAGATACAGTTCTTCCGCGCCGCCATTGGCAAAATAAAATATCCGGGAATGTTCGAGATAATGATCGATAACGCTGATAACTTGAATATTTTCGGAGTATCCGGGAACGCCGGGAACAAGGGTACATATTCCCCGGACGCATAGAAATATTTTTACTCCGGCCCGTGATGCCCGGTACAGCGCTTTGATAATATCGGGATCGGTAAGGGCATTGAGTTTAACCATGATTTTCCCGGAATTGAGCTGGCCGGAGCGCCGGGTTTCCCGGTCAATCAGTTCTAAAAGCCGGTGTTTAAGGCCTGCGGGGGCTAGCACAAAACGCCGCATGGTTTGCACATCGGAATAACCGGTAAGCATATTAAAGAGCAGCCCTGTGTCGTAAGCAATATCTTCGCGGCAGGTAAAAAGGCAAATGTCTTCGTACAATTTGGCGGTTTTGTCATTGTAATTGCCGGTTGAAAGATGCACATAACGCCTGATCCGCTCGTGCTCGCGGCGCAGAATCATGGTGACTTTTGCGTGTACTTTGAGCCGCGCAAGGCCGTAGACCACAATTACGCCGGCTTTTTCGAGTCTGTTCGCCCATGAAATATTTCGCTTTTCGTCAAAACGCGCTTTGAGTTCTACCAGCGCGGTAACTTGCTTGCCGTTCAAAGCGGCCTGTTCGAGCGCCCGCACAACCGGCGATACCGGGGATGAACTTCCGCCGCCCGATGTCCGGTAAAGCGTTGTCTTGATGGAAATGACATGCGGATCGGAGGCGGCATCCTGAAAAAAACGCACTACGGGATCGAATGACTGATACGGCAGATGAAGCATGACATCGCCCTGATTGATACGATCCCACATGGAAATATCCTCGCTGAAATGCGCGGAAGGATAAATCTTCCAGGGTTCTTCCCTTAAATTGTCAAATCCGGGAGTGGTTGTTAATTCCAAAAGATCGCCCATGTTGATGGGGCCTTCTACTTCATAAAGATCGTCTGTTTGCAGGGAAAGCCGCTGGGCAAATTCATCCCGGAGCCGCCGGCTGCCTGGCGTAAAGACCATCTGCACGGCGGTTGATTTTCCCCGATCCTCCAGCACTTCCGCCATTGCCGTGATAAAATCTTCGTCACGCCTTTCATCGACTGAAAAATCAGCGTCACGGTTTATTTTGAACATCATGCTTTCCGTTACGCGAAATCCCGGAAAAAGATAGCCGCCCCAGACAAGCAGTATGTCGTCCAGCAGCGCCCATTTGCAGCGGGTCTCGCTGCCGGTTTCGGCGGGCAGCCGGATAATACGGCTCAGCGCGGGAGGAATACGGATCACAACAATCCGCTCATCGTCTGATTCGGACTCAGGCGTTTCCGGTTTCAGCAGAAAGGCGGCGTTTATGCTCCGGCTCGATATGGAAGGCAGACCGGTTTCTTCCTCGACACGCAGGGGAGTAAGTATCGGATAAATCTGACTCATAAAAAATGATTCAAGATAATCCATCTGAGGGATTGTATACGAATCGGGGCGGATGAATTCCAGACCGCTTCTCGCCAGGGCGGGAAAAATATCGCCGTATAGACAGGCTGCCTGCCGCCGGAAAAGCGAATGAACTTTTTCAGAAATTTGTTTGATCAAAACGGCCGGAACTGTTTCCCCGGTTGCTTCCCCCTGACGCGCCGCGCCGCCACGAACTGCCCCCTTGAGCGCGGCAACTCTGACCATAAAAAACTCGTCAGAATTGGAAGAAACTATGCACAAAAAACGAAACCGCTCAAGCAGCGGCAAGTCTTTCCGCAGCCCTTCTTCCAGCACTCTTTCATTGAAATCCAGCCATGAAAGTTCCCGCACAAAAAAAGGAGTTTGAGAAGAACGCGCTTCGTTTTCCGTTATTTCTTCCATAATAGTTTTTTGATCACCGCTTGATTATATCATGGTATGACGCAAAAAACACCGCTGTCAAGGCAATTGCGCTATTCGCCTGCGGCGAATAGCTTCGGAGTTTTCGCGCCGCGAAAACTCCACGCATTTGTTGCAATGAAAGGGGGGCTGTTTCCACACATTTGCCCGCGCATAGAAACATTTTTCGTCCGCCCCCCTTACGCTCCAGCCGCTTCGCGTCTTGCGCTATCCCCCGGCTAGATTGCTTCGCTTCGCTCGCAATGACGGGTGGGCATTCGTTATTGCGAGGAGCGTTAGCAACGAAGCAATCTAATGCGGGATTGCTTCACTTTGCTGGTAATGAGTGGGGGTGGCGGAAGAACAAAGGCGTGAGCCTTTTTCTGGAGACAGGGGGAGCAGCGGCGATAATAGGTTCGCATAACGCGGGAAATGCGGCTGATGGGGGATTATGTGCTCCCCCTCACTTTTTAACTCAGGACAATTTTGTAGCCGAATACGTCTTCAAATAAATCGGCTTTTTCTTCGATGCCCATTATTTCGAGGGAAATATCTGGCGGGGAGGCGTCGTAGGAATCGTGGGGGCCGGAGTGTCCGTGGGGGTGCAAAACGAGTGTTTCACTGCGCCGCTCTACGGTGATATTTTTGATGTGCTGGGAATGTCCTCTGTCTAGAGCATCGGCGACACGAAGTATTGAGGCCATTTTGAGGAGGAGTATGCGTTCTTCGCGCTGGAGGGTGATGTATTCGATGTCAGACTGAGACGGCGGATCGCCCCGGTGATAGCGGATTACGTTTGCGATGATGTCGAGCTCCTCTTTGTGCAGGCCGAAAATTTCCGAATTGGCGACGATGTACTGTCCGTGTTTTTGATGTCCTGAGCCTTTTATAAACATGCCAATATCGTGAAGAATTCCCGCTGTTTCCAGCATCATGCGCTGCCGCCGGTTCATGCCGTGTTCCTTGACAAGCGCGTCAAAGAGTATCATGCAGAGGTCTGCGACATGCCGTGAATGAGTTTCGTCATAATGAAATTTCCGGCCTAGATTTACGGCGCTGGCGACAATCTGGGAGAAGAATTCTTTTTGTAATTCTGAATCTACGCCGAGCGCCAAATCAATCAAATAGCCTTCGCGGATTGAAACTTTGGGGACTACGACTTGAATGGCGTTGGTTTGTTCGAGGAAAAGTTTGAGGACCATTATGCCGGGGATAAAGCCGTCGACATCGGTATAGGAAATGTGGAGTTTCTGAACGCAGTCTTCCACAGTGTAACTGCGGACTTTTTCGGCGAACACGATAAAATCATCCCGGCTTATTACTCCGCAGTGTTCGTTTAATTTTTTTCCCGCCAAATCCGCCGCGATACGGGCATCGGTTCCGGCGGCCACAATGGTGCGAACGTGCGCTAAGTCCATTTCCGCGTTTAATATGCCTGATGTGTTGCGGATGCTTTCACTGAGGTAACGTTCCGGGAACGCGCCGATTTTGAGGCGTGAACGCTGATCGATGATGATTGTGCCAAGCCGGATACTGTGCGCCGCGACCATTTGTCCGCGTCTGAGCAGCATGATCTCTGTCGAGCCGCCGCCTATTTCGAGGATCATTGAATTGGCGCGCCAGAACTGCGGCATATCTTGTTTCAGGGCGAAGCGCACCTCGACAATGGCAAGCTCGAAGCCGGTTTCCTGCCGCACTCTGTCGATAAAAACATCTCTGTTACGCGCAACACGAAGCGCGCTTGTGGCGATTGCGTGGATATTTTCGTTGGCAATGCCCCAGCCGGTTAGCAGCTCGCGGTAATTGTGGAGCACCGAAAGGCACTCCATAAAGGATTCCCGCGAAAGTTCTCCGGTGGTAAATACATCGCGCCCCAGGGCTGCCGGCCGTCCGGCATGATCCAGAGCGCGCCATTGGTGGCCATGTATTTCCGCGACCAGAAGCCGGATTCCGGTAGAACCTATTTCCAGCACCGCAACAAGACGATTTTCCATGAGACCTCTTTCAAACGAGTCGCCGGAAATGGATATTTTGGCAAAAGCCGTCCAAAAACCGGATGTTTTCCGGCAACTTTGTTACTACAATGTCACTACAATTTATCTATAAGCATCGAACATTTGCCCGATGGAATCGGCAGTGTCTTTTTCTTTTTGTTCAGAATATTTATCGTAAAATAATAGAGCTTTTCACTTTCCATGTGAATTTCCCAGCCGCGCCCGCTTTTATTGGAGAGTATGGTGATCATGTTTTTCTTGAGAGACAAATTCTCAACGCCCATGACCTCCAGATTCGGAATGATCCAGTCAACGGTTTTGCGGGGCAAAGAGATAAAAAGCCCGACAATATTTTCGATAGTAAGGCAGATGGTGGAAAGAGCATCATAAGTGAGATACTGCGGGCGGGGAAAATCGGGCTTGCCTTTCCATTTTGCGGGGCCTTCGCTGCACGGCAGATATGCCTCCCACAAATTGCCCTTGTGATGATTTCCGTCCGGGCTCATCGAGTCAAGCATAAAGTACAGATGCCGGATGGCGCACTCGCGGGCTAAATCCCACCGCTGATACCGCTCAAGTCCCTTTATCACCATGAATGTCAAATGAGGATAAACAGAACCCCTGAAACCGCGTCCGGTTTCATCAAAGTCTTTTTCGGAAACCGCAAGCGAGGGAAAAGGATGCGGCGCGCCGAAAAATTTAGGGTCTGAAAGTTTTTCGATAATGTGATCAGCTTTCTCGCCATTGGGGATTTCGGCCAATAGCGGCCAGTAACCGCCGATTGTTTTGACCCGTACCTGCTGTTCATTTTTATCTATATCGTAATAAAAACCGTCTTCCGCGTTCCACAACAGCGAATTGATCCGGGTTTTAAGCGAAAAATACTGGCGTTTATACTGAAAACTCGATTCTTTGTCGTTGAGAATATCCGCGAGGGCGGACATATACAGCATATTTATCGCCATCATCGAATTGAAGTCGAGAAAATAATATGCCTCTTCGCGGGGAGAATTGGTCATTCCGGTAACGGAAGCGGGGGCACGGTATAGACCGTTCGGTTTTTTGAAAATCGAGTTGATCCATTCGGTATATTTATGCAAAACCGCAAGCACGTCTTTGACCCGCTTTTTATTGGCCGATTTGTGATAAATGTTGTATTCCGCCCACGCGAACAGGGGGATACCCAAGCCTTCAGGATTGTCCCGTTCTACCACCGGAGCGCCGGTTTTAATATCGTAGGCGCAGCGAATCGCCCCGTTCGGCTCTTGACGGTTGTAAAACAAATCCAGAGTGGGCGTCGCCTGGAAAATCCGGTTTGAATACACTAGAAAAAAAGAAGAATAAATGGCATCAGACTGATAAACCGCTGTAGAATCGGGATAGGAGAAAAATTTACCATCTATTCCGTTTTTTTCCCCGCCGTTGTTCCAACAATCTTGTATCCACGCCCAAGTTTTATCGTATATATCGACAAAATCCTGATCATAAAAGTGAATTTTGGGGAAATCGTGCTTGATCAACTATGTTCCTTCCTAATTATATCTAAATGAGAATAATGCAAAGTCCCTAAAAAGTCAAATAAATTGTTGTTTTTTGTTGCGTATGGTTTATTTTTCTCTGAATTTACTCCTAAAAATTATCGATAAACGGTATTATACCGCGGGGCAAGCCGCAGGGTATTAAACCTTTCGTTTCCTCACTCGCTCTGCTGCGGGAAATACCTTCTATTCAAAACGGGACGAATTATTTGGTTTTCCGGGTGTCGCGCCGCCCGTTACCGTAATGTACCAGTTGTCAGGCGAATCTGTGTCCGCAGCCGTTTCATCACGGCAAATACTGCGGGTCAAGGTGGTTTTGCCCGTGATCACCGCGTCTTTCGGCTCCGGCATTGTTTCACCCGCAGTTTTCCACGCGCCCTTTTGATACAAAAAATCCGCCGCGTTTGCCAGATAATCCTTGCTCCAGAACGAAGCGGGATTTTCCGCCAGCAATACCGCGTCAATAACTTCATCGTCCTGATTCAAAACGTAAACCGCGTCTGTTTTACGCAAAAGTTTTTCGCTTCCAAATACCCAAAAATCGCGGGCGTTTGGGGCAGAGTCCACGCCTCCTGATTCAGACAGATTGCTTCCGTATTCATCGCGGTTTGTTTCCTCTGTGGAACGTAAATGCAGCACAACATAATCCCCCGCCGCGACTTCAACCGGAGAAAACTCGTACACAAACGGCTTTTTGCTGTTTCCGGCTATAAATACCTGCGCCGCCCCCAGATTTCCGGCTTCAAGAATTTTAAATTCAACGAATTCGGCCTTCGGCTTGCTATATTCGGTACGCAGCTCGCTAATAAGCAGGCGGGGAAGCCGTTCATTTCTGGTTCTGAGCGGCGTCAGAACATTGATGGTATTGCCGTTTTCGTCTTCGGCCAGCAGATCGGCGGTCAAGCGTTCACCCGGCTCCAGCCCCGCCGCGAAATTCACCCGCACGATACTCCCCTCGTCAATCGACTCTACGGCAATGGACGGACTGAAACTCAGGGAAACAACTTTGACTGGCAGTGAAAACTCAAAGTCAATTTCCGTGCCGGAAACAGCCCTGCACGCGAGAAAAACCGGGGCCGCCGAACTTGTCCCCAGAATTTGCGCCGCGACTTCTCCGGTCGAGCATGAGCACACCAAAAACATCAGTGAAAAAATCCTCAACAGCCCCCAAAACAGGCATTTTATCCGCATAATTTCCTCCACACCTATATAAAGGCGCGGGGATGCGGGACGCTTTAATGCTTGCAAAAAAAAATTGAAAAAAGAGTTGTTCTGAAACTGAAGCTTCAGAACAACTTCTGCAAAAAATGGTTCTAGCGGGGGAACATTCCTCCGCCTTGCATAAATTGGTTGGGATTTTTGCCCGCTTTCGCCATTTTTTTCATCATGCCGCGCATTTTTTCAAAGTTTTTTATCAGGCGGGCAACTTCGGCGACTGATGTGCCGGAACCACGGGCGATACGGGAACGGCGGGGCGGGCCTATTATCAGATGGTTGGCGCGTTCTTTACGGGTCATCGAGGAAAGTATCGCTTCCTGCCGTTTCAAGTCGGCCTTGTCGATGTCGGATTCGTTAATCTGCCCCTGCATACCGGGGATCATTTCCAGCATGGATTGCAGCGAGCCCATTTTCTTTACCGCCCGAAGCTGATTAAGCCAGTCCTCCAGAGTAAAGTTTTCTTTCTCCATTTTTTTCTGGAGTTCCAGCGCTTCTTTTTCATCGATCACCGCCTGGGCTTTTTCGACAAGGCTGACCACGTCGCCCATGCCCAAAATCCGCCCCGCGATTCGTTCAGGGTGGAACGGCTCGAAGTCCTCAGGCTTTTCGCCCGTTCCCACAAATTTGAGCGGCTTACCGGTAATGGTTTTCAGAGAAAGCGCCGCGCCGCCGCGTGTGTCCGAGTCAAACTTGGTGAGGATAACTCCGGTCAAGCCGATTTTTTCGTCAAAAGTTTTGGCAATGTCCACGGCGGTCTGGCCGGTCATGGAGTCGGCGACAAGGAGCATTTCATCAGGCCGCGCCGCGTCTTTCAGGCGGGAAAGTTCCTCCATCATAGGCTCGTCAATTTGCAGGCGGCCAGTGGTGTCGATGATCAATGTATCAATAAGATTCTTCTTCGCCCAGTCAAGCGCGTTGCGGTAAACTTTTACGCTGTCTTTCGCGCCGTCCTCTTTGTGTACCGGTATGCCAATTTGTCCGCCCAGAACGGCGAGCTGTTCCATTGCCGCCGGACGCACAAGGTCGCAGGCGACAAGCAGTGGTTTGCGGCCTTCTTTTTTCAGGCGCAGGGCAAGTTTCGCGGAGCTGGTTGTTTTGCCGGAGCCTTGCAGACCCAGCATTAACACCGTGGAAATTACGTCCGGCCCCCGCAGCTTCAATCCCTGACTTGAATCCGGCCCGGTATCTCCCAAAAAAGAAACCAGTTTGTCATGAACAATTTTAATAAACTGCTGGCCGGGATCAACCGAACGGAGCACTTTTTCGCCTTTTGCTTCCTCAATCGTTGAATTGACAAAACGGCGCACGACACGCAGATTGACATCGGCTTCCAGCAAAGCCATTTTGATAGCTTCTACCGCGTCCTCAATATTTTTTTCGCTTATCGCGGATTTACCCGCGACAAATCGAAATGCGTCTGAAATTTTTTGCGTTAATTTATCGAACATTTGTTTCTCCCTTTTCAAAAATCCGGCGGCGTTCCCCTTTATGCCGGTACATGAGTTTATCAATATGATTCATAAATTCATGAATCGACTGTCCCGAATTTGTCGTAAATACATCATACCCGTAACTCATATAAAGTTTGTAGGGTCTGGTATTTTTTTCATTCTGTGTATCTATCGCGTTTTGAATACGATCCATCAGCCGCTTTATATCATATTCCGCTCTTACGGCCAGCACAAATTCATCGCCGCCGTAACGCGCCGCAAAATCCGAATGCCGAATACAACTCTTGATAATCGTGGCTACATCCCGCAGCGCATTATCGCCTTCAAGATGTCCCAGAACATCATTTATCTGCTTGAAACGATCCATGTCTATCATAACAATCGAATAATCTTCTTTGGTATTCTGCCTGGACAATTTAATGATAAATTCATTAAAGCTGTAACGGTTTCCCAGCCCGGTCAGACTGTCAAGTTTTGAATCTATCTGCACAATAAAAAAATAAAGATACAAAAGCGCGGCGGAAAAACATGGCCATACCAAATTGCCGAATCCCAGAATTACATCAAGAACCGCGCCGGTCGCTGTTATCAGCATGAAAAAAATAATCAAAATTATCTGCGAACGCCTAAAATGTTTAATTGATAACAATATATCAATTAAAATAAGCGGCATCACAGAATAACTGGCAATTAGACGAATAATATGAAGTTTGCCCGGCGTGTAATAATTGTCAGGCGAAATTGTAAAATAATAACCGAAAAATAAATTGACAATGACACTCACTGCGTAAACAATCAAAAAAACGCTTATAACCCGCAGCATTTTTTTTACTCTGACAGTATTCGTGTACGCAAAATAATCAATAAACGCCGCCGCGAAATAATACGCGCAATTTTGAGCGACAAGGTACAGTGAAATAACAAAATACATAGAGTTTCTTGTCCAGACACCCGGCGTCCCCCCGATAAGGCGGCTGATAAAATCCGTAACAACGGCGAAAGAAGCGGCGATCAATACGGCAAAAAAAAGTTTCCGCTGAAAAATATCCGTGTTATATTTCCGCCTATAATCACTGAGAATAATAAAAATCGTAAAACACGAACACAGAGTCGTATTCAAATAAATAGAGCCTGTCATGCGTTTGCCTCACCGGGATTGTCACTAGAACGGCGGCGTTCTTCCTTGTGCTTGTACATCAGCCGGTCGATGTGCGCGAGAAATTCCTCAATCGTCTGGCCGCCGCCTGAGGTGTATACATCATAGCCATAGCTTATCTGAATATTAAAAGGCCGTATGCGTTTTTCATTCTGAACATTGATAGCGTGTTGTATCCTGTTCATTAGTTTTTCAATTTGATGTTTCGCGCTGGCAGCCAAAATAAATTCATCGCCGCCGTAACGCGCCGCAAAATCCGAACCGCGAATATTGTTTTTGATGATTGCCGCCATATCCCGCAGCGCGTTATCTCCTTCCTGATGTCCCAAAGTATCATTTATTTCCTTGAAATGATCCATATCGATCATCACAATGGCATACGATTCACCTGAATTAAGTCTGGCAAGCTTGTCGATAAATTCGTTAAAGCTGTAACGGTTTCCAATTCCTGTCAAACTGTCTATCTGAATATCCGTGCGGATAATAAAAAAATAAGCATAAAGCAACGCGGCGGTCAGGCATGGCCAGACAAGACGCGCCGTGCCAAAAAAAGTATCCAAAGCAGGCCCCGCGAACGAAAGGCAGACAAACAATAGAATCATGTACAAATGATGTTTTTTGAATATTTTACGGGAAGAAATAAAATCAAACAGCATAAAAAGTATCGGGGCATAATTGAAAGCAGCCCGGACAATACAATCATCCCGCCAGAGCGCATTATTTTCTGTTATGTAAAAAGTAGAACGAAATTTCATATTAAGAGCCAGAATAACAAAATATATCACGCATATTACCCGCGCAACAATGGTTATTTTTCTTGTTCTCAACTGATCTCTGAAAATTGTATAATCGGCGAAAATACCAATCGAATAAAATGAAAATGCCAAAAACAGAAAATGCAGAGCGGAAAAAACAGAAACCAGATAATAAAAAATCATGCCGGAACGCCCAGCAGCCAGATGATACGCCATATTAAATACTGCGGAAACAAACACGCAAAATAAAACACGGCAGAAAATTCTCCGCTGAAACCGGTCTGTATTATAATTATTTGAATAATCAATAAATATCAAAATTATAATGAGACATGAACCAAATATGACATTTAACGCAAAAACTGAACTCATATTTCAAACACCGTTCCCTCTAAGCGCGGCGGCCATTTCGTTTCGATGTTCCTGCTTATTCTGGAATACCAGATCGGTCAGCGCTTGCAGGAATTCCTCGGCAGTTTGATCTGTTTTGGAGACAAAAGAATCATAGCCGTAATTTACGGAAAGAGAAAAAGGCCGCTCATGTTTTTCATTATAAACATCAAGAGCCCGTAAAATCCGGCTTAACATGCGTTTGACATCATATTTCGCCCTGACCGCGACAAGAAATTCATCGTCTCCCATACGCGCAATAAAATCTGACTTACGGGAACACTGTTTCAGCAGCGCCGCCATATCAGCAAGGGCATTATCGCCGGCTTTTATCCCATGCGCGTCATTTATTTTTTTCAAGCCCTCAATGTCAAACAATATCATAGAATACGATTGTTTAGCGCTCATTCGTGATACCTGATCCATAAATTCGGTAAAGCTGGAACGGTTTCCAATTCCAGTAATAGAATCCAGTGTCGTGTCGCTGTGAATAATGTAAAAATAAGCCGCAAGCAAAGCCGCCGTAAAAAAAGCCCAGACAAGATTTCCGCCCGGCAAAACAATATCCAGAACCGCGCCCGCCCCGCAGAGAAGCGCAAAAACAGTTATCAAATACAATTGCGCCGAACGCAAATGTTTCGCCGAAAGAAAAATGTCAACAATGGCTATCAAAACAGCGCCGTAACTCATATAAAAACGCGCCAGAAAATAGCCTGAATACATGAATTGATTATCATCCGTTACACGAAAATAAAAACCAGAATAAAGATTTATTATCATAAAAAAACTATTCAGCGCGATAATACCCAAAACCAGATAAATAATTTTCTTTGTCCGCGCTTTGTTTTTATTCAAAACATAATCAATAAACGCCACGCTTAAATAATACGAACACTGCTGGAAAATAAAAAAACACGTATAAACCGCAAGGACAAGATAGCGAATCAACACGCCGGGAAGTCCCTCAAGCATCGATCCCGCAAAATTTGCGACAATCGCGGCAAAAACGAAAAGCAGGGCAGAGAGATACACCTTCCGCTGAAAATGATCAGTATCAATTTTTCGTGCGAAATTGACAAAAATAGTAATTAAAATGAGCCCTGTTGAGAGCAGAGGATACAAAAGACTGCCACTCATACAAAAAACCTCACTAATAACGCCGCGCAAACGGCGCAAAAAATCACGCCATCACAAAACGACAGCGCGAACTTCCACTAGAAAAACAACAAAAAACGCAGTATTTTAAGAGACTTGTTCAACAACAAATTAAGCAAAATGAAGTTTCGCCATTGTCGAACAAGTCCAATACGCCGCCACGCAACAGCGGCGCAATTTTTACCCTAATTCGCTCAGAAAATTCCGCAAAAAATCAAACGGTTCAATTTCCCTGTTAAGTATCTGACACAAGCCCACAGAAACAGGCAGTTTCAGCCGGTGTTTTTCCGCCAGCACTCTGACATACTTCGCGGCGGCAATCCCCTCAGGCAAATACCCCACCTCGTGAATCCG
>QMCE01001445.1_pt1 | contig 13003 bp, 6 predicted proteins | sample 1821851 | NCBI WGS metagenome assembly QMCE01 (sample SAMN09453174, study PRJNA476694) | Termite gut metagenome, whole genome shotgun sequencing project. | isolation source: worker | host: Odontotermes sp. | place: South Africa:Pretoria | collected 2016-01-28 | reverse complement strand
AGACGGAGATTCAAAACAACCTCTAAGAAGGATCGACAATAAAGAACCCGGGTGCGGGTTAAAAAACAACCTCTAAGATGGGTTTGGTATTATTGTTGAGGGGTTTATTCCCGAATGAATGAAGGCATAAATGAATGTAAGGGCGCCTCGTCTTTGAAGAACGATATTTTATTTCACTTTTTAAAAACAATAAAAAACATGCAAACACTTCTCGAAAAGATCAACGAAAAGATCGACCAGTTCCAACTCAACGCAACCAACAGTGTGGAAAAAGCCAACAAAGCTGCCGGTGCGCGCGCACGCAAAGCGTCGCTCGACATCGAAAAAATGCTCAAGGAATTCCGCAAAAAATCCATGGAAGTACAGAATAAGATCTAAGATGGGCCTCGGCCCTCACGAAAAAGCCTCCCCTGCAAGGGGGAGGCTTTTTGCATGGAGAGGATCGTGTAACTCTTAGATATACATGTTCACGATGGTTTCGTAGAGCTCCTGCTTGCCGCTGATGGCTGCGGGTTCGCCGACCTTGTGGGCGATCTCGCGCAGACATTCGAGCGTCAGTTTGCCCTCTTCGAACTCCTTGCCCGCACCGCTGTCGAACGACGAATAGCGCTCGGCACGCATCTTGGCCAGGGGCGACTTTTCGAGAATGTCGGCTGCGATGAGCAGGCCGCGTGCGAAGACATCCATACCGCTGATGTGGGCGATGAAGAGGTCGTCGCGGTCGGTGGAGTTGCGGCGAATTTTGGCGTCGAAGTTCACGCCGCCGTTGCCGAGGCCGCCGTAGGGCAGGAGCACCAGCCATGCGTTGGCGATGTCGTAGAGGTCGAGCGGGAACTGGTCGGTGTCCCAGCCGTTCTGATAGTCGCCACGGTTGGCGTCGATCGAACCGAGCATTCCGGCGTCGGCGGCCACCTGCAATTCGTGCTCGAAGGTGTGGCCGGCCAGAGTGGCGTGGTTCACCTCGATATTGACCTTGAAGTCGTTTTCGAGACCGTGGGCCTTCAGGAAGCCGATAACGGTTTCGCTGTCGAAGTCGTACTGGTGTTTGGTCGGCTCCATCGGCTTGGGCTCGATGAGGAACGTGCCCTGGAAGCCCTTCGAGCGGGCATAGTCGCGTGCCATGGTGAGCATACGGCCGAGATGTTCCTTTTCGCGCTTCATGTCGGTGTTCAGCAGGCTCATGTAGCCCTCGCGGCCGCCCCAGAACACATAGTTCGTACCGCCCAGGGCGATGGTGGCGTCGATGGCGTTCTTGATCTGTGCACCTGCGCAGGCCACGACGTTGAAGTCGGGATTGGTGGCGGCGCCGTTCATGTAGCGCGGAGCCGAGAAGACGTTGGCCGTACCCCACAGCAGTTTGACACCCGAAGCGTCCTGTTTCTGCTTTGCGTAATCGACGATGGCGGCGAGGTTCTTTTCATACTCGGTCCAGTTGGCGCCGAAGTCCACCATGTCCACATCGTGGAAGCACCAGTAGCCGATGCCCATCTTGGTCATGAACTCGAACGCGGCGTCCATTTTGTACTTCGCGCGGGTGATGGCGTCGCCCTCGATGGTGTTCCACGGCTGGAAGATGGTGCTTCCGCCGAAGGGGTCGCCGCCCTGAGCGCACAGAGTATGCCAGTATGCCATTGCGAAGCGGGTCCACTCCTTCATGGTTTTACCCATAACGACACGATTTTCGTCGTAGTAGCGAAAGGCAAGGGGATTTTTGCTTGCTGCGCCTTCGAATGCGATCTTGCCGATGCCGGGGAAAAACTCTTTTGTTCCTTTTAAAATTTCCATGATTTTACGTTTGATATTATTGGATTGATAAATGGTTTGCTTGTGCTATCGTTTAGTGATAAGCTCCCTCCAGCGCAGGTAGGCCTCGCGGTATTGCGCCTGAATGGTGTGGTCGGGTTCGATGACAGCCAGCTTTTCGAGCGAAGCGAAAGCCTCCTTGTTCGATGCGTAGAGGCCGATGCCGATACCCGCTGCCTTGGCGGCCCCGGCGGCCCCGTCGGTGTCGTAGAGCTCGATCGTCGCGCCGCTAACCCCGGCCAGCGTCTGCCCGAAGATGGGGCTGAGGAACATATTGGCCTTGCCCGCCTTGATGGTGGTGATGTTCATGCCCATCTCGCGCATGATCTCCATGCCGTACTCGTAGGAGAAGACTATGCCCTCCTGTGCGGCGCGGAGAACGTCGCGTTTGTCGTGGATGTTGAAGTTGATGCCGTGGATGGAGCAGTTCACGTCGCGGTTTTCGAGCACCCTCTCGGCGCCGTTGCCGAACGGGATGACGCTCACCCCGCGCGCCCCGATGGGTGAACCCGATGCGAGGTCGTTCATGTCGGAGTAGGAAAGGCCCTCGACGGCGAGGTTGCGTTTGAGCCACGAGTTGAGGATGCCGGTGCCGTTGATGCAGAGCAACACGCCGAGGCGTATCTGCCCGGGGGTGTAATTGACGTGGGCAAAGGTGTTCACCCTCGACTCGGGGTCGTAGTTGAGTTTGTCGAGCACCCCGTAGACCACGCCGCTCGTTCCGGCGGTCGAAGCAATTTCGCCCGGCTCGAAAACGTTGAGTGACAGGGCATTGTTGGGTTGGTCGCCCGCACGGTAGGAGACGGGAGTGCCCTCCCGGAGGCCCAGATCGTGCGCCGCTTCGTTCGACACCCTGCCCTGAATGCCGAAGATCGGTTTCAGCTCGGGGAAGAAACTGCGCGGGATGCCGTAGTAACGGAGAATATCTTCGGAGAGGGAGTTGGTCTTGAAATCCCAGAAGATACCCTCGGAAAGGCCCTCGATGGTGACCCCCATCTCGCCGGTGAGCTTATAGCCGATCCAGTCGCCGGGCAGCATCAATTTGTCGATCCGGTCGTAGACGGCAGGTTCGTGCTCCTTGACCCACGCCAATTTCGAGGCGGTGAAGTTGCCGGGGGAGTTCATCAGGTGGCTCAGGCACCTCTCCGGCCCGATGGCCCGGAACGCCGCCTCGCCGTAGGGCACAGCGCGGCTGTCGCACCATATAATAGAAGGACGGAGCACCTCGCCGGCCTTATCGACCAACACGAGGCCGTGCATCTGCCAGGTGATACCTATCGCCTGCACGTCCTCTCCCTTCGCACTCGCCCTGGCCATCACCGAACGGTGGGCCAAACGCAGGTTCTCCCACCAGTCGGCAGGGTTTTGCTCGGCCCAACCCGATTGCAGGGCCGTGATCCTCATCTCCTCGTTGGGGAAGAAGTCCGAAGCCACGATCCGTCCGCTGTCGGCATCCACGAGTGATGCCTTGACCGAGGAGGAGCCGATGTCATATCCAAGTAAATACATAGTTATTTGATGGTTAATTGATAAATGGTCTGTTTATTTAGTTATCCTCCTCCGGGTCGCCTCCCTCGGGCGGCCTGTTCACATAGGCCGTCGGAGAAACTCCGTAGAAATCCTTGAACGACGAGGAGAAGTGCGACAGGTTGGAAAATCCCGTCGCGTAGGCCACCTCCGAAATGGTGAACTTGCCCTCGCCGAGCAACGTGGCCGCCTGCTTGAGGCGAATGCCCTTTATGAAGTCGCTCGCCGACTGTCCCGTCAGGTACTTGAGCCTGCGGTGGAGGTGCACACGGCTCATGCCGACGCCCGAAGCGAGTATCTCGACGCTGAGGTCGGAGTTCGACAGGTTGTCGTTGATGAAGTTCATAACCCGCTCCATCAACTGCTCGTCCACCGATTTGAGCTCTATCCTGCGCATCATATCCTCGGGCATTTGCTGTCCCGAGAAGCTGTTGCGAAGCCGTTCGCGGTTCTCGATGAGGTTGGCCACCGTGCTGCGCAACACCTCGGTGTTGAATGGTTTGGTGATGTAGGCGTCGGCGCCCACTTCGAGCCCCTCGACCTTGTTCTCGGGAGCGCTTTTGGCCGTCAGCAGTATCACGGGAATGTGGTTGATGTTGATGTTCTGCTTCATCTTGCGCACCAGCGCCACGCCGTCCATCTCGGGCATCATCACATCCGAAATAACGAGGTCGGGCATATCGGTGAGGATCATCTCCAACGCCTCTTTGCCGTTCACCGCCTCCGAAACGCGGAACCACGGCGAAAGCTCCGTCGTGATATAGTCGCGGATCTCGCCCTCGTCGTCGGCGACCAGCACGCGGTAACGGGTCTTGGGTTTCGCCTTTTCGCCCGCCTCCTCCTCGGGCGAGGGATCGCGGAAACTTTGGGCAGAGAGCGAAAGTTCACCTCCCGAGTAGCTTTCGGAGGAGCCATCTTCCAATTCGTGGGGTGTCAGGTGGCTGCTGCCCATCGGCAGGCGGACGACGAAGCGCGCCCCCGAGATGTCGCCCCTGTTCTCCGCCTCAATGGTGCCGTGGTGCATCTCGACCAGCGAGCGGGCAAGGTGCATCCCGATGCCCGTCCCGAAGTTGGCGTTCGTAACGTCGTTGTGTATCTGGTAGAAGCGCTCGAAGATGCTCTCGATCTCGCCCTCGTCGATGCCAATGCCGCTGTCGGTGACCGAAATCTCGAACCACTCGTCGGTGTGGGTCAGCCCGATCGTGATGTTGCCGTTGTCGGGGGTGTATTTGAAGGCGTTAGAGAGGATGTTGAGCAACACCTTGTCGAAGTTGTTGAGGTCGATCCACACCTCCAGCTTGGGGTCGGTGTGCACGAAGTTGAACGAGATGTTCTTCCTCTGGGCCAGATATTCGAAGGTGTGCCTCAAATCCTCGACGAAGCCCACGATGTCGGTGCGGCGGAAGTGGAGCCTCATCTGCCCCTTGTCCAATTTACGGATGTCCATCAACTGGTTTATCAGGCGCAGGATGCGCTGGGCGTTGCGGTGGATCATAACGTAGGTCTTCTGGAGCACGGGGTCGTGGTTCTCGGATATGAGCTTTTCGAGAGGATTGATGATCAGCGTCATCGGCGTGCGTATCTCGTGCGAGATGTTGATGAAGAACTGCAACTTTGCCTCGTTTATCTGCTCCGAGTGGCGCCTTTGCATCTCGGCCTGACGGTGGCGGATGCGCCCGCGAATGTGGAGCGCAACGAAATAGGCTATCAGCAGGACCAGCACGACATAGAGCGAGTAGGCGGGCGATGAGAGGTACCACGGCGGGGTGACGGTGATACGCACATCGAGCTCCTGCGAAACATTCTCATGGTCTTGCGCCCGCACGCTGAAGGTGTATGTCCCCGGGTCGAGGTTGGTGTATGTCGCGCGATTGACCCCCTGGTAGGCGGTTATCCACTCCGACCCGAGCTCCGGTATCCTGTATTGGTAGACGATCCTTTCGGGATTGGCGTACTCGAGCGCCGAAAATTCGATGCTGAAGGTGTTGTCGTTGTGCGATATGGTGAACTGCCTGGCGTCGGAGACCGAAGTATCGACCACCTTGCGTTTGCCCGACAGGTCGCCCACCCTCACCGCGCGGTCGTTTATATAGAAGTCGGTGATGAGCACCGTGATCTCTTTGCTCGTGTCGGTGATCTCCTCGGGACGGAAGCTCGTCACTCCGTATATCCCCCCGAAGTACATCGTCCCGTCCGCCCCGCCGAAACAAGCCCCCCGGGTGAATTCGTTGCCCTGAAGCCCGTCGCCGGCGTAATAATTCACGAACGTGCCGTCGCCGGGAGTGTATTTGCTGATCCCCATGTAGGTGCTGATCCAGATGTTGCCGCCGGCATCCTCCAACATCCCGCATATCATGTTGCTGGGCAATCCCTCGGCGGTGGTGAAACGGCGTATCTGTTCGCTCTCCTTGTGGAAATGGTAGAGCCCGTCGGAGGCGCCGATCCATATCCCGCCCCGGCTGTCTTCGCGCAGGGTGTAGGCTACCGCCTTGGGCAAGATGGTGTTTTGGCCCAGGTAGTTCAGGAACGTCTTCCGTACCGGATCGTAACAGCTCGCCCCTTTAAAATGCGCCAGCCATATCTTGCCCTCCTTATCTATAAGTATGTCGTTTATCCAGTCGTTGGCCAGGGCATCCACCTCGAAGTCGTCGTCCTCGCGTTTGGTCGATTCGAAGTGCTGGAGGCTGCCGTCGTCGAGGTCCATCTTGTAGAGGCCCGAGCCGTGGGTGCCTATCAGCAGGTTGCCGCTGTTGTCCTCGGAGATGCTGTATATCTTTTCGTCGATGAGCTCGGGAATATATGTGCACCGGCCCGTCCTCACATCGAGCCGCGCCAACCCCTCGGTGTACGACCCCACCCACAGGCCGCCCCGCGAATCTTCGAAGATGCTCAATATGATATTCGATATGGAGCCCGCCGTGCCGTCGGGAACAAAATGGGCGATCCTTCTGCCCGCTTCGTTCACGCCGTAGAGCCCGTCGCTGTCGGTGCCCACCCACACCACTCCGCCACGGTCTTTGAAGAGCGACATCACCGAGTTGCTCCCGATGGGATTGGTGCCCAGCGACTTGAACCCCCAGTAGTCGAACTTTTTCTCGGCGCCCGGCACCAACGCCACCCCCTTCTGGAATATGCCCAGCCACAGGTTGTCGTCTTTGTCCTGAAGTATGGAGTGCACCTTGCCCTTCGAGAAGTCGTAAGGCGCCGAATTGACCATATAGTCCTCGACGCGGTTGTGGTCGGCATCGTAGACCTTGAGCCCCTGCCCGTCGGTGCCCACATATAACAGGTTGTCGTGGTTGATGTGGAGCGCCTTCACGATAAGCTGCTCGCCGCCCCGGTGGGGTATCTGCACGAACCGCTCCGCCACCTCGTCGTAGCGGCTGAGCCCCCGTGTGAGGGTACCCACGAATATGTTGCCCTCGCCGTCCTCGGCTATGGAGGAGATGTTGTTGCCTCCGATGCCCGTCGGTGCGGAAAAAGTGCGTATCGCACCCGTCCTGGGAGTGTAGAGATATATCCCGTCGTTCTCGGTGCCGACCCACAGCCGTCCGCGTGAATCTTCGTAAACGAGGGTGAGGTAGTTGCTGTGCAGCTCGTGGGTCAGCACCGACCGCGCCATCCCGTCGCGGATGACGAAGAGACCCATGCCCGACGTTGCCAGCCACACCTCGCCGCTGCGCGACTCCATTATGCCGGTGACATAAGGCGTGACACTTTTCCACTCGCGCTGCATCTCCACACGGCGGAACGAGTTGGTCGCACGGTCGTACTGCACGAGGCCGTTCATGCAGCCGATCCAGAAATTGCCCGCGCTGTCCTCAAGAACCGACTTCACATAGTTGTCGGTGAGCGACGAGGGGTCGTCCGCAGAGTGTTTATATATGGTGAACTTGGTGCCGTCGAAGCGGTTGAGCCCATCTTCGGTGGCGATCCAGATGAAACCCTTTTGATCCTGATAGACAGAGTTTATGAGGCTGTTGGAGAGCTCGTCGTCGGGCGAGTAGAAACGCCCCGCCTGCCCCGGCGCGCACAGCGTACCGAGGACCAACGATAAGTATGTCAGGACGTAACGTTTCACGGGTGTTCTCTCCTTTGGATAGTATATTAGACACAGGCAGATGCAAATTTAATAAATTTATCTATCATTCGGGCACTTATCGGGAAATGTTACATACGGGAAAGTATATGTTACTCGAATTTCAAATGTGTTACGACATTAATATAATATGACACCGCTCACACTGTCGGTATGGCAAATCGGTAGTAAGTTTGTAATTGTAAAATATACTCCAAAACAAATATTTAAAACTATTTACATGAACCCTAATTACTAATCTAAAAAAGTATGATTTTATGAGAAGCACTAATCGTTACTTACGGACCGCGTGTCTGTTGTTGATGTTTTGCTTTACCTCGTTGGGTGCCTTCGCACAGGGTTCTGTGTCCGGCACAGTGAGGGATGCTGCCGGAGAGCCGATGGTCGGCGCTGTGGTGAGCGTTGAAAACAGCACTGCGGCCGCTATCACCGATGTAAACGGCCGATTTTCCATTCAGGCGGCGCCTCAGGGTGTCATCATCGTGTCTTCGTTCGGGTATGTGACCCGGAACGTCGCAGTGGAAGGACGCAGCCAGATAGACATCGTCATGGACGTCGATAGCCAGGTACTCGAAGATGTCGTCGTCATCGGTTACGGTACCCAACGCCGCGAAGCCGTCACGGGTTCCGTCGCATCGGTTCGCGGAGATGTGATGCGCGAAGTTCCGGCAGGCAACATCACCCAAGCCCTTGCCGGACGTATCGCAGGGGTGCAGATGACCCAGTCGTCGTCGCGCCCGGGAGAACAGATGCAGGTGCGCATCCGTGGTGTACGCTCCCTGCAAGCGGACAACGATCCGCTGGTCGTGCTCGACGGGATCCCTTTTGCCGGAAAACTGGCAGATATAGACCCCAACTCTATTAAAGGTATCGACATTCTTAAAGACGCCTCCGCAACGGCGATCTACGGTTCCCGTGGCGCCAACGGTGTCATCATGGTAACGACCAAAACGGGGACGAGGAACGCAGGAACCACCGCAACCGTGTCATACAGCGGCTATTATGGCATCAAGAACGCCATCAGGGTAGACATGATGGACGGTCCGCAAACGGCCGCCCTCAAGAAGTATGTCGGCGAGAACGGATTACCCGCATATTCCATTCTGGGCGCCGACGAAGGTTGGGATGTCAATACCGACTGGCAGGATATGCTTCTGCGCAAGGGCTTTGTGAACAGCCACGACGTGAGCGTCAGCGGCGGTACGAACTCGAGTACATACAGTCTCGGCGCGGGGTACTACAAAGACCAATCCGTTATTCCCACCGCTAATTTCCAGCGCTTCTCGCTCCGTGCCAACATAGATATGGAGGTGGGTAAATATTTCCGTTTCGGTTTGATGTCGAACAGCAACTACAACTACACACAGGGCGGACAGCTCGGTTTGGATAGCGCACTGAGCCGCTCTGCACTTGCCGACCCATACAACGAAGACGGGTCTCTCAAAAGGGTCGTGGTTATGGCCAACTCGAACGACAACGGTTGGGTGTACTCACGCGAAACCATCGAAGCCAACAAGGAAATATGGCGCAACGACACAAAAACGCTGGGTACCTTCAATACCATTTTCGCGGAAATTAAAGCTCCCTGGGTCGAAGGTTTGAAATATCGCGTCAATCTCGGTTTGAACTACACCCAGACCCATAACGGTGTGATCACCGGTGCCGATATCAACACCAGCACCACCGGCAATCCCGCAACTGCCAGCGTGGACAATCGCAACACGGTCAATTGGGCTGTCGAGAACCTGCTGACATTCGACCGTACGTTCAACGATAAGCACAATCTGAATATCGTAGCCCTCTATTCGGCAGAACAGACCACCTACAACCGTTCTAACATCAGAGGACGGGATATTCCCGACGACAGCTTCCAATATTGGAACATAGGCCGCGCCGAAGGAGACAAAACGGTAGACCCCAACAACCAGGCTTACTGGCAAAGAGGCCTCCTCTCCTACATGGGACGTGTGATGTACTCTTATGACAACAGGTACATGATCTCGGCCGCCATCCGTTCGGATGCTTCGTCGGTGCTCGCCCCGGGCCACCAGTGGCACACCTACCCCGCCGTTTCTGTCGGTTGGAACATCGCAAATGAAAAGTTCATGGAGAACGCCTCGTGGATCGACCAACTCAAGTTGCGCGTAGGTTACGGACAGACCTCGAATCAGGCGATCGACCCCTACAAGACGATGGGCCTTTTGGGTACACGTCCTTATAACTTCGGCGTCGGCAACCACTACACGGGCTACGTTGTCTCCGAACTTGCCAATAAAAATCTGGGATGGGAATTCTCCACGACCTGGAACTTCGGTGTCGATTTCGGCCTGTTCAACAACCGCCTGACCGGTACCATCGAATACTACCGTCAAAATACCAACGACGTGTTGCTTCCGGTACGTCTTCCCGACACCGCCGGCGTAACGGAATTCATGGCCAATATCGGTAAAACCCAGAACCGTGGCGTCGAGATCACCCTGAACGGCGTTATCATCGACAACCAGAACGGCTGGTCGTGGGAGGCAGGCGTGAATTTCTATGCCAACCGCAACAAACTTACCCAACTCTCTTCGGGTGTAAGCCGCAACGAAGGCAACGCATGGTTCGTAGGACATCCCATCAACGTTATCTACGATTACGAAGCCATCGGTTTGTGGCAGGAGGGCGACAAGTACATGAGCGAATTGCAGCCCAACGCCGGCCTCGGCTCCATCAAGGTGAAATATACCGGCGGATATAATGAGGATGGTACTCCCGTAAGGTCCGTCGATGGTACCGACAGGCAGATAATCCACCTCGATCCCAAATTCCAGGGCGGTTTCAATACCCGCGTGACATGGAAAAACCTCGACCTGAACATTGTGGGTTCGTTCCAGCGCGGAGGTACCCTTGTCAGCACCCTCTATCAGGCCTACGGTTATCTCAACATGCTCAGCGGCCGTCGCGGACAGGTCGATGTCGATTACTGGACCCCCACCAACACCGATGCCAAATGGCCCAACCCGGTGACAGGACGAGGCTCCGACAACCATGAGTATCTGAACAGTATGGGTTACTTCGACGCTTCGTACCTCAAGATCAACACCATCTCTTTGGGTTACAACCTCCCGAAAAAATGGCTGGACAAAGCCGGCATCTCCAATATCAGGGTCTACGCCACGGCACAGAACCCGTTCGTGCTCTTCTCGCCCTATCATAAGGAGTCGGGCCTCGATCCCGAGCCCAACGCAGGCAGTCGCGACGGTTACATAGCTGCGAGCTCCGATCAGATACCTCAACGCACCCTCGTGGTCGGTACCAACATCCCCAACACACGCAATTTCCTGTTCGGTGTAAATCTTACTTTCTAACAATTAAAACGCAGAATACTATGAAACTGAAAAATAGATTGATATTTGGCGGAGCAGCCCTGACCCTGATGATGGCGGTCAGTGCTTGTACCGGCCTTCTGGAAGAGACGCCGCGTGCCACATACACTCCCGAGTTTTTCAAGACACCGAAGGGTGTCGAGAATGGAGTGACCGGTCTTTACACCCACCTCAGATATATCTACGGGTCGTATTACTATGCTTTCACACAGAACGGTACCGACGAATATACCGTCGGGGAGTCGTCGGACGGAGACAACAACAGGATCCCCGACATGATCAATCCGGCAGATAAAATAGACTACGACAACGACCGGTCGGACAGATTGTGGAACAACGCTTTTCCTGCCATCAACAATGCCAACGGTATTATATTCAACGGAGAAGCGGCTAACAGCGACGCCGGTTCCGAAGTAATTCCCGTCTCCATGATCGCAGAGGCCTATTTTTTCCGTGGCTTCGACTACTTCATGTTGGTTCAGACCTTCGGTGGCGTGCCCCTCGATCTGGGTTCGGGCGAGTTGCAGTTCAACCAGAACCCCAGCGCCGCTTCGGTGCGCAACACCGTTCCCGAGGTCTATACAAAGGCTATTTTCCCCGATCTTAAAAAGGCAGTGCAAGACCTGCCCGCCGTTAATACCCGCTTGATCGGTGCCGTTAACAAAGTGACCGCGCGTCTCTTCCTGGCCAAGGCCTATCTGACCTATGCATGGTGGCTCGAAAATCCGAAAAACATCGCGACATATCCCGCTGCCGAACGAAACGACCCCGACGGTAAAAGCGCCGCCCAGTATTTCCAACTGGCTTACGACACCGCCATGGCTGCCATCAACGAACCGGGGGACAACGGTCTGGAGGAGTACTTTCACGACGTAAACTGGTGGGGCAACGAACGCAACAAAGAGACCCTGCTCTACGCCGACCACAGCACCAGTCAGGAATTCGGAGGGCAGAGTGGCGACTACGGTAGCCCCGATCCTCCATACAACGGTGTCGCATGGTTCGTCACCTGGCAGTACGACCAGGTCAGAGACGTGAACGGCGGCGCTCCCATTCCCCGTTCGGCCACCCAATGGGGAGGACGTCCCTGGACCCGCATGGCCCCTACCATCGAGGTGTTTACCAACACGTTTGCCGACAAGACCAACGATTCGCGTTACGACGGCACTTTCGTTACCACCTATTTCGGCGTCAATATTCCCGAGGGAACAACCATGACATTCGGCGGCGATCCGGTAGGGAGAAACGAGCCGGTGATCCGTTTCATGTCCGACGAGGAACTCAACGGCCGCGAGATAGAATACGACGCCAATATGCAGGGAACGGGCTTCGGCTCTTTCGGCATGGGCAAAGTCGAGGGCGAAGACGCATGGGTCGTCGGCCTGAGCAGTATCAACCGTGCAGTCTATCCCTCGTTGTGGAAGATCGGGCCCGAATCGACGAACGGCCCCAACTACACCAGTCCCCGTCCCATTTATCTCGCCAAGTTCTCGGAACTCTACCTGATAGCAGCCGAAGCCGCCGTCAAAGGTGCATCCGGCAGCATGACGGCAAGAGACCTGCTTAATGTATTGAGGGCAAGGGCCGGCAAATGGAAACATAAAAACTCCCTGGCTAATTATGACGGTACGAACGGCAACTTCGACGCCGATTACAGCGCCGCAATGACCGCCGCTACGCCTGCCAATCCCGACATCTATTACGTTTTGGCCGAACGCTCGCGCGAACTCTTCGGCGAAGGATACCGCTGGTATGATCTGGTTCGCACCCAGACATGGCATGAGCTGGCCGCCCGCTATACCATTGGCGACAGCAAAGTCAGCCCGATCGGTAAAGTCGCACGAAACGACCATGTGGTCAATGAATTTGTCCGCCCGATCTCCGATCACATGTATTACTATCTGCGCCCCATTCCCCAAGGTCAGTTCGACCGGATGGAAATGGATACCGCAGCAAAACAGGCTTATCAGAATCCCGGTTACACGAGTGTGGCCGTGGGTAACGAATAATCCTGTGAACTCTCTCTTTAGTGACCTTTAGTGGTTTTTAGGTAAAATAGGTTAGTTACACAATTTCCACCGACGGATCGGGGTTGTACAAAGAATCTCTTTTGCATCCTTTTGCAACCCTGACCGTTTTTTACTATCTTCGGTCGCCAGAGTGATTTCGGCGACCGGAACAACCGGGCCGACGGGGCCGACGGGGC
>QMCE01003851.1_pt1 | contig 13017 bp, 13 predicted proteins | sample 1821851 | NCBI WGS metagenome assembly QMCE01 (sample SAMN09453174, study PRJNA476694) | Termite gut metagenome, whole genome shotgun sequencing project. | isolation source: worker | host: Odontotermes sp. | place: South Africa:Pretoria | collected 2016-01-28 | reverse complement strand
GGTGGTGTTGGTGGGCTTATGTTTCGATTTGGGGCTTGATGTAGCAGCGATACGACGCGCCCGATTCGCTTTGGCTGTTTCCAGCTTTTTAACATCGGGATAGTCATTCCAATTTACGGTAACGGTGGTCGCTATGAACGACTGATAATCACTTGGTGGTTCCGATTCGGTGTAATGCCACGAGAGGGATTCTTTGAGCTCATCCATGTCGCGCTCGAATGGTTCTATAATACGCTGCGTGACGTTGCGGTTTCCGGCCATAACATCTGCATAGGTTGGGAAGTTAGGACATGCGGCTATAAGTGTATCAACGCCGATGATATCTTCATTCGATTTTCCGATATTCATGCGTTTGTGCTCGGCTAATTTTCGCGCCAACCAATATGTGTACGGGTGGTATTTTACATTGGCTTGCAGGGCCTCTTTAGGGAAATACATATACATGAGCTTGCCGGTATCGCTTGCCCTAAAACTGTCGAACCAGTCTTGATTAAACCGAAATATGATATCGCCGTTTCGTATCTGGCCGACCGTGCCGCCGGCAATCGAGATTTTCAGCCATTCTTTACGCCGCTCGCCAGTTCCTTTATATTCAAAATGAATTCGTTCCAGCGCAAGGAGATCACGCTTTGTTTGGTTTCGGGTCTCTTTTTCGTCCTTTAAACCACGCATGGCCATATATTCTTGTAAAGGCAGATGGACGAGCGTATTTTGTAATCCTTCTTTTGTTGCCTGTATCATGAGACTATCAAGCAACATGGCAGCGGTCTGCCTTACAGCAGCGATTTCGCGGTATCCGTGAATGAATAATCTGAAATCCGCTTCGATTATCGAGCCGTTGCCATATAAATCGAGTTGCGCGGGGTCTGTGATTTTTTGCGTTATGCGCTTTTGCAGTTTGTTGGCGGCCTTCCCTTGCACCAACATATGAAAATACTGGCTAGAAGTACCTATGCCAAGTATTTCCGGGTGAGCGTCCAGAAAACCAGTAAATGACATAGAATGCGCATCATCGGGATACGCTTCGAGAGCTGTTTTTATTCGAGTAAGTAAGGTTATTATTGCTTCGTTGCCTTGCGCGACGGCTGCGTTAAGAGCCGTATTCAGTTTTTCTCCAGTGGGAGTATAACCGGGGAGCGCTTCGCCAAGCCGATTTGCTTCTGAAAGTAAATCAGAAAAAAACTGCTGAAGGTCTTCGGCTTCGGGAGGGGAACCGTTAGGCGGCTGCTTCGTGGAATCCATGTGATCTACTCCTGTTTGAAACTCGTATGTCGTGTGTGTCCATAGAGGCCTATGTGTTCTTTGTGGCCATATCAGCTTCTATAAGATTGCTCAAATATTTAGTAACGCTTTGGTGATTCTGCCAGCTTACGTGTTCTAAATACTCCTTATACTCGGCTTTTAATTTGAGATTAAGCCTATAATACTTTGCCGAGGTATTGGCCGTTGGCGGCGCATCAACTGTCCTTTGTGTATTCTGTGGCATGGGCGCATTATCTGTCCTGTGTTCCGTGTTTGTATCGCTGAAAAAGCGGTCAAGATGGGAAGTGCTGTCCTTAAAGGTTTTCTTAGGCATGGTAGGCGACTCCTTTCAAATATTCATTGATAAATGATAGATAGTCTATAGCGGCGTTACTTTTAGGCGCAGCGGAGTACAGGCTGGTCTGTTGGACCTGTGCTTCGCGTATTGTTACGGACTCACGAATTACAGCATCGAACGCTCGCGCTCCGATGAGCTGCGCCTTGTCCTCAATAACGTCTTTGAGGTCGCGCCCTAAGACGGTGCGCCCACTGTGCCGGGTAATGAGCAATCCAGCAATCTGCAATGCGGGGTTACAATGTTTTTTGACTTTGCCGATGGTTGCGTGGAGCTGCGAAAGCCCCTGTAAAGAATAGGCGTCGGCACCCAGCGGAATGATTAGGTCATGCGCGACCGTCAGCGCGTTAATTGTGAGAATACCCAAAGTGGGAGGACTGTCAATCACAATAAAATCGTAGGACGCTCGTAGTGGTTCCAACAGCTCACGCAATATGTATTCGCGGCCGGTGTCGGTAAACTCCATATCAGCGCCGGAAAGCATGAGACTTCCGCTGATGATATCGCCTTGCTCGGTGCGCTGGATGGCGTCGTATATAGCGGCATGACCCTTCATCAGTTCATAGACGCCTGGCGTGTCCGGGTCTGCGTCCATGGTATACGAAAGATTGCCTTGTGGGTCGGTATCGACAGCCAAAACGCGATACCCCATGAAGGTCAGTCCCGTAGCAAGAGCGTGTGCCGTGGTAGTTTTCCCGACGCCGCCTTTTTGGTTTGCAATGACAGTTATTCTTACGGCTGCGTCGCTGTTGATACTGCGTTTCGTGTATCCCATAGGCGTTGTATGAGCTCCTTTCTGGTTTCGCCATCTGCTTCACGCAGAATTAAATACCATTCTAAAAATTCAAGCGATTTATGCCGATCGGCTAATTTTATATGTACACCATTAGGACCAGCAGATACTTCTTGGACGAGCTGCGGATCGAGGGTGGCGCTGTCCTTTAATGTGACGGTGTTCCCCTTGAAGCTTACATAATCAGTGATGTCGGCAAAGGCGATTCTTAGGTGAAGCTCGGCCAGATCATCAAGAGTAAATAGACTCATGGCGTGAGCGTGTAGCTCGTGAATATTTGTAGATTCCATAAGGGACTCCTTTCGCATTGTGCGCAGTACAGGTCTCCCGGCGTTAGTTCCGTCCAGTGTGTTTTGTGTGCCGCATATGGCATGTGTGTATATGCCACATAATATATATTCTACGAGAGCTTGTCAACGAAAAAAACGGCGGCGAGCTACTTGCGCCGCCGTTCAAGCTGTTTCTGAACCTTGCCAAACTGCACCTTAGATATAAGGGCCTCATGATTGCCCTTGATGGTGGTCTGCTGGTGTGTGAGCAAGCCCATGTAGAAAGAATTTTTTAACATGCCGTGGATGGTCGCCTTTGTCCATGCTTTGCCTTGTCGGGTGCTTATGCCGCTGGCGTTCAGCGTATCAACGATTTGTTGGATGGTCTGGCCCGCCTGTGATAGTGAAAAAATCTTCTTCACGGTGACGGCCTCCAGCGCTTCTACGGTGACGCCTTTTTTATCTTCTGTATATCTGTAGCCGTAGGGGATTGCGCCGGCGGGTTTGTCTCCTTTATTGGCTTTGGTAGTACGCCCTTTGGCGAGTTTTAGGGCAATGCTTATGCGTTCGTACTCGTCCAACAATTCAAGCATTCCGTTTATGAGAACGTCGTTAGGGTCTTTTCTATAGATGGAATAGCGTGGTTGCTCTATGCTTAAAACCTCGCCGCCCTTCCGTTCGATTTCGCGGCGAATTAACACCTTTGCGATGTCCGACCGCCAAAGGCGGCTTGTATTCAGCACGACAATGGTGTTGGTGCCGTTTAACATGGAAAGCAACTGCATGAGCCCCTTGCGCTTGCTTATTACTTCATCGCCGTCGCTTTCTATAGCTACCGTGCCGGAAATGCCTCTGTCCTCGAATATTTCTATGAGCTCAAGCGCGTTATCGCGGCAATACTTTTCAATGGCGGCCCGCTGCGTGTCCAGTCCGTAACCCTTTTCGCTTTGGGTTTCGGTGCTTACCCTTACGTATCCATAAACGCTTGTCCTGTTCATAATATAGCCTCCGAATCCCTTTTTTTCCATTGTATCATGATCGTGCGCTTTTGTCAACTATCATGAATGATAATTAACGTTAAACAGCAAAGGGTCTACTTGATGTAAGCTAAAATTCCTGTTTTAACCCACCGTTAACGATGGGGTTGAGCGGCTAGTTTGAGCAGCCGTTTTTGATCGTGATATTTGACGGGAATAGCATATATATTCGCATGGTTATTGGATTTTCTATCTTTCATCTTTTTGGCCTATATTTGCACTGGCTGAATTGCGTCGCTAATACGTCGCCAGGCGCGCCACGTTGGCCGTAGGCGCGTTCTTTGATATGCGTTAGAGTTAATGTACCTTCGTGCCGCCCGGCGTTGCGGGAAATGAAAAGAGCCGGGGATGAACCCGGCCCTTTTCTGTCTGGCCCGCAAGGGGCATTTCTTTTTATACGACCCGCTAGGGGTATTGTTGTAGATTACTCTACGCCTATAGTCTAGCCTAAAATCGTTATACGGTCAAGTGGTATGTTTTGTGAATAGCTGCCGGATTTTTTCGTCTATGCTATCAAGCAGCCCGCCAGGGATCGTGATTTTGCCTTGGGCTATTTTCTTCGGCTTGATAATCCGCATCTTCGATATTGGCCGCATCTGTAAAGGCATAGCGTAGCTGTCTACGCCGCTTATCAGCTTTCCGAGAAACACTTCGGACTTGTGCAAGTCTGCGCTCGTCTTTTCGCGTCCTAAAGAGGAAATCGGAACGACCATTACAACGTTACTCGCGATATTATTATCGCTTTCGACTACAACAGCGTAATGAACGCCTCCCAGCTCGCTACCTATATTGTATCCAAAATGAGCAAGAACTATATCGCCGCGTTTATAATATATAAGGCGCTTAGGATCAAAAGCGGCTTCAAACTTTAGGTATTGGCTCCATGTTCCGAGCCATTCTTCGAGTATGTGCTGCTGCTTTGTAGGTTGTTGTTTTATCGCTGCTTTGAGCGCGGCCAGTGCCATGTCCAGCGGATCGGGCGCAGCTGTACTCATATAGACTTGCCCCCTTGCTCGTCCGGCATGTATTCCATAGGCTCGCCTGTGGCGTCCTGCACTGCTTTGTTGAGAGCTACACGTATAAATCCGTTTGTGGACTGCCCCATGATTTGCGCAGCACCTACGATACGTTTACGCGAACCTTTACGGGCTTTAAACGAAATCGTTTCAACGTTCGCATTATCGTACTTGTCTTGCGCGGACGTGCGTCCCCTCTTAACATTTGTTCTCATTTACCAGTCCTCCAATTAAAAATTATAGCATAGAACAAGATACATTGCTATGTATTATTTTTGGCTTACTTGTTGCGATACGTAGCTATGTATGCTATTCTATTATTAATCCCAACAATGAAAGGAAATTCGACAAATGAACACAAATAAAACGACTAGCACGGCATACGCGCCCAGGCGCGAATATGTCGCCCGGCGGCGCAGACCAGTGTTTAATAATCCGATTCCATCCCAATATAAAAACGAGGCTCCCGCGTCGCCAGCGCCAAGAGCCTCACGAACCGCCCGTAGGCGCATTATCGCGATCACAGTATGCCACACCGGGCGGCGCATATCAAGCAAATCAATTCAGAAGGGAGCTGTTTTTATGGGTACGATGGATAGACTCCTAGTAGATAGCGGGAATGAGTATATAGCAGACGAGAGGCGCCAAATATATGAATTTCATAAAATGCTGTCACAGAGGATATCGCGACTTTCTCCCGACGCAAGGGCATTGTTTGATAAATTCGTAAGCGAGCTCGAAGACGAGGCGGCCGCCGAATAAAAAAGCCGGGATCCGGGCTTGCGCCGCTCGTCGAGATTGCTTTATACGCGCCTGTTTTGCAATAGCATGCAGCAATTGAGCGCTCGACGCGAAAAGAGGAACCACAACGGCGCTGATCCACGCGGCAGCGGGGCGGATCGGAAGCGTAGCGGAGTGGCTTTTGAGAGAGATACGCTAGATATTGCAAAATGAGGATGATTGAGCGGCGAGCGACACGGCCTATATTCTATACGTCGATCCCGCCGGGCGGCGCGTGGTCGAGCTAAAACGAAGCGCCTCAGGAAGTGCATAGCAGACCGCGAAGCGGGCTTAACGGAGCATCGCGCCGAAGGGTTTGGGAAGCGTCCCGGCAAGCGTATTCGTGGCCACACGGCCATTGCTTGCAAGATTTATCGGAACGTTCCGATTAGTCTTGCAAGCAGTGTATGTGCATATACACATACGATTATACCTTGCTGGGGTCAAGCCCCAACCCCCCTTTGAAGCCGCTACGCGTCTGCTATGTGATTGATGGTTTACTCATTGGTCAGTGTATGCTTGGATCAGAGGCAGAACGAAAGCGCTCGGTTTCTTTACCGAGCGCTCGGTATTTCTGAATGAGCGGGGAATTATGCGAATATTCCTCGCGCGTTGCGAATCCGTAACGACTGCGAGCGGTCCACCATTTGCGCCGTCGTGCGCGGATCTCCGGATGCGTCGTGAATGGTGATGGGTGAACGCATGTCAAACGAGCGTTGATCGTAAGCGCGCTGGTCATAGGATACGCTGTGATTTGAGGTCGTGGAGTACGATGCGTTGGTTGCCATGCCCATTTGATCCATCATCCTGTTTGCGTTCTCTATAAAAGCGGTCATTTTCCCACTCATGGCGGTGAGTCCATCGGCGAAGGCGTTAGGAGGTGCTCCCTGAGCGGCCGCAGGCGCGCTGATTTCAAACGATTGAAGTTTATTTAGCGCACTGTGAAGGGTTTCAGCGACCTTCTCGGCCATCGCGGGCGCGAAGTCGAGCGCTCCGCCCATTGACTTCTCTATCTTCCGTCCGGTTCCCGGCATCTCACCCTCAAAGCCCACACCCACGCCCTGCGCCATGTTTTCGCCTATCCCGGCAAACACCTTTGACGGAGATTGTATGCCCAGCTCGTCCTTCACGTCCGTAACCATGCCCTTGAAGAACGATGATATTTGACTTCTAAACCAAGATTGGCGCGACTGGATGCCATCGTAGACGCCGTCCACGATGGCGGTGCCAACGGAATCGAAGCCTCCGGAGGCAACCGTTTCATCCGCCGCCGCCTTCGCTTCCTGAATCAGTTTTGTTGTGGAATCGGCCAGGCTCGTATTTTTGTCCACGCCGGCGGCGATGTCGTCCACCATATCCGAACCGGAGTTCGTGACTTCGGATAGGCCAAACTGATCCATAAGCGCCTTGGTAGCCGCTTCACCACCGTTAGCCAACGCCTCGTTAAGCTTATTGATTTCATCATCGGTGGCGGCGGCGAGAGTCGCAATCGCGCCGGCCGACTTAGGCCCAGCTGCATCAAGCTTCGCTAAAAAGTCAGCGTCGAGACGTCCGCCGAGTGCAGCAAGGTTTTCTCCAAGCCTTTCGACAACGCCGGTATTGTGTACAACGTTGTCGGTCATATCCCCGATACTCTGCTCCGATTCCTCGCTCAAGCGGCTGAAGGCATCGGTAGCGGCGTCCGTGTATTGCTCAATTTTCGCCTGAGTGCTTTCGAGCTTATTCTGATATTCCTCAAGGGTAAGCCCCTGCTCGTTGGCCGCCTTAATCATGGCGTCGGTCACGGCTTGCTCTGCGGCTATACGGTCATTGGCAATCTGCTCCTGCTTGGCATTCGCCTCTGCCATCACGTCTACCACTTCTTCGGTGTTGGCGGCAATGACGGCATTCGCGGCCTCGGTAGCGGCGGCGGCTTCCGTGACCGCCTGTGTCGCATTGTCGAAGCTGATTACGAGGTCGCCTTGACGGGCGGCGAGTTCGGCCTCGGTATCGGCCAGCTTCTGCATCTCATCGTTATAGAATTTCTTCTTGGCCGTCCCGGCCGCCAGCGCCGCGTCCAGCTCAATACGCTGACGGTTGATCTTACTAAGCTGATCCTCGACGTCCATTTGCTCTTTTGCGATCTCCACGGCGCGCTCACGCGCCGCCTGCGCTTTCGCTTCGGCTTTATGGGCTTCCACCATGGCGTAGATTTCGTCGATGTTACGGCTCATGGAATCGGTTTCTGCGTCGTACTGTACAACGGATTCACCCATCGCTTCGTTGAGCATATCGACGTAGGCGGCGAGCTGCGCCTTCTGCTCCGCAGATTTGTTCTCGACAGCGGCGAGCGCCGCGATTTTATCAGCGAACCCATCAGCGGCAGCGGCGTCCTTCTCGATGGCGCTGCGCTGCTCATCGTAGGCGGTCGCGGTATCGTTGAGGGATTCTTTCAGCCGGTCAGTTTCCTCGACGAGCGCTTCGGTCTGCTCCTGACTGATGATTGAGCCAGCTGACCAGGGCGATAATCCCGGCGGTCAGCGCGGCGACGCCGGCAACGATCAGGCCGATGGGATTAGCGGCCATCGCCGCGTTCAAGAGCCACGTCGCCACTGTCGCCGATCCTTCGGCTGCGGCAAGCGCGGTTTTTGCGGCTGCGAGCCCTCCTGTTTGAATCGTGCTGACGATCATGAGCGCGTTATGAATCTCTTGCGCCACGGTCGAAGCTATTGTCGCCACTTTATACGCGACCAGCGCGGCAGTAACAACGCCTATTGCGGTCGCGACTACCTTCATCAGCGGCGACGCGTTCATCAGCCCATCCACCAGCCCGCCCATCATTTTCATGCCCGCGTCCGCAAGCTCCGGCAATTTGCTTATCAGCGTAGACACGATGGTTTCTATCGCGTTTAGCGCCGCGGGGACAAGTTTCGGCATCGCCTGTCCCAATCCATCCACAAGTGAGAGCACAAACTGAATCGCAGCGTCCACCAGTAGCGGCAGATTATCGGCAAGCGCTCCTGTAATCGTTATAATCGCCTCCACAGCGGCGGGGATTAGCTGAGGAAGCAAAGATAGTATCGTCTGCAACACCGAGGTAAACAGGCCAGTCACCGTCGACAGAAGTGACGGCAGAAGGCCGCCAATGGCTTGGAGAATCGCGGTCGACGCCTGCGGTATGGCGGACACGATGTTTCCCAATATGGGAACGATGTTCTGAACAACGGCTTGGAATGCATCGACAAGGTTCCCCGTCAGGTTCGTCATGTCGGCGTTGGCGTTCCCAAGCCCCGCCGTGAAGGATTTGACCGCAGCTTTCAAAAGACCGAGGGATCCGCTGATCGTCTGCGTGGATTCTCGGGCGAAATTACCGGCGTACTGCTCGGTGGTCTCGAAGAACATCTGCATGGCGACTTCGGCTTTCTCCGCTTGGGAGGCCGAAGCCCATACGAAGTCGAGCCCCTTGGCGGCGGCGTAGGCTTCAATGGTGGTGGCGTTCATCGCGACGCCGAGGTTGTCCATCATCGTGAAATTGCCTTTGGCCGCGCCCGCGACGGATTCCATCGCTATCGACATATCGATGCCCATTACGGAAGCCATATCAGCGGCGCGCTGCATGGCCTTCGTGGTCAGGTCGAGCGATTTCTGCTGCTCAATGCCGGAGCCCTGAAAAAGCGCGCCCATTTTGTTTGCGGTTGCAAGGTATCCCCGAACACGGCTTCGGAGCCGCCGAGGTTCTGCTCCAGCTCGCTGAACTGCTGTACTACCGTCGTGCCTATTTTTATGGCGGCGGCACCGGCGGCGACCGCGAAGGCACCCATCGCCGCGCCGACGCCCTGTATTATCTTCCCAACGTTTCCGAGCTTGGGAGAAAGATCGTCCTTCACTCCCAACCTGACTAAGAACTCATCTAAAACCAATCGAATCACCTCACCTTTAATTTGGCTTCAAGCTCCGCCTGCTGGTGCAAACGGTTATCGTTTTCCGCTGACACCAGCATCATTTCGTGGTAGTCGGCTAGATCGTCCAGCGTGTAAGCTCCGTTCCATAATTCATGCTGCCGCCAGTGGCTTGACAGGACCGGGGCGAAAAGATACTTGTCTATGTTCTCTGGCTCTGCGGCCAAGAAGAAATAAGGGGGGACATAATCGAACCCAAGCGGCTTACGTCGAAAAAATCGCCAACACCCCATACCACAACCTCGCATACGAGCCGCAGAACGAGCAAAGGATCGTATTCCACGTCCAGTACGCCGTAGGTTCCATCCGGATTCATTACCTGCGCGTCGCCGGCCGGGAGCACCTCGAATACGCTCATCAGCGATTTATTCATGACGTAATCGAGATCCTCGGGTGTTACCTTGTCCAGCGTCTCCGAGATACCCTCTAACGAGAGATATTTTCCCAAGTTGGACATAACGCTTTCCATGTTCGCCTTACCTCCGTAGGCTTCGCCTATGAGCGGAACGAACGTCTGGAAGACGGGTAGGATCTTCGCGGCGAAGACCTTAGCAATTTTCAGCCCTTCAACTGCCGGGTACTTCTGTACTTTGAATCTGCGGTTTTCAACCTCTATGATTTTCGTGATATTGCGCGACATTATAATGGTCTCCTTTCGTAATTGGGGCATATGTACTTTTGCCGGGGGCCTTGTCCTACGTCGTTTTATCGCCTTCTATCTCGCAGTATTGAGGGCTGACCTGCTCGCTAGGCCCCCACACATCAACTGCCGCCGCTAAAGCCTCTTCAAAATTCGATTTGTATCCACTATCTTCATTGGCGTTGGCCTGATACACTGCTTCGAGCTTCAAGAATTCGAGATCCACTTTGGCGCGAGCAAGTTCCAGCGAAGCGGGATCGGCCTCCCCTATTGCTTGGAGTACCAAGCGCGCCGCTTGCATATCACCCTGCAACGCGCGTTGATACAAGCGCAGTGCAAAGAGGCTATTGGCATTCATTTCGGGCGCGCCCATGGTTTTCATTTCATTTTTCAGCTCCTTATCCTTGATCGGCGCTGACAGAATGGCGTTTAGAGCATCGCGAATCGAAGCACGTTCTCGTCGGCTTTTCCCGGATGCCCGGCCGCCCTTGCCTTGAATTTCTCTTTGTTCGCTCTTTGTTCGCTGGTTAAGCGGTATCAAATTATCACTGCCGCTCATGCTGCCCCTCTCTCGTCCCGCGGACTCTTGACAACCTCAATAGGTGTCGGGATCATCCGTTTCCCTGAAGGAATTGAACATAGGATAATAATCAAAATACAGACTCATGCCTGTTTTGCCGTTGCGATTTTTGAGTATTTTTAACTGTGCCTTGCGTGGATCATCAGCCTTCATTTCTTCAATCCTGCGGATAGTTTCCGCCCTCTTGGTGTCAGCCTGGCTTAATTCATCCATCCCAGCGAGCTGGAGGCCGATTAAAACATCACTGCTATATTCTACCGCCCCGGATTCCTTGAAGGATGCCATATTTACAGGCGAGGTGTAATTATCCCGATTGAAAGAGCTTATTGCTATGACGGGAATTTTCTTGTCGCGGCTCAAGCGTTTGAGCTCCAGCACAGCTCGATCAACGTTTTGTTTATCGGTTGCCCGTTCGTCGTGCGGCGCAAGAATCTGTAGATAATCAATAAACACCACAGGAGCGTTGCCCGTGATAATCTCATGCTTATAAACTTCGCGAACAATTTGTGCTGCTCCAATGCTTCCAACACCCTCATGGATAAAAATGCGATCGCTATACCGGCGATAGTATTCTAAACTGCGATCAATTAAATCTAATTCAATATCGTTATATTTTTGCCAGCGCTTCCCCGCCAATATGCCGCGCGTGGTTTTGGCGGCGTTTAGATTCCCATTACAATTCTCCAGCGTTAGCCGTGATATGGATTTAGCCATAAGCTCATAACGACTCATCTCCAATGAAAAAATAAGAACGTCATGCCCATTTTGTGCTATTTGGTCGGCAATCTGTAAAGCCAACGTCGTTTTGCCTAGACTAGAAAGCGCGCCCATTATGTATAAGCCAGCATACAATCCATCATCAAGCGCATCATCCAGCCTGTTAAAGCCCGTCGATATCGCAGGTGTGCTTGCGCTCTCGGCAACAGCTCCCATGAATGCATTAACATGGAATGCAGAAGCTGTTGCGCGATATGCGGCCTTAACCGCTTCTGCCTCTTGACGGGCGGCTTCTGCCGGACCGCTCTCTACAAGGGCCATAAATGCAGTACGGTCAAGCTGTAAATTCTCATTCGGATCTTTACATTCCCCAGATATGTTTGCCTCGTAAAAAGATATTTCCCGTACTTCCAGTCCCGCTTTTAATTTTGATTGCGCCTTTCGTCCTGCCTCATCGTTATCTAACGCAAGCACCAGCGGAACCGCCGGCCGCTCACGTTCAATCAACGCTAAGAACTTATCTACGCCGGAGGTGCTTCCCAAAGCGCATGCCGCACCGCCCACCTCGTAAACACTCAGCGCATCTATGGCACCTTCTACGATAAAAACCGGCTCAGTTCCTTGCAACGCTTTCCTTCCAAAATAACCAGCCTCACCCTCTTTAAGAAAGCGGAAATTTGCGTTTCCATTTGGATCCATATCGCGAGCTGTATATCCCGTTTTAGATGTCGGAATAATCAGACGACGGCTTGGCGGCGGATTCTTCCCCGCCCGTAATGCCGCGGGGCTTCTCCATTCCGGACAGAATCCCAACATAAACCGAGAAGCCGTTTCTATGGAAATTGCCCTACCTTGAAGATATGAAATCGCCTCATGAGATTCGACGAGCGCCTTATGCGCCTCCCGGTAAAATTCAGTGCAATCCGCCGGAGGTTGTGGATCCGACTGCCGTGTTGCCGCTGATAGGGTTGCCGCTGATTGGCGCGTCGGCGATCCGCTGCCGTCTATCTCCAAATTGTAAAGCGAGAAAATATCTCCCTCATGCTCCGTATTGCGCTGCCGTTTAAGAATATCGAGGTAGTCACCGGAATAATCACACTTGAAGCATTTGTAATGAATGCCGTCACGGGTGCTCATGCCGGTGCCGTCCTTTCCGCTGCCATTCCCGCAAAAAGGGCACACGTATGTATCATAACCGCCTATGCGCTTTTTTGCTTTTGTCAGCTCCGTGCCTATGCGGCCATTCACATAAGCCCGCGCTTCTTCTCGTATCATGTGCAGCGTCTCCTTTGGCCCAATAGGGCCGAAATGCCTCCGGCAGAGCGCACAGACCCGATAGGGTGTATAAGTGCGCCATTCGGATTTCATCATCGTCGAAACCGCCGGGCGGCGAGTTTCTTTATTATTATAACAGGCCGCCCGCTGTGAAGTGGAGCGGGCGAGACTGCTTAGATATCTTTAAATATCTTTAGAGATTTTTACCCTTAAAAAAGCTTGTCCCTATGCGGGTTTGCGGAATCGCTTGCACACCGTTACCCCCCTTTTTGCACACCGGAGCCTCGATCTCGGGAAGACGGCGATAGATTATGGCGCGGATGCGCTCTACGTCGGCGGCCCGGGGTTCGGTGCGCGTGCGGCGGCGGGGAACAG
>QMCE01003514.1_pt1 | contig 13021 bp, 16 predicted proteins | sample 1821851 | NCBI WGS metagenome assembly QMCE01 (sample SAMN09453174, study PRJNA476694) | Termite gut metagenome, whole genome shotgun sequencing project. | isolation source: worker | host: Odontotermes sp. | place: South Africa:Pretoria | collected 2016-01-28 | reverse complement strand
GGGACGGCTACGAGGGCACCCTCATAGAAATTTTTTCGACCGGAGTTCTTAGAGCTTGTTTGGATTTTTCCGCCGAAGCTGTTTTTTAGTTATTTTTCGTTCCATTTTGTGCCCGGAACGAGGCGCATATTGGTTCTATGTAACGAGTTTCGGGCAAAAAATGGGGCAAAAAGAGCAAAAAAGAGCGAGAGGGGGAAATTCCAAACAAGCTATTAATCCCTGCCCGGATACGCTTCGAGGGCGCGGGCAAGCACTTCAAGGGCGGCAGCGATGTCGCCCTTGTTCAGTACGTAGGCTATGCGAACCTCCTTCTTCCCCCGCCCGGGCTCGGTGTAAAATCCCGAACCCGGAGCCATCATCACCGTGGAAGGTGTCGTGCTGCCGGCGGGAGTGTGGCTGAAACTCGACAGTATCCACTCACAGAACCTGTCGGCATCGTCCACCGGCAGGCGTGCAATCGTGTAGAACGCTCCACGCGGCATCGGGGAAAGCACGCCGGGAATGCGGTTGAGCCCCTCTATCAGAAGGTCGCGGCGGGAAATATATTCGTCGTATATGGCGTCGATATAGCTTTGCGGAGCATCGACCGAGGCGGCGGCCACAATCTGGCCCAAAAGCGGGGGTGAAAGCCGAGCCTGGGCTATCTTCATCGCCGCGTCGTGCACCTCCCTGTTCCGCGTCACGAGCATACCGATGCGGATACCGCACTCGGAGTATCGCTTCGACACGCTGTCGACCATCACCACGTTCCTGTCGATACCTTCGAGTTCGAGCGACGAAAGGTACGGTTCGTCGGAGTAGCAAAATTCGCGATAAACCTCGTCGGAGATGAGAAACAGGTCGTGCTTTTTGACTATCCGGCCTATCTGCTCCATTTCGTGGCGGCTGTAAAGATAACCCGTGGGGTTGTTGGGGTTGCAGATGAGGATAGCCTTCGTGCGGGGAGTTATGTATTTTTCGATCTCACCTGCGGGAGGCAGTGCGAAACCCGTCTCGATGGACGAAGGTACGCTCACCACCTTAACACCCGTTTGGCGTGCGAAAGAGATGTAATTGGCATACCCGGGTTCGGTCATGATAACCTCGTCGCCCGCGTCGAGACACGCCTGAAACGCAAACATTATCGCCTCCGATCCACCCTCCGTAACGATTATCTCGTCCGTGGCCACCTCCACTCCGCATCGCCTGTAATATTCGACGAATTTTTGGCGTACGGCCAACAGGCCGTCGCTCGGGGAGTATTCGAGAATGGTGCGGTCGATCGTGCCGAGTGCCGCCAGACCTTCGGCAGGGGTCGGAATATCGGGTTGGCCTATATTCAGATGGAAAACCTTCACTCCACGCGCTTTTGCGGCGTCGGCGACAGGTACTAATTTACGTATTGGAGAGGCGGGAAGTTCAACGCCTCTTTTCGATATGTTCGGCATCTTGTCGATTATTCTGTTATCGAATTATTGAGTTCTGTCGTCTTTTTCGACAGCTTTTTCAACTCTTTCACCTCCATCCGGCGGTCGTATATCCTGAAATCGTGGTAGGCGGCCTTCAGGTTCACATCGCCCCGGAACGGCGCTTTGCCCAGCCAATTGTAGCGTGTGGGCACGGTCAGATCACGGGGCGAGACGGACGCGGGACCGGAGATCGTCTCCACTCCGTCGATATAGAGACGGCCTGTTCCGCCGCCCTGCGTATAGGCTATGTGTATCCAACGCCCCTTTTCCGCCGGAGTGCCGGTCTGTATGCCGACAATTTCGTTAGTGTATCCGCCCGTGGCTCAAAATTGACTCCAAGTGCCACATACACGCTTTTCATACAACTTTTTCCGTCTTCTTTCGCTTTGATTCTCAACGCGTTCAAATACACGATCGTATACGATTTTTCCAATGGGCGGTTTTGCCATTCCCTCACTTCATCAATAACTGCGTTGGTTACCCGGCTGATCAAATCCGGCAAGACTTCAATGTTGTAAATATGTTCCAGATGCTTTTTTATATCTCGATCACTCATCCCAAATGAGTACGCGATCTAAAGATCGATCGATATGATTTGATCGTTAAACAAGGGTACTCGCTTCTCATGTTTGGGGACGATGATCGGTTCGAAGGTTCCGTTTCTGTCTCTCGGCATTTCAATCGTTGCGCTTTGATTTTCAAGTAACACCGTTTTTTCTGTGTACCCGTTCCGACTGTTGCCGTTATTGTCTCCTGCATTGGAATGCTTTTCGTATCCCAAATGTTCCGTCATTTCTGCTTCAAGCGCTCGCTCCAGAATCTTTCCACTTAACTGCTTGATCAATCCTTCTTGTCCGACTACTTTATCCTGTGTCAGTCCGCGGAAGTCAATCTGATCGAGTAGTTGATCGATCAGATCCTTTTCCTTTTTCTCTTTTCTTCGTGCCATGCTCATACCTTACCTCTTTTTGAGCATTTACACAATTTTTAGGACAGGCTCTTCTGCCGGCGGAGTTGTTGATTGGCAATGTTTGAATAACTATTATTGAACGGCCGGCCTACTGCTTACCAGCATACTCATTGATCCGTGATTTTATATGTCCCTTTGTTTTCCGCTACCATAGATTCATGACGCAATTTTTCCAAAGCCTCTTTTATTCTGTCATAATCAAAACCGGTTTTTTGATTAAGAGCTTCCATATCCGCGGGCCCTTCTTTTGCCAGAGCCTTTATTATCGCTCCCCGCACTTGACGGAGCGAACCTTCAAATTTGCTTTGCTTTGTATAATGGGCGCTCCGGCGGTTGGGATTAGCCGTCAGCTTTTTCAGTTCGGCACCGTAATCCATCAATGCCCAATACCAAAGCCTTGGATTTTTTTTGTCCAGTGTGTCTTCAAGAATAGGAAACAATTTGCTGTCTTTTATATCGGACTGATCCTGAAAGAAAAAATGCAGCAGAACCCTGCGGATATTGGTTTCGATAAAAACGCATGGAACATTGTACGCGAAACAGGCAACGGCGCCGGAACTGTATTCACCGATTCCGGGAAGCGTTTTAAGTTCGCCGGGCGTTTGGGGAACCTGTCCGGAAAAATCATCGACAATTTTTCTTGCGGCTTCTTTTAAAAACCTGGCGCGCCGGTTGTATCCCAGGCCGCTCCACTCACGGAGCACTTCCTCAAGGCCTGCTTCCGCAAAATCTTTTGGAGACGGCCATTTTTCCATCCAACGGTTCCAGTAATCAATAACCCTTTCGGTTTGTGTCTGCTGTAACATAAATTCAGAAACCAGCACGCCCCAGGGATTGATATGTTCGCGCCAGGGAAAAGTTCTCCCCGCTTCATGGTAATGAGTAAGTATAATTTTTTTGAAAGTCTCGTTGTCCATTACGATTTAATCACACGAAAAAGATTAAAGTAAATCTTTTTCCTTTAAATCATTTTTGATGAGTTCGGCAATCTGTATAGGATCGATGGTATCGGTGTCAATAACAATATCCGCAAATGAATAATCGTCATTATCAATTCCGTATATCCGCAGATAGCGTTCTTTGTCCTGCCGGTCCCGTTCCGCGGTAAAGGCCGCAATATCTTCGAGGCTGCCGCCTTCACGCTGAAAAATCCGCCTTGCCTGTACTTCGGGCTTTGCGCGGAGATACACTTTTAAATCGGCTTCCTTGAGCATCCATATCGCCAGCCTGGAACCGAGAACACAGCCGCCGTCCTGCATTGCAAGTTCGACCTGGCAGCGGTCAACTTCTTTGTCCCACCAATCATCCTTTGCGGCAAGAGCAAGAACTTCTTCAAGGGAAATGCCCTTTTCATCCGCAAGGCTTCTGAAAGTAAAATTGATGAAACGGAGCCCAAGCTGTTCCGCCAGGATTTTGCTTACCGTAGTATTTCCGCAGCCGCTTTTTCCGGAAACCGCGATCCTTACATTCTTGTTCATTCTACATTCCTTAATTGTTCACGGATATTTTCAAGCGCATCCTTCATGGATACCACTTCCCGGTTTACTTCCAGGACAGGACTTTTTGAACCGATGGTGTTTATTTCGCGGTTGATTTCCTGGGACAGGAAATCAAGTTTTTTCCCGGGTGCGGGATTCCTTTCCAGTTCCTCACGGAATTCTGTAAGATGGGCGTCCAGCCGGGAAAGTTCTTCCGATATAGTATACTTCATCAATAGGATGGCCGTTTCTTGCAAGATACGGTTTTCATCAATTTTATCCGAAAGATACTCATTGATTTTTGCGCGCAGATTTTCCGTTATATCTTTTTCAAGCTGCGGCGCGTATCCTTGTATGATACATTGCGATTTTCTTATTGAATCCAGATGAGATACAATATCGTCCTTGGTGTGGTTTCCCTCTCTTTGCCGTTCTATGTTAAATTGTTCTAGGGCGCCTTTCACGAGCGGTTCCAGGGAGAGCCAATATTTTTCGTTGTCGCGTTTTTTATCAATCTGGAGAATTCCTTCGAGGGCAAGCAAATCTTTTAAGCCGGGTTTATCTTTCAGCTTGAAATTTCTGGCAAGCGTTTCTATCGCTTTATGGTAAGCCTCTGCCGCGCCCCAATTTATCGATACTTCCATATCAGAGTTCAATTCTTTTAATCTGATATTGATTTCAACTTTGCCGCGCCTGCAAAATTCCGCCGTCAGCTCCTTAATCTTTAATTCAATTGAAGCGAGGAAGGGCGGAAGATTGACAAAGACTTCCAAAAAGCGGTTGTTGTATCCTTTTATTTCCACCGATAGAAAAAGCGAATCGTTCTGCCATTCTTTGTATCCGTAACCGGTCATGCTTTTCAATGTTGTACTCCGTTGTCTGCGTTTTCTTTTAATCTTTCAAAAACAGCTTTTCCCAGTTTCCAGTTATCGCCCGCTCCCATAGTGATAAAAAGATCGCCGGGTTTTAACGCGTCAAGTAAAAAATCTTCCGCGTCCAAGGGTTCATCAAAATAATGAATATCTTTATTGTATGATGAAGCCCGTTCAAAAAGCGTTCTGCCGTTTACTCCGCCGTGGTACTGTTCCCGCGCGGAACTGTAAATCTTATGAAGCAGCAGCATTTCCGCCGAAGCAAAGGCCGCCGCGAATTCTTCAAGAAGGGCCGCTGTTCTGGTATACGTATGGCTCATAAAACTGACAACAAGGCGCCGCCGGGGATAAAACGCTTTCAGTCCTTCCAGGGTTGTTTTTATCGCGGTAGGATGATGGCCGTAATCGTCCATAAAAAGAATGCCGCCGGCTTCGCCTATAATTTCCGAGCGGCGGCGGCTTCCGCCAAAGTTTTCGAGTGCTTCCGCCATCTTTTCCAGGGACGCTGCATCCGGCTGCTCAGGGCCATATTCTTTTTTTGCCAAACTTACCGTAAGCGCGGCGGCGGCGGCGGTATCAAGAACAATATGCTTTCCCGCGACCTTCAGCTTAAATATTTGATCAAATCCTTCAAGCTTCATTATTGTGCGTTCATGTTCGGTTTTCATGTATTCAATATGATAATCCCCAGGAGCCGTAAAACCGTAAGGGATGTACAGAATGTCGGGGCGTTCTTTCCGCATGATGCGGACAACTTCCGCCGCTCCCTCATCGTCGGCGCAATAAATAAGCTCACCTCTGTGCGGAAGAAGCCTGACATATTCCAAAAAAGTATCCCTTATGGATTCATAAGTGGGAAAAAAATCTTGATGATCCCATTCGACGCTGGTCAAGATAATCCTTTGAGGATGAAACGAAAGAAAATGCTTCCGGTATTCACAGGTTTCCGCCACAAAATACTTCTGCCCCAGGCTCAATGTTGATGTTCCGCCGAAAGAGGCAACGCCGCTTCCTGCCAGGATTTGAGCCGGAAGATGTAAGGATTTGATCAAGGTTCCCGCTAAAGCCGTGGTTGTTGTTTTCCCATGCACTCCGGCGATGCCGGAAGAATCAAAATGGGATGAAAAGACGCCCAAAGCATCGGTATATTTCAGCATGGGAACAGCGGCGCCCGCGGCATAAGCCATTTCGCAGTTATTATCCGGGGAGTAAGCCGCGGAATAGATAATAAGATCGGGCTTTTCATCGAGATGCGTGACCGAAAAATCCTCGTAATAAGGAATCCCCAGCGTCGTGAGAATTTCATCGGTATAAAAAGTTTCGGCAGTGTCTGAACCTGAAACAACAATCCCTGAATGAAAAAGCAATTCCGACAGAGCGCACATCCCGGTTCCTTTTATACCGATCATATACACCTTGAAGCCGGGCTGTAAAAGCCGTTTGTAATCCATACACTAATCGTACAATATTAGAGAGATTCTTTCAATAAAAGCTCCAATGTTTCTTTAAAGCGAAGCGGAACGCTTATCGTTTTTAAGCGGGACTTTTCTCCCGAAACAAGGGCAATCTCCTTTTTTGGACAGGAGAGGATTTTGGCAAGAAAAGAAATCAGTTCTGAATTAGCCTTTCCGTCTTCCGGCGCCGCGGCTATGCGGATTCTCAACCGGTCCCCTTGTATGCCGGCGGTTTCGTTTTTTGACGCTCCGGGAACCGCCTTTATATTTACAAGTATGCTGTCCCCGGAAAATCGTATGCATTCAGCCATGTTTTTTCCCTTTCGGTGTTGAGGGGAGCCAGACCGGGTGACCGATTTCCCAAGAATAATCATTATGTTCCCCGATTCTGTATATCACATTAGCGACGGCAGCGGAACGGAAAGAAAGCTGCGGAACATTTTCCGCAAAGCGAAGGAACTTTTCCTCTGTTCCCTGTTTTACAAGTGCAAGTCCAAGCAGAAAGCGGGGAAGGGGAACATCTCCTTCCTGTAAAACCGTTCCATCTAAAGAAAAATTAAAAGATATGCCGCCTAAAGTGATTCCCGGAAACACTTCAACAATGCCCGCGTTTTTTGATACAAATTTTCCGCCGGTGCTTTTTTCGGAAATCATATTCCTGAGGGACACCGCCGTTTCTTTTAAGGCCGCCAAAGTATAAGGACGCCGGGTGATCATCAAAGGAATAATTCCCGGAAAAGAATAAGCCCCGAAAAATCCGTTTTCAAAGAGCTTCCTGCGGTATTCATCAATTGTTTTCATAACGTCTCTGTGGGGAATGAGCGCGATTAAACGGAGATTCTCTTTTTTCATGTATGCAAAAATCCTTTTGTATGATACAATGCCGATAGAAAGCCGGTGCGGTTTTCTTTAGCAAAGTATAATGGGGATAATCATGAAATATAAGACCAAAAAATTAGTAGATCGTTTTACGGAACAATTTTCCGAATGGCCGTCGGTTGAATGCGTTTCTTTAAATGAATCCGCCCTGCCCGACACCCTCGATCCGTATTTTGCTCTCATCCTGGATGTTTATTATACGGGGATTATTCCTTCTCTGGAAGACCGTAAAGCGCAGTACGGCAGCGACATCGCGGCGTTTGAAACATCGAATTGGGGAAATAAAGACCGCTTCCTTGTGGAGGATATGCCTGTCCGCATCGAGTTTAAATCAACGCAGAAGGTTGATGATATTGTGGATATTGCGGACACAAAGCAGGATTTGTTATGGATGGTTAAAGATTCGGGAACTTACGGGTATTACCGGCTTGTGAACGGCGAAGTGTTGTATTCCCGGAACGAATGGATTAAAGACATACAAAAACGCCTGACCAATGTGAGCGATGATTTCTGGTTTCAAATGCGGAATGCTTCTCAATCAAAAATGGAACATTTCCTCAGCGATTTAGGAGCGGCATTTATTCAGGAAGATGATTTTCATTATCTGATTGCCTCATCGGGTTTTATTAAGCAGGCGTGTCTGACGCTTTTTTGCATAAACCGCTGTTTTGAACCGTCCCACAAAGCCTACTATAACCAGGTGTTACAGCTTCCTGTTTTGCCGGAATCATTCCCTTCGTATTTGGAAAGTTTTCTGCGGAACGACGCGGAAATAACAGCCAAGCGGAAATACAATCTTGCCCAGCTTATCGCGAAAGGAATTGTACTTTTATAAGAGGCAGAGGATCAAATCCGGGTAAAAAATGAAATACGGCAGTCTTGTAATAGCGATATTGTTACTGGCGGGCTTTTCTTCCTGTACAGAGGAAAGAACTTCATCAGTTTTATTTCAAGGTCCTGACGGAACAAGGATTCTCAGTACCGTATCGAGAGATGCTGAGAGTGAAAGTATTTCGCTCTCAAAATCGAAGGAAATGCCGTATCGTTTAGATGCTCCTGTAAGCATTCCTGGCGGATATTCTTTGGAAATAGTTTATTCTTTTTCCGGTTCCGAAGCCGAGCCTTTGGAAGATTTTGAAAAAATGCTTTCTGATTGGGATGACTATTCCGATGTGGAAATTTCATTTGGGGATAATCAGGCCGCCTGGATTCTTCCGGTTGCGGTTCGTGCTTTGGAAGTAAATCCTGAGAAACTGCCTCCGAAAATCATTTCCTATGCCGTCCCTTTAGCGCCCGGAAACATTGATGCTTTTACTATCAATATCAGGAAAACTATCAATATCAGGAAAAATGCTTCGCCGTTTTCCCATAAAAGTATTTCGTTAAATCTGTTATCATTGAAACTGATTCCGCGATGGTTCGGTCTCATTCAGGAAGATGAAATATTAAAAGCAACGCCTTTTGCTTATCTTGATGAAAATGATTATGCCGATGTTGTTACGATTGACCCGCCTGAAAAATTTTGGATGCTGTCCCCGGAATTACATGTTTCCGGGTTTGAACCGGTTTCAGATTCTGTGAATGATGCAAAAAAGAATTATGTCAGCATAGGAAATCATGAATATTCTGTTCAGTATGGATTGCGGGATTTATATTTCGGCATAAAAACGAATCAAGCCGGTTCTATAGAAATTTGCGGTCAGGAAATCTGTTCCGCTGTTCTGCAATCTTCGGAGAACAGGGCTTATCCGCTTCGCCCCATCACCTTAAGTCCCGGCGGTGCCGTTGCATTCGACAGGGAAGGGTGGCGGAGAGACAACTATGAAGTGTTCAGATGGGATCAATTCCCCGAAATATTGATATTTGATACTGCCGATTATGATGTGCAGGACCGCTTTTTTAAACGGCTTGCTTTTTTTGTGGAAAAGGCCGGCTTTCAGGGAAGCCTTTCCACTGATGAAGAAATTGCCCATCTTCACGGCTGGAACGCCCACGATTACCGCGCGGAAGATCTTGCCCGTTTTTTTGAAACCGCGCGTGTAACCGATTTTCCGCTGAATCGGGAAGAACTGGAATTACAAAAAACGCTTCTCGACGAAAAGATTATTGTGCGGAACGAGGATGGGGGTATTGTTCCGGGCTTCGGCGCGATAGTGTCTATCTCAAGGGAATCGGTTGAGTATCTCCGCTACCTGTTTATCGTGCATGAATGTTATCACGGTTTATATTTTATTGATAAAGATTTTGAAGCCTTTTGCCGTTCCCGCTGGGAAAATCTTGATCCAACCGCAAAAGGATTTATTACGGAATATTTTGCTTCTCAGCGTTACGATACACAAAACGAATATCTTATGGCAAATGAACTCATGGCGTACTGCCTTCAGCAGAGAGTGAACAATGCCGGAAATTATTTCGGGGAAACCCTCGCGGGAAGAATCTATGCCAATCCGGCGCGGCGCCGTGTTCTTCCGGAAAAAGACGCATCATCAAACTATTGGCCTCTCTTGGCGGAACTGTTTACGGAAGAAACAAGGGCTTTCTCGGAATACGTGAATACGCGCTGGGGACTCAGAGCCGGGACTGTAACAAAGAACAGATAAACAACCGGGAGCAGAAACGGCTCATTGTCATAGGAAGTCCGTCTGGATTTGGCTTCTGCGGTTCTTTGTTTGTTCGTACAGATTTATCCCAATGTTGAACTTTCTTTCCGCCTCTAACGAGGAAGGAGGTCCGTGTCCAGGCAGAACCGCAAGATTCCCCGGCAAGGATAAAATTTTGCTCCGCAGAGCCGTCACCTGAATCGCCGCTCCGTAAGTACTCGCCGTTGTGCCGACAAGACCGGTCGTAAGCGCGTCGCCGGTGAATAAAAGATGGCCGATCCTATATGCCGCGGAATCCGATGAATGCCCCGGAACGGAAATCACCTGAATCTTAAACGGACCGATATTGAAGGTTTCATCATCATGGATTATCTGTGTTTTAAAATCGGATACAATGTGATTCACCGCGTAAATATCTGCGTTGTAAATCTTCTTTAAGGTTTTGATACCATGAACATGATTCGGATGATCGTGGGTAATCAAAATCCCCCGGACCGAATAATTATGCCTTTCGATAAAATCCAGGATTTGTTCATCCATCGAACCGGGATCGATAATGACGGCCTCCCGAAGTTCCGCCTTTTTTTTATCGGCAGCCGTTTCCGAATATTCTGTTCCCACGATATAACAATTACTGAAACCGTAAAGGCAATAATGAAAGAAGACTTTCATGCTTCCTCCATGTCAAATATCGCTTCCGCGGTATTTGAAGATTTAAACGAAACGCCTTCCTTTCGGGTCTTGATAAAGAAAGTCTTCTTAATATTACAATCGATAAAATCACATAATTCGATGTTTGCCCCAATAAAACGGCTGTTGTAAAGGTTTGAGTCATTATAGGTCGTATCGAAAATTCCGGCACCTCCAAAATTCAGGTGAAGCAATTCCGATCCTTCAAATGTGCAGTTCCGAATTTGCGATCCGGCAAAGGAAACAAACTGAATATCGGCATGGGAAAAATCGCAGTCAATAAGCGTCGAAAAATCAAAGAAACTCATCCTGATAAACGCTTCGGAGAAAAGACACATGGAGAATTTCGCTTGATAAAAGTTACAGCCGTAGAACTTCCGCTTTGAAAAATCGATGCCGATAAAATGCAGCCCCGCGGCATTAATATCTTTAACCGTTTCTTGTTCCATAATGAGCGACGCGATCCGTTCCGCTTCTTTTGCCTGGTTTGCCGAATGTATGGCGCAAGTATTTGTTCCGGTAATGGAAGCCCTTCCGCATCCGGCCGCACAAGAATTAATTGTAAACATACTTAGTATAATACGTCCCAAGATAAAACATGGCAAGTACATAAGGGGCTATATTTGTCAAGCATATCAGTCTACCCTATTATCCAAATAATCTTACCGAAATATAAAAAACTCCTAATGCTGAAAAGGGTACGGTAATATTATCAAGACCAAATGGGGTAAACATTTCGAATACTGAAGAAATTAAGGCTACAACAATCAATGTAGGTATTACTATACCAAAAGACAAGGCTGGTTGTACAATCATCAGAAAGATAAATATAGATAAAAATGTAGCAATAAACATTCCTGCACTTCCAGAAAGAGTTTTTCTGTTTCCCCAAATAGTTACAGGTTTATAGTTGAATCTTTGTCCAATCAATGCCGCAAATCCATCTCCATAAGATAATGCAAGTAACCCAATTCCTCCAATATAAGGCTGTTTTAGTAATGAAAATGAGATTATTACAAGAAGCAACATCGAAATCGGATAAGCCACGATACCATAAGATTTTTTCCCAGTTTTGCGTTCCAAATCTGACAGCAATCCGCCCTTTCTATTCCTTTTTACAGAAATATAATTGATAAAAATAAATGCGAAAGGGACAACGCTTGCAGTCCAAACTGAACTGAAAAAGAATACTACTATCAACCACCAGTTCCCCAGCAGTATATGTACAAATTTACGACTTAATTCAAGGTTTTTTTTAAATAATTTCGACAGAAAAAGAAGTCCAAAAAAATATATGAAAGAAATTACAATTCCAATCAAATCCTGCATAATTTTCCCTTCTTGCTAGAGAATTGGATGTCTGCTTATCCAATCAGATGTATAGCGATAAATGTATTCAGATAACGAAGATATACTCAAAGCATCGAATCTAATTTCCATCTCTTTTTTAAATTTGAAAAAATCGAGATCAAATTCTGAATTAAACCTATTGATTTCATTTACATCGCTATTCCAATATGAATCATTATAATTATTTTTTTCCTCAAACTTTAATTGTTTGTGATATAAAATATCATCAATCGTCCATATAGGATCGTAATTATTAGCATCAGGATAAATAACTATTTGAACATTTTTATATTTGCTTAATATATCGCAAGTGTTACATAGATCGCCAATTCTAATAAGAATTTCTTCTTTACTAAATCCGTATAAAAATGCTTTCATAATATCCAAACTTAGTATGAGTTTGAAAATGCATCCATGCTTCGCCAAGTCCATAAATATCTTCTTTTCTTCAAGTTCTAGCTGAGACATGTCATCTGTATCATTGGAACTGCGGAGTGTGGAAAAAGCAGAAAACAAAGCCTTTTGTCGAATTATTGGTTCAAGATCGTTTTTCTTAGTTATTGTAGCAAATTTTTGCAGTTTTTCTACAAGATAAATTTCTTTTTCCTTTGCACCACGGATCAGAACATTATTTTCGCTGAGGCTGCTAAATTCATCTCTCAAACTAGATTTTTTTTCAGGAAAAATAATCGTAGGTAGGGTGGTAATATAGAAATTGACATTACTTATCGTAGAATCTTTATTATTTGCAATGTAGACTAGGGAAGCGTTTCGATGTGTTACAACTTTAAACAATTTTTCTAGCCAATCAGGGACTCCCATCAATTTTTCCTCCTTCTATTTTTATATTTTTATTTGATCTAATATTAACATCACCTAATAGCTCTGTTTCCAAAATCTCCATTTGTCGATTTTTTATTATATTCACACCATGAGATTTTGCATCTTTCTTCCGATATTTAATCAAATTAGCAATGATTACAGCAAGAATAGTAAACGCCCCAGAAATAATAGCGGCTATAATAACAGAATCCAAAATCAAATACTCCTTAATATTTACATTTCTCAGAACATAAGCATAGCACAACATCGTAGATATTTCAACGAAAAATCTACGAGCTCCTAAGCTGAAAAAACATCATCGTGCCAGGGTTTTTTGCATAGAATCGGGAAAAATGACTCCACGGCAAACGCATGAAAGAAAAAGAAGAAAAAAGATGATAGAATAGTCCTCGTCTGGGAGGGCAAAAAGTGAAGAGACATTTTGAGAAAATCCACGA
>QMCE01001473.1_pt1 | contig 13025 bp, 10 predicted proteins | sample 1821851 | NCBI WGS metagenome assembly QMCE01 (sample SAMN09453174, study PRJNA476694) | Termite gut metagenome, whole genome shotgun sequencing project. | isolation source: worker | host: Odontotermes sp. | place: South Africa:Pretoria | collected 2016-01-28 | reverse complement strand
TTTGTAAAAAAGGAATTGAAATATGCGTTGAAAATCACCCTTCGTAAAGATAAGTCCAAACAGTTCAAGCCCTTGCCCAAGCGGTGGGTCGTCGAGCGGACATTCGCATGGTGGGAGAACTCGAAACTAAATACGAGGAAAACATGATTTACCTCGCAATGATTAAACTGATGGTCAAACGATTACATAGCTAAATTTTAAAACAACCTCTAAATATTGTCCTGGCGGAGATTGTGGCGTCGGCTGTGATGACGAGATGATAGGGACTGAAAGTTTATTAGGATCTACGAATACGACCGCCGTATTGGAACAGGCATATTGTTGCTGCGGGCCTGATATGGTGCGGCGGAAATAGGTGGTTTCCGTCAGTGGCCCCGGTTGATAGGATGGAGACTCTGCGGCAAAGATATTTACCCAATTTACATTGTCGGTGCTCGACTGCCACTGATAAATACCAAAGATTCCCGAAGCCCCCATGACGTTTTCCAGCAAGGCAGGTATATGGCCGGAATTGATGGTTTGACTCTCAGGGGCTATCAATCCTCCGATAGGTCGCGTTGGATCCGATTGAAATGAAGCGTCGGGTGTGTCGACGATGCCGTCCATAGCAGCATTACATCCGCCGAGAGCCAACATGGCCACAAACAGCGGTAAAAAATAGAGCTTTTTCATGATATTAAAGGTTTTTTAGTGATAGGTTACGAGAATGAAAATAAGGATATTTTCCGAGAGGTGCAAATATTTTTGGTATAAAAAATAAAAAATCGACATCATATAATCGCCCAAACGAAATGGCTGTAAAAACATTTTCGGCAGATAAGATATTTGAAGGCGATTTAGTCGTTGTTTGAACGCCGTTTAATCAGCCTGAAAAAATCACAAAAAAGTGCTCATTTTGAGCACTTTTTTTATTCAAAATCCATTGTTATTCCGGTAATAATTTGTACATTTGTAGTGTGGTTCGGAGTGTTTTACACAGCTTCAAAACCGAGGCGGCTTTATACATTCAGTTCGAATTTCACGCTCTCGTTACCGTCGAACAATTGTCGGGTTCGCTCGATGTTGTTCTCGTAGACGTGGACGTTGCCGAGGTTAAGCGTAATCGACTTCAGGGGCAAATTGATCTGTTTGGCCATGAGGTACAGATGATAGATGTCGGCCGGCAGACCGAGGTTGGCGTCTGAAGAGCGTTGGTAGGCCGACAAAACCAGTTCGCCGTCGTCGATCTGAAACTGCACCAGGCTCAGACACGGATGTTGATTACTCTCGGCGTCGGTCGCACCCAGGAACAGCACATAGTTCTTGCTGTTGCGCTTCTCGCGGTTGATCTTAGACAACAGGGCCGGCAGTTTCTCGAAATATGTCGGGTAGCTGTTCACCAAGATCGAGCCGCAATAGTCCCACCAGGTGATCCCTGCGTCGCGGTACCGATTGACGTTCCGCTCGCCCTGCATGAATAACTGTAATTCGCTCCGGAGTTTATGCCGGGCGATGTTGTGACCCTCGAAGATGTCGAGCAGGTCGGCCGACGTCAGATGCAACTGCTCATTGAGCAGATACTTGATACTGCCCTTTTTGTTTTGTTGCACCTTACCGGTGGCGAGGATCTTGGCGGGCATAGAGTAATACTTATTCATCGCAGGTGATTTTTGTGGGGTTTATACAGCATCATGTCGGTGTAGTTCAGCACCTTTCTTTTGACCTGATACGAGCGCACCGTGGCATTGCTGAAGGGCGTATTTATACCAAAGTGGACGGCGAACCAATCGCACAACTCCACGATCTGACTTTTTGACGAGGTGAAATAGACGTAGTTGCCGTCGAGGAGCGTCAGCAGCACGTCGAGGTAGTCCTTCAGTTTCCAGTACGTACCCGCCCTGTACGACGAAGCGTCTGTCGACAGATATGGCGGGTCGATCAGAAACAGCACGTCACGTCGGCCCTGAAACCGCGCTGCAAATTCCCTGTAATCGCATTTTACCACTTCGATGCCGTTCAGATAACCGTCGACGTGGTAGTCGTTGCGTTTAATTTGGTTGTAGAATGTCTCGCCAAGAAACCCTGCGAGATCGACCCGATACCGGCCGGAAAAGAGTAACGATGCCGAGAGGGTCACATAATCGACAAATCCGGCGGCGTCTGCATGTCTCAACACGGCCTCGATATGTCGGCGGTAGTCGCCCGTGATTCTTTCGTGCCGGGGATGGTCGCCCAGGATCGCGCGTATTTCGGCAATGATGGTGTTCGTGTTCTCTACATTCGCTAACCTTACATGATAGTCGTCGAAGTCGTTGAATATAACCAGACACTCCGGCATGTGGCGCTTGGCCGTGTGCGACAACAGTCCGCTACCGCCGAACAGATCGACGATCGTCGTGATCTCGCCGTGTGGATTCAGTTCGCTCAGTGCTTTACAGAATGGTTTGATGAAATTTCGTTTCTGCCCCTGAAACGGCAGAGGCGCTGTGGTGAATGTTTTAGTCATTGAAATTCTTTGGTTAAAATATGTATTTGTATATTTGTGGCCTCAAGCAAAAATAGGTGCAGACACACCGGAAGGCTTATGGCCTTCGTCGTGGTGTGTCTGCACCTTTGTCGTTGTAGCGCGGCTTGAGAATCCGCTACACGGAGACGGGGGTTTTTTTGTGCCCGGTGCCGGAGGGTTATGTTGCGATGTAATGAGCCAGAATGGCGAGATAGACGCTCAGGAACGCGGCGAGTTCGAGCCAAAAGAGCCATGCGCTACGGGTGTTGTACTCGGCGTCACGGCCTCGGAACTTCCACGTCATCACTCCGGCGGCGGCCAACAGCACGAGCGATCCGATCCACCACCAACCATTCAGCGCGATCCACATCTGGCTGGCCACGGCGGAGATGCCGGCGGCGATGAAATGAACGCGGCCCGTCAGGTCGATCTCTTTGAACGCACCCGCTGCGCCGACGAACCCGAGCGGCGCGCATCCCAGGAACACGAGGAATCGCCGCGTGTCAGGACTGATCTCCAGCCAAAACACCATCAAAGGTATCGCCACGAGCAAACAGAACCCGTTGAACAGCCATCGCCCGCGGCCCCGTGGCCACAGGTAATAACTCTCGGAGATCGACACGGGCACGCCGAACTGCCACAGGATCGCGGAGATGTAGGCCACGAATACCGCCAAAGAAAAAGATGTACATAGCAATCATATTGAATTATTGTTAAAAGTTAAGCATGTCACGAACAACGTGCACAGGGATGGTCGATTTCCTGTGCATATCATAGGTTGAACTCCAATTTATCAGGATATCCATCCTCGCGATATCGAACTTATCGAAACACAGAAAGAACTTATCGCCATGCTGAGGGGCTCCGATCGGGGGCTTTAGGTTCTGCCCGCTCTGCGGATGCCTCGTACTCTGTATCGGGCAGTAAACCCACCAATCAATAACTTCACGCTAACCGCCAAACCGATCTTAACCAAACCGAATCATGACATTCTGGGGAGTCGTCTTTCTTATTTTAATCGTTGGTGGGCTTGCTGCCTCCGTTTACGAACAACAACAAAAAAAACAAAAAAAGCGTCAGCAGGCTAAAAACAATCTGTACAACAGGATGGTACAAAGTCGTGCGACTCAAATACTTGAGAGTTTGTATATTTTGGACACAACAAAAGACCTTGGCGTGCTGTCTCGCAGAATCAAATTCATTGCCACTACTTACGGCTCATTAATTCAGGCTTCTGCAATAAATCTCTATCAAAGTAATATTTCAAAAATTATAGACGACAATGAATTGCCCGAAGATAAGCTATCCTTACTCCCTACGCCCAATATGACAAACATGGCGGCATATTGCGGCGAGAGCATTGTCGGGGTTTACGAAAGATATGTGGTCGAGCAGACAGCAGCGATGAACGCCCTGAAGACGGCTGCGGCTAAACAAAACCGTAAAAATAAGATGATCGAAAAAGGCGAGTTTGTCAAACAGCTTTTTGAGACTTACGGGATTCCCGATATCGGGCATACGGATCGGATTAGCGACATGCAAAAAGTGTCTGTGAATGGCACACAAAACAGTTCGAAATAACCACAAAATCACCCGCACACACGTTTTTGCGATTTAAGCACCTGCTAAAATAGATCGCAATGTACTGTCAATAAATATGTTAACCATTAAAATGCACTTGCACGAAAATGGTAATAACGGGGGGTATCGGTAGTTTTGAATCCCGATCTTGGAAACCCATTAGGAAACCCAACTAATTTTCAAAGGCGTTTTGTGGCTCGATTTAGAGAGTGTACACGCCATGTGAATCTGCCATTTGGACACAATAATGGGCGTGATTTTGCGCGTTCTCGGAGCGTTGTTTGGTGGTGCCACTGGATTTTGCCTTTATGGTGTCTGCGGTTAAAAATGAGCCTGTAAATGTGCTCTGTATCGATTCTTCCGCTGGAGATGGGTACTGTGTGGGCATAAAAAAAGGGCGTTACCGCCCGATTTTGCTCGCCGATGCAAGCTGAATTAGCACTGAATTAAAATATTCGGCCGTCTGGTTAACATGAAATTCAAGCAAATTAACATTTACGGCCGTTTGGAAATAACCGTCCTGTGTCGGCAAATCCTGTCTAACTAACTGTAAATCACCCCGTACAAGAGTAATGTCCATCCCTGTCTTTTAAGACATCTGGAACTGTGCCCCATAGAATAGATGGATACAAAAAGAAAGCCGCCCCCGTCGAAACGGAGGCGGCCCAATATAAAAGGGGACTCGCCCGAATTACCAGGCAGACACGGGTCCTGCCACGTTAAGGTTTTTGACCTTGCGGGGAGCAACGGGAGTTGAGACTGCTGCCGGAGCGGAACGCCTCACCGCGTTCACGGGCTCCTGAGTCGCAATCTTGTCGATCATTTCACTATCAAGCCCCGTCTTTTTCGAATCGAGTTTCCCAGGCTGGAATTTGTAGGGCTTGTAGGCCGCTACTGCCGGAGCAGTTGCGCCAGGCAGGGTGAGGGTCATTGGGAATTCGATATATCCGGCACCACCATCGTCCTCTCCTACCATAACGCCGAAGTCGATAACTCCGTCTGCAAATGTTCCTAAGGGCTCATTTAGGCCATACCAGTAGGCAGATCCGATATACACCTCCCCGAGGCCGTAGTCGATACCTATACTCTGGAAGTCGATGGAAACCACACCCGCTTCACCATCGAATTCCGTGTCGATAACGATATTGTTGTCAGCCAGAGATACGACATCGGCAAGATCACCATCCACAGCGGAGTAGGCGTCGGCAATTCTATACAGGGTGGGCTTTTCTTTCGCCTGTTGTACATTCACCTCCCAAGTCCAGTCGGCGGGATCATAATCGCCCTCGTCATACCATGCGAGGTAGGCGGTCGGGAGCAAACCGTCGAGGAATGTTCCTGTACCTATCGACTCCCAAGTGTACCCGATCGGGGGCAGCTGGTTCCAGAAGAGAGTTTCGACATAGCTACCGAGAGGATATATGATATCGTCTGCCTGATCTGTTTCACCATCTTCTTTTTTGTCGAGCAAATAGAAATCGGCCTCAATATAGAACGTGTACTCACCATCTTTTGTGACCGTCGCGTTTTCGATGAACACGGGCAGCAGCGTCGAGTCGTCCAAATTGAGGTAGATGCCCAAAGCCTGATCTGCAACGGCGGCAATATTACCGGTAGTTCTGTCGAACGTGAAGTCGAGATTGTAGTAACCTTCGTAGGCGCCGCTTGTCCACAGCGATGTGTAGAGATCGGGAATGCGGAAAGGTGTCTCACTGGCACTCTCACTCGGCGAGGTCTCCATCTTTACGACACCGGCCACGATATCTCTGTCATCGTCTTCTGCCAGACGCGAGGATAAGAGCTCGGAGGCGAAATAACCCTGACCGGCGGCATTCCACACGGTGGTTTCGTCATAGTCATCCTTTGGAGCAGGGCCGATTACGGGGGCCTTCACGTCAAATTGGATGAAGTCGGGAGTGACACCGTCCGACTGAGGACTTCCACCAGAAAAATTGGCGAGAACCAAATATGTTTGAATTTCGAGAATGTTGTCTACCAGTTTACCCGCAGAATATCTTGAGGGATTCAAAGAATTCAGGGTTCCCATTGAGACAGGACCTTCTCCCCATGCAAAACCAAGAGGTGTGTAGCCAAATGTTACATTATCGGGATCCGTAAAGTTGATGATAATATCATACAGGGTGGGGTCTGCATCTTCATCCCCAAAGTCCACTAACTCTTCTTCCCAGATGTCGGGATTGCCGATGATGTATCCGCCATACATATTGTCTTCAACCGGTCCCCACGGGCGGATCAGGCGATAAAAATCCATACCCTCGGCCTTTTGGTATTTTACATACCAAAAGTAGGGAGTCGGTATACCATATAGCAGAGGAAATATACCAGGACTGTATTTGGCAACCTTGATGATATCCTCGCCATTCTCATCCTTCTCCCAGATGAGGGACTTGTTGATCTTCACCATAACGACATTGAGGCCGTAGGGCGTGTTGTTGTCGCTCAGGGTGATGGTCAACTCCACAGGGTCGTTGTATGCCATGTTGAGTGCGTCTGCTGTGATGGAAATCTCCGTCACGGCGGATCCATCGGCAAAAGTAGCACTCGACGGCATACCGCTCAATTTGTCCAGACCCTCCGACTCGTAGCTGAGTGCCACGGTCAGACTGCCAGCAGAGTTGGTACGAAGAATGGGAACTTTGATCGTCGGGTTCTCCTCACTAAAACCGAGGGTTGCCTCACTCAGGCTGTTGCCGAAATAGGCCCCGTCGATCAGGGGCGATGGATCCCTCTTGGCTCCGGAAAACTCACTCTGAGTACAGGCCGAAAGAGCCACAACCGCTCCGAGGGCGATAGCTGAAAATATTTTCATTATGTTTTTCATACTCTAAATTCTGTTTTATGGATTAATTCACAACTCCGTCGATCAAACCCGAGCCCGCACCCTCTTGAGGAACTGTGGCCTTCGGATTATCTTCATTCGTAATGGCCTTGTTGCCGTTGATCTCGTGGTCGGGGATCAGCCACAAAAAGACCAAATCGCCGGCCGCCACGTTGAACTGCTGGGAAGCAAGGAACGTAGATGCCTTGCCCTGAACCGTACGAACCATGTTCTTGTTCAATCTCATCAGGTCAAAATATGCGAAACCTTCGCTCCAAAGCTCGATGCGGCGTTGAAACCAGACCTCATTCTGGAACTGTTCGGGAGTCGAGGCTCTCGATACGAAATTGGGGTTGCGGTTCTCTTTCACCCATTTTTCCAAAGCGGCCTTGCCATCGTCCAGACGGCCCGACATGCCCAGACCTTCGGCTTCTATGAGAACCATCTCTTCGCGGCGCATCATAATCCAATCCGATGCGTTGTTGGCACCGCCGATGGTGTTCTCGTAGTCGTGGAACTTGACGTTGACGTAGGGAACGAAAGCTCCGCTCAATGCCTCGGCAACGGGCTTACCGTCGTAGGCTATGTCAGTGGTAAGTGGTGAGGCAAGATTCTCGTCGACCCACCAGCCTTTTCTCACGTCGCTCACAGGGATGATATCCCACAGGATCTGGTTGATCTGTCTCACGCCGCCAACACTGGTGTAACCATCGGTGTCGAAGGTGCAAAGGTGCGAAGGCCAGTTGATGATACCCGAGGTGACAGCTCCGGAGGTGATCCCGATGATCGAAGCCCACATGACCGAAGATATGCCGGCATCGTTGAAGCCCGGTGTAGAAACATCGTTGCGTGAGAGCAGGGTGGTGTTCGATGCCTCCATTGCACTCTTGGCATCGGCCGCGGCTTCGGCATATTTGTGCATCGCCAGGTGGGCACGGGCACGGATGCCGTAGGCAACAGCCTTGTCGATGTACGACTTATTGGGGCGTGCCGAGGCACCATCCAAAACTTCGATTGCATCTTCGAGGTCTTCGAGGATGAGAGTGTAAACATCCTGAACCGATGCACGGGGGTTGTTGGCGATCGTCTCTATGTCAGTCTCCTCAGTGACGATGGGAATCACCTTGGTCGTTACGGGGTCGATCTGCGAGTAGTTGAACGCGTACATCTGAACCAGATTCAGATATGCGAACGCCCTCGCTGCGTAGGCGTAACCCATGTAAAGACGACTCGTGGCACTGAGTTCTTCCTCGCCCTTCAGGGCGGTGATAAGGCTGTTGGCCACCGAGATGTATTTGTAGTATGTGCGCCACGGGAATCGCTGACCTTCATAGGTGTACAACTTGTCATCAAATTCCGCCTGATTCCCGAACCAGTTGTAACCTTCCGCCGGAGAGGGAACGTCGGCCGACATTGCGTCGTACATCATACACAGGGCGGGATAACCGAAATCCCAGTGCTGATCGGTGTCGTCCACCCCGCAGTAGGTCAAGATCGAGTTCAGCGAGTTGACGTCACTCACAAGCAGCGTCGCATCCTTCTGACCTTCCAGAATGGTGCCGCCGTCGGGATAGAGATCCAGATTTACACATGAAGGAAGTAACAGTGCCGCTCCCGTCAAAACAATGATATGCTTCAGATATTTCATATTCTGTGATTTTTATCGATTAAATTTAGAAACTGACAGTAATACCACCACTTATGCTGCGAATGGCACTATACGTCTGACTACCCGTCAGTCCGGCCAGAACCTGACGCGGATCCAAACCCTTGCGATGGGAGAACACAGCCAGATTGTCGGCCGAAAAATAGATCCTCAGAGAGCTTACGTCGACCTTCTCTGTGAACTTCTTGGGAATGGTGTACCCAAGGGTCACGTTGTTGATGCTCAAATAGTCGGAACTGATCAGGAAACGTTGCGAGGTTGCGTTGGTATAAAGGTCGCTCGTGTTGAGGCGAGGCTCGTTCGAATTCTTGTTGGTTTCCGACCATGCTCCCATGATATCCTTATGCCAATTCAGACCCGGACTGCCGCCACCGTGCATCAAAGATTGGTAAGATTGGTCATAAACACGACCGCCGAGTTGATAGGCGAACTGAGCCGAAAAATCTATGCCGCGGAAACTTAGACTCGTGCCGAAACCGCCCGAGATCTTGGGAAGCACCGACCCGGTATCGTACAGGCTACCCTGCGACCATGTGGCCGTTACCAAATCGCCATCCTTGTCGGCTTCATCCATTTTGTAGAGGGCCATACCGGGTTGCCACTTGATCACCTCTTCGCCATCATCATCCAATGTCATCTTGGTGTCTTGGGCCACACCTACATATTCCCTGATGTACATATTGTAGAGCGAACCCCCCGGGGCGTATCTCCAACTGCCGGTGATGATCTCGTCCTCAGCCAGTTCTATGATCTCGTTCTTGAGGAAAGTTCCATTGACGTTCACCGACCATGATAGATCGCTGGTGTGGAGAATGGTTCCGTACAGGTCGATTTCGACGCCGCTGTTGCGGATTTTACCGACGTTCATCGGGAAGGTCGAATAGCCCGCCGAAGGTGCCACCGGCTTGTTGTACAGTAGATCGACGGTGGTGCGGCTGAACACTTCGATATTACCACCCAAACGGCCGCTAAACATGTCGAACTCGACACCTGCGTTGAAGTTTTGCGAAGTTTCCCACGTGATGTCGGGATTACCCATCTCATCGATCGTTGTGGCGAAATCGCCGTCGCTCTCCGTCAGTTCATATTGAATCTGATAGGGATAGTAGTTGTGGTAGAGGCCATCCGGATAGAGGATCGAGTCGTTACCCTGTGTACCCCAACTTGCCTTGAGTTTCAACATGTCGACCCAGGAAACACTGAAGAAATCTTCGTCGCTCATGATCCACGCGCCACCGATGCTGCCGAAATTACCCCAACGGTTGTCGGGATGAAAACGTGAGGAGGCGTCACGGCGGAAAGAGGCCGACACAAAATATTTACCCGCGTAGTCGTACTGCGCGCGGCTCAACATACTCATCAGGCCGTATTGGTCGCGTGACGACCAGACCTTGTGGTTCAGAATGGCGTTGTTGAGCTCGTAGTTATGGGGATTGTAGAGTTTCTCGCGCGATCCCGAAAAATCGCCCATGTCGAGACGGTAATTCTCAAATCCGGCGATGATGTCGAAGTTGTGCTGGCCCCATCTTTTGTTGTACGACGCCAGATATTGTTGGGTTACGGCATTCTGCCTGTCGCGGGCTTTGTAGATGTAGCCACCCATTACGGCGTATTGGCCGTACCACGGGTTGTTCTGACGAGTCCAGTCGCTCATATCGAGGTCGATACCGAGGTTGGCCTGAAGTTTGAGACCCTCCACTACGGTCGCTTCGACGCTCCAGCGCGAGCTCATGATGTCCATTTTGTATTTCGAGTGGTCGAGCGCAACACCCGCGTAAGGGTTCGCTCCGGGCATATAAGTACGTGAAACGCCTCCGTTCTGGCGGCCGTCGCCAAAGTCGTAAACGGTCAAACCATTGCTGTCGATCAGAATATTACCCTCCGTGTCGCGAACGTACATCGGGTAGGCCGGTGCGATCATGTTGGACATGTAGAATATGTTGCCGCTCGACAGACCGCTCTGCTCGTCCGGAGAGTTCTGTGTCGAATTGGTGTAGGAGATGTTGGCTGATGTACGCAGCCACTTCCTCACCTGATAGTCGGCCTTGATGCGGGTCGTGAAACGCTCCAGATTGGAGTTGGGAACAAAACCAGTGTCGTTGAGGTAGCTGGCGCTCAGGTAGTAGTTCACCTTGCCTTCGACGCCTGAGATCGACACGTTGTACTCCTGACGAAGCGCACCCTTGCCGAACGACTCCTTGTACCAGTCATCGGGTGTGAACAGGAACCTGCCGTTGTTGTATCCGAGACTGGCGTTGGGGTTCAGTTTGCCGTTCATGCCTATCAACTGTTGGCCTTCAGGAATGGTGTAGACCTGATAGCCCGTTCCGCCGTCCTGACCGAAAAGCCTGCCGTTGGATCGAATGTTGATCTGCGCGGGAGTCAGATCAGCCATATTGGGGTTGAACAAGTAGTTGTTGTAGAGAGCCTGATAGAGCGTCTCGAAATACATGCCAGTGTCGGTCATCACGTCGTACTGGGGCACACCGCGCTGGTTGGTTCCCCACCTTGCATCCACCGTCACTACGGCATCGCGGGAGCTTCCCCTGCGGGTGTTGATGAGAATGACACCGTTGGCACCGCGGGCTCCGTAAATTGCCGCCGCCGAAGCATCCTTCAACACGGTCATCGACTCGATATCCGACGGATTGATTGACGACAGATCTCCCTGGAAAGGCATGCCGTCGAGTACATACAGTGGTGTGTTGGACGAACTCATCGAACCGATACCGCGGATGCGGATAGTGGCCGATTGGCCCGGCTGACCGCTGTTGCTGTATGCCTGAACACCGGCAACGGCGCCCGACAGAGCCTTGGTGATGTTGGACACCTGACGTTTGGCGATATCGTCGCCACCCAGTACCGATGCCGATCCCGTAAAGGCTTCACGAGTGGCCATACCGTAGCCCACCACGATCACATTGTCTATATTGGTAATGCTGTATGTCATCACAACGTCGATGACGGAACGATTTTCGATCGCCACCACGAGTTGATCCATACCGAAAGAGGAGAATGAGAGTCGACCATTCGACGGAGCCGAAATGTTGTAGCGTCCGAGATTGTCCGTGAGGCTGGAAACGGTCGTTCCCTCAATGGTCACGATCGCCCCGACCAGCGGAGAACCTTCCTGATTTACCACGATCCCGGACACAGGACGCGTCTGGGCTGATCCCATAACGCAAAATGTAGCCGCGGAAACAACAGAAAGTAAAATTTTTCTTAGCATAGATTTCATTTTAAGTTTAGATTTAAGATTGAATAGGTGCGTGATTTTTGGGGCTCGGAGGTTCGCAATTTCCTCTGTGACAGGAAGAGTCTCCGGCGATTCCCGTAACGGTACTTTTCTATTTTTCCATACGTTTAATAAATTTAATAAAAATTAGGTTCGAGTTTATATAATTTTTATTGTGCAATGCAGTATATTTGTGGCCTCTGACATGCAAAAATGGTGCATACACACCGCCAAACAAAGGCTTAATAGCCTTCGTCGTTGGTGTGTATGCACCATTTACTTTCTAACGGGGTCAGAGCCGTTAGATCGAGGCGGGGGCTTTTTTTATGCCCGTCGCCGCGAAGTTAAAATGAAATATAAATTACATAAAATGTAACAAAACGGCCCTCAATTTTTGAAATCGAGAAGCCGCCATGGGATTTTGTATTACAATAATGTCATAATCAATTACATTTTGGTTACGGATCGTAATGATCTGGTTTGCTGATATTTCGGGTACTACAAGGCAAAGGTAGTCGAAAAATTGTAATCTCAAACCCCTTGTGCCCAAAAAAAACGACCACAAAACGACAACGCCCCGAAAGTATTCGACTCCCGGAGCGGCGTGTGTTAGTGGTTTGGTGTATTGGTCGAGAAATTTCAGAATTCTATCGGAACCTTCAGGGTCATTGTAAGTTCGTAGCAATTCGGCTTTTCTCCGGTAAGAGGTACTTTATGAGCATTGTGATAATGCTCCTCGACCGGGGCATGGAGTTCTATTTTCAAACTTTGTTCATATTCAGGGAAGTCTGCGAATAATGAGGAATATTCCTCATCTGTCTCTTTGGCGAACACACTTCTCGCCAATAGAATACTCTCTTCACCCGAAGTTGTGTTCACGTATACCACACAGTTTACCCGAGACAGAGGCTGAATACCCTCATCCGTTTCGTTCGGTCCGTTACAGGCGGAAAAACCCGCACAGAGAGCACTCACGAGTACTCTCGTGCATAAAAATGTCAATGATTTTTTCATAAGAGCAAAGTTTTATGGTTTGAATTCGTGCGAGAGATAAGAATATGTTTTGAAACCCCCAAGTATTTTTGACATAAAATACGCAGAGTGGGATACGCCAATCTACAAAAAACATCCGACACATGGCGGCGACCATGTGTCGGATTATATTGCAACGAGAGGGGGGAAGTTGGTTATTCCGGTGCACCCTCCTCCTCCTCCTCCT
>QMCE01003220.1_pt1 | contig 13027 bp, 14 predicted proteins | sample 1821851 | NCBI WGS metagenome assembly QMCE01 (sample SAMN09453174, study PRJNA476694) | Termite gut metagenome, whole genome shotgun sequencing project. | isolation source: worker | host: Odontotermes sp. | place: South Africa:Pretoria | collected 2016-01-28 | reverse complement strand
ATACGACAGGTTACGAATAAATTTTTCCACACCTCCGAAATGACTTGCACGTTCCAGAAAACGATGTTATGTTTGTCGTGTAAACAACTGTTGCAAAGCGATTTAGGCTTTTGACGTATCTCCTGCTTTCTATTACGCAAACCGGTTGGAATATGACGCATTCGGAGAGAAAAAGGGTAACCGGAAGCCGGTAACTTTGCAGCAAAGAGCGACAAAATTATAACCTTACAAGAATATGGAATCAGGAAAAAGCACATTTTCGATTCTTTTCGTGGCGCAGAAAGGAAAACTGAAAGCCAACGGCAAAGCCCCCATTTTGGCGCGGGTAACAATCAATGGTGAGATGGTTCACTTGTCCACCCGCACCAATATTGAACCCGACCGCTGGCTCAGCAAAGAGGGCCGGACACTCGGATCCACGAAAGAAGACAAGGCCATCAACTCAACCCTTGACAACTACCGCACACTCATCCACGGCAAGTACAACGAGTTCTTCTTCAAAGGCGAGATCATCACCGCCGCCCGGCTGAAGGCGATCCTTACCTCCCAGAGTTCGGAGATCAAACGGCTGCTCCAACTCTTCGATGACTTCAACGCGGATTACGAAAAATTAGTCGGAAGCGAGACCTCCTACAAAACCTACACCCGTTACCTGCTGACCCGCCGCCGGCTCGCCGAGTTCATGGAGGCGAAGTACCGTATCTCCGACATCCTGCTCACGGATATCAACCCGAAGTTCATCAACGACTTTTACATCTACCTGCGCACGACCGATGGGCAGAACGGTCATAACTACCACATGAAGATGATTCAGCGATTCCGGACGATATACAAGGTGGCGCAGGATAATGGTTGGGTGACGGTAAACCCCTTCGGCGGATTCAAAATCAAGATGGAGGACACCCACCGCGACTGCCTCACTTCGGAAGAGTTGGCTCTGATTCGGGACAAGAAACTGGTATCGGAGCGATTGGAAAAGGTGCGCGACCTCTTCGTCTTCAGTTGCTACACCGGCCTCTCCTACGCCGATGTGCAACACCTTCAGAAGTCGGACATCGTGCGGGGTTTCGACGGCAAACTATGGATCGACCGGCAGCGTATCAAAACCGGTAACGAGTTCAACGTTCCCCTGCTCGACATTCCGTTGGCCATCCTCGAAAAGTATGCCGACACCTCCTCGAAGGACAGGCTGCTCGACATTCCATCGAATCAGAAGGTCAACGACTATCTGAAGGAACTCGCCGCGATGTGCGGCATCGACAAGCGGATCACATTCCACGTCGCCAGGCACACCTTCTCGACCACAGTTACGCTCGAAAACGGGGTCGCGTTGGAGACCGTGCAGAAGATGCTCGGCCACAAGACCATCCGCACCACTCAAATCTATGCCAAAATGACCAAGCGGCGCATCGGGGCCGATATGTCGAACCTCGCCAATGTTCTCGGACAGGGAGCGCGGGCCGCGCAATAGGATACCCTAACCCTCAATGACACGAAGCCCACTATCAACGGTGGTTTTTGTGTTTTATAGAAGTCATTTTGTTTCTTCAATACATTGATATTCTTCGATTTATCTTCGGGATTAACTTGCGTGTCCCAAACACTTGTGTTATGTTTGTGATGCGACAAAGCACACTGATTACCAACTAATTAAAGCACATAACGATGAAAACGAAGATCGAAAAATTTTTAGAGAAGTTCCCGAAGGACACCACGAGCTGGGCAGACGCAACCGACGAAATCCGTGACCTTTCCCGCGAGTCGAGGCTGTTCATCGAAGACTTGGACGAGGTGACCGTAGAGCCGGTTGACTTCGAAACCATCAAGACCCCAGCCGAATGGAACACCAAAGGCCGCGAAAGCATCATCGCAAACTTCGAGCGGATGACACCCGCAACACAACGGTCATTTTACCTGACGCACCGCGAGTGGTTCGAACCTACCGGGCCGCAGAAAGAGTGGGCGATGAAAATGTACGACGGCAGGATTAGGTACTTCGACACCAACGAGGAGATGGTCGCTCACTCGGTCGAGCCGGGAGTTCTCTACAAAACGATGGGACGCACCAAATATATTGTAACCGAATAACGAATCCCCGCTCACAAGGCGGGGACATTCATTTAATAATAATCAAAGTTCAACAATATGGAAACGAAAATCAAATACCAACTGGCCGACCGACACGGTGAGCCGCTCAACGATAAGGTTTATGAATGCGAGGTCGACACCGAAGTACAATTAGGTCGCGCCATCCCGCTGCGCCCGACGAAAAAGTCCATCATCCGCATCGCCGACAACATAATGCGCCCGTGTCGGATTCTCAAAATCAAGGACGGCACATTTCTCTTGGAGTATGTCCAACCCGAAGGCGAAGGCTGGTCTGACGAACCATTCAGGCTTTGGCAAACCTCGCATCGGCAGAGCCGCCACCCGAGTTGAATGGGTGGCGGCTCTTTTGCGTTCCGTGATGGGAAGACACGGTTACGCAGCCGGATGCACAAGTTTCTTGACGGGGTTGGTTCCGGCATCGAGCAGGATGCCGTCGGCGCGGGCGAATCCGAAGATGCCGACCGAAAGATACTCAGCCAGCAACTCGTTCAGCCGTATAACCCGGAAGTCGCGTACCATACGGATTTTGTACTTCGAGAAGTCTCCGAACAGCACAGAGGCGTTCCCGGCTCCTATGTCGGGAACGTCATCGTTGACGATATAAGGCTTTCCGAATATCATGGGTGGCAGATCGCTACGAACCTCTTCCTGCCAAATGTATCGGCCCATCGAGTCCTTGAGTTTCACGAGCGACCAGAACGTGTTGTGGTTGAACATGAACTTGCCGACCTCGGCGTAGTCGGCATTTACCGAAGCCATGAGGTCAATAAGGTCGTCGGTCTTTATAGCCGTTGCCGACGGTGTTGCACCAGACACCGTTGCACTGGGGACGATGCCGAGAGGTCTGCCGTTCCCGTCGCCGGTAGTCAGGTCGGCGTTGATGCCGCGCCAGAAACTCGTGGCGAGCAGTTCGGCCAGCAGCGTGTCCAGATCGAATGCGCTGTCCTGCAACAGTTCGACCGACAGAGGCACGATGGGGGTTCGGTATGTGAACGCCTTGATGATCTTCGAGCCGAACACGGGCGCGGATTGCGGGGTCTTTGCATATTCGGTGACGATGATCGCCCGGCGAGCGGTGTCGTTCACGGTGGGCATCGTGAGGTCGCCTCCCTTTGCTGTGTAGAACACCGACCCGGCGGCGAACATACCGCCGAAGTCCTTCAAAGCGACCTCGACCTTATCGCCTAACAGTTTCGGGACGAGTACCCCGCCGGATACGCCCGGCAGTCCGGCCCGCTTCTCGAACAAGGCGCGGGTCTGGTTGGTCAGCGTGCCTTCGCCATTGATGAGGTAGTCGATGAATGCGGAGCGGTATTCGGGGTCTGGGTGTTGGAGTGTTCTGTCCTGACCTTGGGGGCCCGCGTGGTTGCCGCCGCCGCTATCCGCCTTGCCGCCCATGCCGGGCCGGACACTCGCGCTATCTCTGCCGCGCTCCTCATGATACGACTGCTCCAGTTGCCGCATTTCCATTTCTTGGAATCGCTCTTCCTGCTTGACCAGTTGGTCGGCTGATTCATAATCTTTTAGGAGCGCATCCCATTTCTGTTGTTCTTCGGCGGTCATTGTCCGCCCGTCGGTTGCTATGCGAAGTTCGTCGATTTGACCGAAGACCGTTGCCAGCTTCTCGCGGAGTTCTTTTAGTTTGCTCATATCTATCAATAATTTGTGTTGTTTCTCAACCATCGGATCATAACCCTGCGGAACGAACTGAACTCGGAGTATTTCCTGTGGCCGGTGAAGTCGATGTAGAAGTCCTCCAATCGTTCGTATGCCTCCTCGTAAGTCGGGTACAACTCACGCATCTCAAGGTAGTAGTCGATGAATCCCTCGACCGTAATCAGGCGCAGGAACACCGCCGGGACACGCCCCGCCGACCGGAACTCCTCCTCGATTGCATCGCGGCGGGATTGACTGGCGGGCGAAAGCGTATGTCTTCGTTCCGAGGATGGCATGGCAGGCTCCTGTTGTCGTTCGTTTGGGCAAACTTAACGCGCAGAATTATCGGTTTGGGGAGACATTGTCCCGTTTTGAATATCTAATGAAAGATAAAGAGAAAATATTATTTGCGATAAGGCAAAGAAGTGCGCTAAAGCAAGCCCGCAAAAGAAAATCTTCGACAACAAGGAGCTCGAGGCGCGGGGAAATAGCGATAATACGCAATTCTCTCCCTGCCAATGTATCTATTAGGGAATGTATAGAAAGATTTATGCCTCCTAACTTAAAATATGTTCTGTCAGAAAATGACGGACAACTAACTTATTCAAAAGTTCGGAATTGTAAATTCTCCTCCAATAATGGGCAAATAGTTATCCCTAAAAATTTTTCTATCGTCGACAATTCAAGATCATCCTATGAAACATTGACATTATTGCTGAAAGCATTATTGATTGAGAAGAATAGGATGGTAACGCTTGATTATGCGGAATGTGAGCGTATTGATTTGCCTACACAGGTTTTTACAGATATCATATTAAAAGATATGATCGCATTTTACAAAATATGCCATAAAATCTATCCCCATTTTATTTCTGTTGTTGAAATTGGGGGACAGAATATTAATAATGATTCTGTACGAAAATTATTATTCTCTGTTGGCTCTCCCGCAATTCTAACAGACAAAACTATTTCGTATGATGATATTATTCCATATAAGCTATGTATTCATGATAACGAAACTGGAGGTACTCCGGCACAACGCATAGAGCAGAAAGATATTGACACCACCGAATTGGCAGATTACGTCATCAATTGCTTGAGCCGTATGAATAAACAGCTTACCAGCGAACGATTAGACGATCTCTGTACTGTTATAGGAGAAATATTGATTAATGCAGAAGAACATGCTACTACAAAATTTAGATTTTCAATTGGTTATTTTCAAGATCATAACGAAGATAATGAGCACACGGGTATATTTAGATTGACCATACTCAATTTTGGTAAAACTATATATGAAAAATTCAAAGATCCGGAATGCCCCAATAAAGACATTGTAAACAGAATGACAAGTCTGTCAAGTAGCTACACTAAGAAAAATTGGTTTAAGCCAGCAAAGTTTGAAGAAGAAACGTTATGGACTCTCTATGCATTACAGGAGGGGGTTACATCTGTATCGCAAGAAAAATATCTCAAAAGAGGAAATGGGTCAATACGATTTATTGAGAGTTTTTTTAACATTAAAGGGAATGATAATATGGATAATATTTCAAAAATGTATATTGTTTCCGGGAAAACGCAGATTATTTTTGACGGGAAATACGGTACACATGAAATATCCAATGCAGACGGCAGATATAAAGTAATGACTTTCAATGATGAAGGAAATATTGAATCCATGCCTGATCAGAAGTATGTATATTGCACAGACTCTTATTTCCCCGGCACCATAATAAACGCCAAAATATGGCTTAATGACAACGACATAACAACCCATAACAACTAAGACAATGCTAAGTAAAGACAATATCATTAATCTTGAAGACTTTCGAGTGAAAGCAGTCGGTAAAAACGTGATTTCTAAAGTTTTTACAGGGAGGGATCGTGGATTGGCAGTTAGGGATTCATCAAATATTGATGCTATCGCCGATAATTTCGATGAAGTGCAAATAATAATTCCAAAGGATATTTATTCAATTAATCCTTCTTTTTTTGAAGAACTTTTTGTAAATGTGGTTATAAAATTTGGGCGAGATGACTTCTTTAAGAAGTTTAAAATTATCTCGGAAGGGAGTTATAATTACGAGAAGCCGCTTACTGAAGCGATAGATAGAATTTTGAGAACTAATACTGCTTTGGGATGATCGGAATATATCAAATTAGCACAAACTCGATTGTGGGACTGGTTGCTGATTCTGTACGAAACTGTAACCTACAAGATGGTATCTCGTGTGATGTTTCAACTGTCAGTTCATTGGATACTTGGTGCAAAATAGCCACCGTCATAATAGCATTGGCAAATGTTGGATTTGCAATTTATATTTTTCTTTCAAAAAATAAAAAAGAGGATCGGATTAACGAACAGGGAAAAAAGATTGGATTATTAAAAACGTTGATTCTGGATCATACGATGAAAAATCTGTACTCTTTCTTCGAGTCTCTATTATCTATCTCTGACGCATTAAAAACGGAAGGTTTGACAGACGATCAAAAGAAATTGATAGATGACAAGTTAGCTGATGAGTTCCAGAGTGTTAGATATAGGTTTGTGGATGCGTTTTTGGCTGTCGATGAAACTTTATACGATACAATATTACATACATTAGACGATTTACAGGGCCATTTATCCACAAGTATTTTTGACAAGGGAATCAATTTATTTGATTTGCCTAAATATCAAGAAGTATTCACGGGTAAGATAACTCAAACAAAAACAGAGTTATTAAAAGTTCTTTTGCAGTATCGGGGATAATTATACAGTGTGAATATGCGACCTAAACTCCTAAATAGTGAATTGCTCCTGTATCAGTCCGACGATGGGCGGATTAGGATACAGGTGCGTCTGGAAGAGAACACCGTTTGGCTGACACAGGCGGATATGGCGGAATTATTTCAAACGACCAAGCAAAATATCAGCCTGCATATTCGGAATGTTTTCGAGCAGGGAGAGTTGAACGAAATTTCAGTTGTCAAGGATTACTTGACAACTGCCGCCGACGGGAAAAACTATCGGACGAAGTTCTACAATCTGGACGTGATCATTTCGGTCGGCTACCGGGTGAAGTCCCTGCGGGGTACGCAATTCCGCATCTGGGCCACGGAACGCCTGCGCGAATATCTTATCAAAGGCTTCACGATGAACGATGAACTATTGAAGCAGGGCGGCGGTTATTTCGACGAACTTCTCGAGCGCATCCGCGACATCCGTTCGTCCGAAAAGATATTCTACCGCAAAGTCCTCGAAATCTACGCGACCAGCATCGACTACGATCCACGGGCCGATGTTACGCAGAAGTTCTTTCAGACCGTGCAAAACAAGCTCCATTGGGCCGCGCATGGTCATACCGCTGCCGAGATCGTTTTTCAACGTGCCAATGCCGATCTGCCATTCATGGGGCTGACGGCGTTCAAGGGCAAGAAACCGACCAAACAGGAGATCACCGTCGCCAAGAATTACCTTGCAGAGGAAGAATTGGCCCTGCTGAATCGGCTCGTTTCGGCCTATCTCGACATTGCCGAGATCAACGCCATGCAACGGAAGCCGATGTACATGAAGGATTGGATCGAGGTGCTGGACGGGTTTATCACGATGAGTCGGCAGGATGTTCTGACCCACGCTGGTAAAATATCCGCCGAACTGGCCCAGAAAAAAGCGCTGGAGGAGTACGATGCCTACAAGCAGAAAAGTCTCGATGAATTGTCGGAAGTCGAAAAACAGTTTATTGCCAGCATCGAACAGGCGAAGGAGAAACTGAAAATCGCCGGTACGGCTCTGCCCAGCAAGAAGGGTGGCCCGGCCAAATGAAAACACCCGGCTCACATTTATTGTGTATGACCGGATTAAACCCGTTCCAATAAAATCAACTCAAAATCGCATTCTACCTCGATCTGGTGGGGTTTTCGCAGGTATATCTCGTGGCCATTCAGGGGTATGACATGGAAAATCGCGCCGCCGGCACCGGAGATGGGGCTTGGCTGGCTGCGGGCGGTAGGTTCAATTTCGATGGTGCGGGCGCCGGGATCGATGCAGTAGCCCGTTGTTGTAACCTCGTCGCCGTGTGTTTCTATGAGTGTGCCGCCGGAAGCGAACTCCACGACATAATCTTCGTATATCATCATGCTCTTCCCGGCAGTGTCGCCGTCGATGAACTTCCGAATCACTCGCCACTTACCGTCGAGCCGGATCTCTTTCTTTTGTTTTTCCATAATGCCTTCAGTTTTAGCGAGTCGGTAGCCATGAAAAAGGGCATGACCCCGAACCCGACCAGCAAGAAGGCTTTGGCAAACCCCTGAACACCATCAGGCCGAAAGCCATGCCCAGATGGATATGCTTTCGTGCGATCAAGTGTTCGTTGCGTTACTAAATTAAAAATCGCCAAATTTCTCTTGCCGTAATTCGCAACTATATGTCTAATGTATCGGATCATCCGATTCGTTGACACAAAGATAATCTATTTTCGGGATTATCGGAATATCGGAGGCTCATCCAGCGTAGTTGGTTTCGATGAAGTCGGCGAACTCACACCCGTGAGCAGTATCTTGGCGTGGTAGCACGCGGTGCTACGGATGCTGTCTGAGACGAGAAATCCCTTCTTATTGTAGAGATTATGTTGCACATAGCTTTTCAAATTGAATTATCGCTCGGAAGATTTGCGCGATGAGCGGCACGACCACCGTGTTGCCGTAATTTTGTCTGGGATCCATACACGCCAATCGAATAATCATACGATTATTGTGGTCTAAAAATGTATTTTGAAAAATAAAATACAACTATCACTTGTATTTATGGAAATTGTGATTATCTTTGCACCATGAATGTTGATATAAATAACTACTCGCTTGATGGTTTGATTTCCTTGTTCTCAGGGAAACCTCAAATCACAGCAGTCTCACTTGCCAAATCTCTTCATGTAAAACAGAAGACGATCAATGCTCTATTGGATGGCATTGGGTTTGGTTCTGAGACAGAGGGTTATCCATATCTTTCAGATTGGCAGGTCGATCAGGTAATCAAACGGTTGGCTAAATCATTCAAAAAGCAATACACCAGATCGAAAAAGCGTTATTTCGCACTCACTCAGGAGGAGAAAGAAGAATTCCATGAAATACAGGATATCTTTCGTAGCTGCAAGAATCGTGTTCATCTCACATCACTTGTCGAATTCGATATCTCTGCTGTATCTGAATATCTATCCAAGCTAACCGATGAAGCTCACGTTCTTGATGGATTTAGAACTTACGACACTTCCATCCTTGAAGGCTTCAGGAATTTAGACTTTAATCATTCTGATTATACTGCCCTTAACACCGATTACCTTTTTTTAGGTGATGATGTATCGGTCGAACAGATAGAAGAGTACTTCCACAGGCTCATTTATCAAACAGCGGCTTGGGGGCTACTTGATTTTACAGGCATTGACGAGTCCGAACTATTGAATACTGCGATATTCAACTATCTCGGCAATATCAATATCAAGGGATGTAACTACGTTTGTAGCCATACTGCCCCTGCCATAATGTTTTACATAGGAAACCATTACTATATTTTTAATGATGATGACGATGACCATTCACAAAGAAATTCCGCAAGGAAACTTCTTACGTGAATTGGGCCGACATAAGAAGTTCAACTGAAACAGGCCCTGTTACCTATAAATTTCAGGGTTAATGAATAAAAATATAATACACCTGATCGTAGCCATAGAAGCAAGCGATCTTTCAGAAGAACACAAGAAAGAACTGATTAAAAAACTACATGGCAGGAAGCCTGACATCAAAGGCGCTGTCGAGATGTTTCTACACCTAATACAGTTAGGCAGGGAAATATACGACTTCTTCCCATGACAGAAATAGTGCTATGGATATAGGAAATGCAATCAAGACGTTACGGAAAAATAAAGGACTCAGTCAGAAGCAACTGGCTGGAATGTGTGACATTTCTGTGAATGCTCTATGCCAGATAGAGAACGACCAGACCTTTCCGCATAAATCTACCATAAAAAGAATCTGTGACGCTTTGGGTGTTCCAGCATCCTATCTTCTGTTTTTTTCGATAACGGACGAAGATGTCCCCGATGCCAAAAGAGATATCTTCAACAGCCTCAACCCCGCTATAAGGTCTGTGTTGCTCGGATAATTGAGATTTTAACCCCGGTTAATACTAACCGGGGTTAATTATATTACTCCTTCTTCATTTGCCTATTCAGCACCTTACGGAACGAGTCATACTCTGAATACCGTCGTTGCCCGGTGACTTCGATATGAAAATCTTCGAGACGTTCATAGGCCTCGCGCTGGGAGGAGTAAAGGTCTTGCATTTCGAGATAGTAGTCTGCAAATCCTTCGGCAGAGGTCAGCTTTCGGGCGGCGGCGGGGATGGCGGGGATAGCCGAGAGTTCGGCCTCGACGCGGGTGCGCCGGGCTAACTGACTGTCGGTGTATTGTTTCGTGTGCCGTGTCATCGCCGTCCCATCGTCATAGAGTGAGCATACCCCTGTCGTTGTAGGGGTTGGATTCGTTCTTGGCTTGGAAGGTGAGCCACTCGCCGAGAGCCATGATCGCGGCGACGATGCCGTCGATCTTTTGGGAGGACTTCTCTTTGTCGGGCTTGATGTTTCCGGCGGGGTCGCTCTTGACGGCGGTCGAGGCGAGCATCCACCGCAATACAGGGTTGCCGAAATGCTCCACCTCGCCCGTCAGCACCAACGCCTCGAACTGCTTTGTCGGGGCCGACATCGACCCGAACCCCTGTCCGAACGGTGAGAACTCCATCCCCTCGTTACTGAGGTCGATGATGGTCTGAGAAGCGTTCCAACGGTCGTAGGCCGACGATTTGAGATCGTAGTCGGCGGCGATGCGCAGTATGTCGGCCTTCACGAAGTCGTAGTCCACCACGTTGCCGGGGGTGACGGTCACATACCCGCCGCGCACCCATGCGTCGTAGTTGATATTCTCCTTGCGGATTTTCTCGCGCATCTTCTCTTCGGGAATCCAGAAGTGCGGCAGCAGTTGGAAGCGGTCGTTCTCATGGAAGAGCAGTACGAACGCCGTCACATCACCCACATTCGACAAGTCCAACCCGCCCCAACAGTCGCAGCCCCGGAGCGTGGCAGGGTCGGTCTCGCCGACACACGACATCCACGCATCGTCGAGTATCCATGTCCGCTCGGCATCGACCCACAGGTTCACATTCTTGGTCATCACATTGCGGACGGCTTCGGGGCGGTTCTTCGCGTCCTTCACCTGATCGGCCAGATAGTCGACCGACAGCGACACACCGAGATTGGGATTCGCCTTGACCCACATCTTGGGGTTGTCCCACTCCTCGCGCTCATCCAACGTGTATATGATGCCGAACAGCGAGTCGTCGGTGTTGACTCCCCGCAGCACTTTGATTACGTTGTCGCGGTAAGCAAAGCACGCTCCCGACTTGTTGAACCCGGCGGTGGTGATGATGAACATCAGCGGTTGCCGCCGCGCCCCGAACGCCGACTTAATCACATCGAACATCCCGGAGTCCTTATGGGCGTGGAACTCGTCGATGATGCCGCAGGAGGGGTTGAGACCGTCGTGCGTTCCGTAGTCGGAGGAGAGCGGTTTGAGCATCCCGCCCTTCGCCTCGTAGGTGATGGAGTTGCGGAAGACGGACAGGTATTTCTTCAGGTCGGTGGACTTGACGATCTCGGCGGCATCCGAGAAGCATATCTTCGCCTGATCCTTGACAGTCGCCGCCGAATATACCTCCGGGCGAGACTCGCCGTCGGCGAATAGCATATATAGCCCTATCCCTGCCGACAGAGCCGTCTTGCCGTTCTTTCGGGCGATCTCGATGTAGGCGTACCGAAACCGGCGCGTGCCGTCTCCATTCATCCACCCGAAGATGTTCCAGACGACAAATTGCTGCCACGGCTCCAACAGAAACTTCTGCCCGGCCCATTCGCCTTTGGTGTGACGCAGGCTCTCAATAAATCGGATCGCTCGTTGCGCCGCCTTCCTGTCGAAGTGCCACCCCCGGTCGAGGGCGTTTTCGAGGTCGGCATAGTACCGCTCGACCGCCAGCTTCACAAGCTCGCACACCGTTACCTTGCCCTCGCGGACATCGGCGGCGTACTGCTCGGCGGGATGTAATTTGTTGGCCATCATTCGAAATCCGCAAAATCGTCCTTGTTCTCTTTCTTCTCGACCATCGACATGATGCTCTTGCGGGTCGCGGGTGAGAACCCGAAGTGTCCGGCCAGTTTCTGCACCTTGTCGAAATTGTCGCGGTAGACCTTCATGTAGGGATTCTCGACGAAGCCGATTATCTGCCCCTCGTCGTTGTAGAGGGTATTGAACTTCCCCTCCTCCTTGATTTTGCCGAGAGCCTCCACAATCAGCGAGTATGACTGGGCGTACAGAGCCAGCAGGTCGATGTCGAGGATAGTCAGCACGTTCAGGGCGATAAGCTGCTCGGCTTTCGAGCGGAATATCTTTTTGGCCATCGTATCGAGCCACGAGGGGGGCTTCACATCGGTGAGCCGGGCGAGTGCGATGTCACCGGAGGTAGTCTGCTCGCGGCAGGGTTGCGCCGTACCGCGCAGCTTTTTTATCTCGGCGGGGAGGTTTTTGCGTCCTTTCGTCATGGTCATTTCAGTTTTTCAGCAGTTATGGATAGCAGGAAGTCGCGGTAGAACTCGAAGTCGGCGGGGTCTTTCGTTACGATGATGTTTTCCCAGCGCGGATTGTTGGAGAGATTCGGCGAGCCGACGAAGTTGAGAACCCCGCCGCTGGAGAGCCGCATGGCGATGATCTTCGAGTGGATGGCCGTGATGCGGATATCGATCTTCCCCTGAAGGCATTTGTACGCGCCGGACGAGAAAATCCACTTATAGGAGTGCGTCCGGTCGAGAACCAACAGCGCGGCCCGGCACGACCCGTTTGAGGCGAGGTTTTCGAGACACGCGATCCCCGCCGGGGTGATAGACCATGTCGAGATGTAGATTTCTTCGATGCGGTCGATGTAGGCGTTGATGATGTTGGGCGAGTCGAGGGAATCGGTGACGAGGTGCAGCGACTCGCCGGGGCCGCACTCGGCCACGAGTTGCGCGACCAGTTCCTTGTTGCTCTCGATCTTCGCCCGCCGCTTGTAATTGTTCTTGGCGATGCGTTTGTAAATCTTGCGCTTCACCTTCTGCTCGCGGGTGAGCGTCTGGTTCCGGAAGCTGAAGTTGAACTCGGCCTGCCGACCGGCTCGCGGTTTCTTATTGATAAATTCGCCCATGAT
>QMCE01001440.1_pt1 | contig 13027 bp, 11 predicted proteins | sample 1821851 | NCBI WGS metagenome assembly QMCE01 (sample SAMN09453174, study PRJNA476694) | Termite gut metagenome, whole genome shotgun sequencing project. | isolation source: worker | host: Odontotermes sp. | place: South Africa:Pretoria | collected 2016-01-28 | reverse complement strand
ACGTATTACTTTATCGCTACAAAAAACGACTTGTCTTTCAAAACGGACTGCAAAGATAAACACATTTTTTCAATCCGCAATAACTTTCGCAAAAAAAGTGAAAATTATTTTTTCGCTTCCGGGCCCTTGGCTTTCACCTCGTTCCCAAAGCGGGTGCAAAGATAACAACCTTATTTCCCATTTTCCAAACTTTTCGCAACATTTATTTAACTATTTTTTCCACCGCCACTCTAAGTGTCTGATCTTCAGCATAATACTGCAAGAAAAATCCTACGTCGTCCAACATTGTCATTCGGCCTATCTCTGCACGCACCAACGCGATCAGCATATTGCGCGACTGCAACCACTCTTCTTCCGTAGCCACCACACCCTCGGCCGCGGCAAAAGCACGATACTGTTCGCCCATAGCCGCGCGGCTCCCTAACAGCGTATTCAGCTCCTCCGCCGTGCGCACGGCATTAACCTGCTCGCGATGGCTGTCGGCCCAGCGCAAGGCAAACCTGTAAGGCGCCGCCTTGATCTGAGACAACACATAATACTTATTCATATAAGTAGTATCGAGCGGCACGAAGACGTCGGGCATGATCCCGCCGCCGCCGTAGACCGTCCTACCTCCCGGGGTGGTGTACCGCAAGCTATCTGCAAAGTGCACGCTGTCGGCCGAGAAGAACTCCTCATACCGATCCCGCATCTCCATCGCATACTGCTCGGCATCGGTATAGGGTTTCTGTATCGAGCGCCCCGTGGGGGTGTAGTAGCGCGCCACGGTAAGCCTCACCGCCGATCCGTCGTCGAACGGCACCTGCTGCTGTACCAGCCCTTTGCCAAAGGTGCGGCGCCCCACGATAATCCCGCGGTCGTTATCCTGCAACGCTCCGGCCAGGATCTCGCTACTGCTCGCCGTCTCCTGGTCGACCACCACGGCGATCGGCATATCCATAAATCTCCCGCGTCCCGTACTATACTCCTCCTCATGCTTACCGTAGCGGTTCTCGGTATAAACTATCATCTTTTCACGGGGCAGGAACTCGTCGGCAAGGCTTATCGCCTGATCGAGGTAGCCTCCCGTATTACCGCGCAGGTCGAGCACTACTTTTCCGGCTCCCATATCGCGCAAGAGGGTGAGTTGTTTACGTACCTCTCCCAAAGTGGTGCGCGAGAACTGGTCCAACTTGATGTATGCCACACCGGGTTCGATCATGAACGCCGCCGCGACGCTGTTGATGGGCACCTGTCCGCGTGTGACGACTATCGCGAGCGGCTCACCCTGCCTCTCGACAGCCAGCTCGACTTTCGTACCCATATCGCCGCGCAGCATACCGACCACCTTGTCGCTGTCCATCTTCACTCCCGAGACCGGTATCGTGTCGACCTTGATTATCCTGTCGCCACTGACCAGGCCCGCCCGATAGCCGGGGCCGCCGGGGATAACATTCGTGACCACCGCCGTGTCGATCACCATCGAGAACTTGACCCCTATACCTCCGAACCCGCCTTCCAGCGCTTCGTTCGCCGTTGCAAAATCCTTCGCGGGGATATAGACCGAGTGGGGATCGAGCACACCCACTATCTCGGGCATTACCACCTCCGTTATCGAGTCGAGGTCTACGGGGTCTATATACTGCGTTCTGATAAGTTGTATCAGCTGCGTGATCTTATCTGGTTTCTCTCCGCCGCCCACCACCGTCGACAAAACATAACTCCGCTGCCCGAACTGCATGCCTATCAGCACGCCTCCCGCCAGGATCACCAGCGACGGGAGGATAAAATTCCTTATTTTCATTTATTTTTCCATGTGTACGACAGCCCGACGGCTATCGAGTATTGGTCTTGCAGATGGTCGGGCCGGGGGGTGTTTGCGGCTTTGTCGTACTGCATGAAGTTATACAACGTCGTTGTCAGGTATTTTGTTGCCCGTATGTCGATCCTCGTTTCCCAGCGCATTGTGGGCGCGGTGCGGATATTTGTGAACGAGTAGGCCTCCGAGCGCACTTTGATCGCATCTTTGGCAAGGCTCTTTTCGTATATTATCCTCAACGACGGGCCCATCTGCCATTTGCTGCGGTGCCCTGCGGGTACACCGTTCAATCCCTGTTCCGACAGCGAGCGCTCCCACATGAACGTCGCGCTGCCTCCCACGGGGGAGATATTGATAGTCCACGGTGCGTTCTGGTATACTATACCCACGGCAACCTTTAACGTTCCCGGGGCCATGAAATTCGAGATCATGGTCTTGTCGGTACGCGACTTGTAGCCTTCGGCAAATTGACTACGCAACTCACCGTCGGCCGACCACGACCAGAACTTCGCCGCCTTCCACGTTGCCAGCGTATTAAGCTGAAAGACGTCCTGGTTCTTGAACGCACGGCCACCGATATAATTCACACCGTATTGCGCATCTACGCGCCCTTCGAGGCCGAAGCGGTCGCGCTGGTACTGATGCCTAAAAAATAGCGCGCTCAACCCGCTGAACGTGTTCTCTCCTCCCGCCGCCCAATTGTCGAACTGCGTCTGGGTCATACTCAGCCGGGCCGTGAACTCGGTTGTGTTGCGCTCCTTACGCAAGGCACGCCTCCTTGCGCGCTCGCGTGCGGGGCTGAATACCTCGTCGCTATTGTCAAGCACCTCGCCGCGACGCACCCGGTCGACTTTTAGCCTTAACCCCGCCTCACTCACCGCATCTTTAGGCACCGTGAACTGCGCCGAAACCGGTGTGTGCCCGCACAGGGCGATTATTATCGCCAACAGCGTGACGAATTTTATTTTATGCATACTCCTCAAATCAGAACAATTCACTTTCCCGCCCGGGAAATGTTATACCCAAGTGTTTGTATGCCAACTCGGTGGCTTCGCGGCCGCGGGGGGTACGCTTGAGGAACCCCTCTTTTATAAGGAACGGCTCGTAGACCTCCTCCAGCGTTCCCGGCTCTTCGCCCACGGCGGTGGCTATGGTGTTGATCCCCACCGGCCCGCCGTTGAACTTACCGATAATAGTGTTCAGTATCCTGTTGTCCATGTCGTCCAACCCCCGGGCGTCGATATTCAGCGCCGAAAGAGCTATCTTCGTTATCGCCAGGTCTATACGCCCCTCGCCCTTCACCATCGCGAAGTCGCGCACACGGCGCAACAGGGCGTTGGCGATACGTGGTGTTCCGCGGCTGCGCATGGCGATCTCGGTGGTCGCCGGGCCGTCTATCCCCACACCGAGGATCCCCGCCGCACGGCGCACTATACCCGCGAGCGTCGGTGCGTCGTAATATTCCAGGTGGCACTGTATCCCGAACCGCGCACGCAACGGGCTTGTGAGCAGGCCGCTACGGGTCGTCGCACCGACCAGCGTGAAAGGGTTCAACTCGATCTGTATCGACCTCGCGGCAGGCCCCTTATCCAAGACTATGTCTATACGGTAATCCTCCATCGCCGAGTAGAGATACTCCTCTACTATCGGGCTGAGGCGGTGGATCTCGTCGATAAAGAGCACATCGCCCGCATTGAGGTTCGTCAACAACCCCGCCAGGTCGCCCGGCTTGTCCAGCACCGGCCCCGACGACACCTTGAGCGACGACTGCATCTCGTTGCTGATGATATTCGCCAGCGTGGTCTTGCCCAACCCGGGAGGGCCGTGCAGCAGCACATGGTCCAGCGGCTCCCCCCTCATCAACGCCGCGCGGATGAAGATGCGCAGGTTCTCGACGATCTTCTCCTGCCCCCTGAAATTCTCCAACTCCTGCGGCCGGATACTGTTCTCAAAATCTATATCCTTATCTGTTTTCATTCTTTATTTCTTTTGTCGCTTTTTGAAAAAAGCTCCGCAAAAACTTTCGTGGATACTGCGTATCCCTATTTTCCTCGGCGAGGATTTTTACACGAAGTGTATTTGCCCTGCGGTGGCAACCGCGGTTCTTTGGTTCTTTCTTTCAAGAAAGAACGTTTTCCGTAGGCAACACTTCGGCTACCGTAAAGTTACTGCCGCCTATGAATATCATATCGCGTGGCGAGGCGAGTTCGCGGGCCCGGGCAAGGGCGTCGGGCACACGTGGCACTATATCTCCGTTCAATCCGTACTTAGTGGCGTGCGCGGCAAGCTGCTCTGCGGGCATGGCTCGCGACACCGACGGTGCGGTGAAGATGTAGTGCGCCTCGCGGGGCAGCAGCGGGAGTATGGCATCGAGGTCTTTGTCGGCCGCCACTCCTATTACTATATATAATGTCTCGTAATGCTCGCCGCGCAGTTGCTCCGCGACGAGTTCTATCCCGTGGGCGTTATGCGCTGTGTCGGCAACGACCAACGGATGGTGCCCCATGACCTCCCACCGCCCGCGCAGCCCGGTGGCGACGGCTGCCGATTCCAAAATCGAAAATCGAAACTCGAAACTCGAAAATGCATCTGTGCGGCGAAGCACATCCACCACCGCCAACAGTGTTACTATATTTTTCGCTTGGTAGTCGCCCAGCAGGTCGACAGTGAGATCGCATTTGAGGTTCGCCGCCCCACGCGGTGGATTGCTCTCTCGCGATGCTTGTTCGCCTCCCCCGCCGTCGGCTGCCTGCTTTACCATCCGCTCTATCGTAAACACCTGCCGGCAACCATCTTTACGCGCAGCGACACATTTATATATATCCTGTGCAAAGATTATCGGTGCGTCCTCGACAGCGGCTTTATGTACAAAAACTTCGTCGGCCGCATCGCCGTGCTCGCCTATCACCACCGGCACACCGCGCTTGATGATCCCCGCCTTCTCGCCCGCGATCTCGGCAAGTGTTTCACCGAGGTACTGTTGATGTTCGAGGCCGATATTGGTGATCACGCTCACCACGGGCATCAGGATGTTCGTCGAATCCAACCGGCCTCCCAGCCCCGCCTCTACCACCGCGACATCGACGCCGCAACGCGCAAACCAATCGAAAGCCATGCACATAGTCGCTTCGAAGAACGACAGCCCTATGGCTTTCATCGTCTCCAGATGCCGCTCGGCGAACTCCACCACCGCCTCTTCGGGTATCGTCTCGCCGTCTATGCGTATGCGTTCGCGGAAGTCGCGCAGGTGGGGCGAAGTATAGAGTCCTACCTTCAGGCCCGCTCCCTGCAACACCGCCGCCGTCATATGCGACACAGATCCCTTACCGTTTGTTCCCGCGATATGCACCGCCTTGAATTTATCGTGAGGCCGCCCCAGCAGGTTCAGGAACTCGTCCACGCGCTCCAGGCCGGGCTTATACGCCCCCGCCCAGACGTCCTGGAAGTCGGGCATCATATTATAGAGTGTCTCCAGTGTCTGGCGGTAGTTCATCGGCGCTTAAATCTCAGGGCTATATAATATAGTATGGACAACAGGAATACCAGCGTCGCTATGCGTGCCACATAATCGCCGTAGCGGGTGTAGAACGTTATACGTGTATTGGTTTTCAATGTGGCGGTGAGGGCGGTGGTCTCGTTCCAACCGGTGCGCGCAAGAATACCTCCGCGCTGGTCGATAAACCCCGATGTCCCGGTATTCGCACTGCGGAATATGGCGCGGCGGGTCTCGATGGCCCGCAAACGAGAGAATAAGAAGAGCTGTTTCTGCCCACGGGTATCGCCCCACCAGCTGTCGTTGCTCGCCACAGCCATGATCGTCGCACCATTACGCACGAACTCGGCAAAGTACTCTCCGAATACCGCCTCCCAACATATCGCCGCACCCACGCCACCGCGGAATACGGTCGCCACGGAGTCGGTTCCGAGGTTGTTCGACGTTCCTCCGAGGTCTACCATCAGCCTGTCCAGCGCTTTGATCTTACCTCTGAACGGCATTCGTTCGACGCCCACCACGAGTTTCGTCTTATGGTGCACCTCGACCTGCGCTGCGGTGTCGATCAGCAGCGCGGAGTTATAGTAGTCGTAGAACATCCCGCCACGGGTTTGCCGTGCGGTGTGCGATACCCGCTCGCCGGGACGGTAGTACCTCACCGTCGTCGCTCCCAACACCATCTTGGCGCCGTGGTATTTAGCCTTCAGCAACTGCCTGAAGCGCATTACCACAGGGTTGCGTCCCATGTAGTCCTCTTCTATTCGATTGTCTATCGCCGTTTCGGGATAGACGAAGAAGTCGACATCAGCCGGTGCGCGCGACGAGAGGTTGAGCATGGTGTCGATCTGCGCACTCTCGGAGACGGTTTCGAATTTCTGGTAGGCGAAGAAGTTGGGCTGCACCACCATCACCGTCCTCTCCTCTCCTTTTTCGTCGTATGCCAGGTAGCGTATTGCCGAGGCAATCAGGGGGATCGATATAATGAAGCATGCCGCCGCCCATCGTTTTTTATATATTGCTATATTACACAACCACACCCACAGCGTGCCGCCGAAGACGCCCGTCAGTTCGTACCACTGCACCGCCCATACGTCGTTCGAGAAGCCGTTGCCCAGCACCAGCCACGGAAACGACAATTCGCCATTCATCCAGAACCGTTCGGCGGCTATCCACCCCGCGGCCAGCACCACCCATGCGAGTTTCTCATTTCGCCGCCTCACCACCCAGAACAGCGCGAACACCGATCCGAAAAGCACCACGGTAATTATCACCGAGAGTATGGGCGCGGGCCATCCGCCGGGCACCATCGCTATCCACCACGTGGTCACACCGCTCCATAGCCCCAGCGCCAGCGCCACGAAACCCATCGCGCGCCAGAACCGTTCCTGCCCCGTTACTACCATGAGCAGCGGCACGAAAGCCACGGCCAACGGCAATCCCGAAAGCCCCAGCCATCCGCACGACAACAGCGCCGCGCTCAGTATAGCAAGAATAAAGTTCCGCATATTCCGACAAAAGTAGTGAATTTTTCGTACTTTTGTGAGAATGCAGACGCCCGAAAAAAAGATAATAATCGCCATCGACGGCCATTCGTCGAGCGGAAAGAGCACTTTTGCACGCGAAATAGCGCACAGGTTGGGCTACACGGTCATAAATACGGGGGCCATGTACCGCGCAGTAACTCTCTATGCGCTGCGCCACGGGGCATTCGCCAACGGGGTTCTCGACCGCGAAAAGCTGATCGCGATGCTTCCCGGAATCTCGACTGAAGAAGTTATGCGCGGGGGTAGCGAGCTCCATTCGCTGGAGGTTAGCCGCCATGTTAGTGCGGTGAGTTCGGTGCCAGAGGTGCGGGAAAAGTTGGTGGCTATCCAGCGCGAGATCGGCAGTCGGCGCGGCGTGGTGATGGAGGGGCGCGATATAGGCACGGTGGTATTTCCCGATGCCGAGCTGAAGATTTTTCTGACCGCCGACCCTGCGGTACGCGCGCGGCGGCGATGGGCCGAGATGCCCGAGGTGCCTTTGGAGGATGTGGAGCGCAATATCCGAGAGCGCGATAAGGCCGATGCCGCGCGCGAGGTTTCGCCATTGCGCCGTGCCGACGACGCCGTGGTGCTCGACAATAGCGATATGACCCTCGAACAACAGATAGAATGGGTGCTACAACGGTTGAAATAGATAGCAATTCGGGGTTTTGCGCGGGGGTGGTGAACGCTATCCGGCTGGCGGAGCAGTCGTTGGCTGCACATATCGACGTCTATTCGTTAGGTGATATCGTGCATAACCGCCTGGAGATGGAGCGACTCGAAGGTTTGGGCCTGCGTACTATCGGCCATGACGGGCTATCGACGGCGAAAACGGTCCTTATTCGGGCGCATGGCGAGCCGCCGTCGACATATAAGGCCGCCGCCACTGCCGGTGTGGAGATCATCGACGCGACGTGTCCGGTGGTCGCTGTATTGCAGCGTACCGTGGCGGCAGCCCATGCAGCGATGACTGCCGCGGGCGGACAGGTCGTGATCCTCGGTAAGCGCGGCCACGCCGAGGTGGTGGGGCTGACCGGGCAGGTGGAGGGCGGTGCACCGGTCATCGTGGTCGAGAGCGAGGCCGACCTGGATGCGGTGGATTTTTTACGGCCCGTTTATTTGCTCTCGCAGACGACACAGAGCCTGGAGCTATTCGGGCAGGTGAGCTCTTCGGTGCGGCAACGCGCACGGGCCGAGGCCACGGTGCACGACACCATATGCCGCGCCGTGGCGAACCGGGAGAAACACCTCGGGGAGTTCGCCGCACAGCACGACGTGGTAATATTCGTCAGCGGGCGCAAGAGCTCCAACGGGCGGCTTTTGTTCGAGGCCTGCCGCGCGGCGAACCCGCATAGCCATATGGTCGAGGACGAGGAGGAACTGCGGGCTGAATGGTTCGCCGGCGCGGATAGTGTGGGTGTCTGCGGTGCCACTTCGACCCCGAAATGGACAATGGAACAGGTGGCGCGCGCCATCCGACTAATAACTCATAATTCATAACTAATATGTTGTATTTTTCGCGGGCGCTGAAGTGCCTATTTAAGTTGGTAGTTCTACTGACGGTCGTTTTTGTGGCGATGAGCCTGACGGGTACGCTGGAGACAGGCGGGCTGCCGTTGCTCAAGGCGTTGCTGGCATCGACGCGCGGTATTATCCTTATGGCGGTCATCGTATTATGGTCGGCGGCCTATCCGTTTACATCATTCACGCGTATGAGCGTGCGTATGGCGTGGGACGAGGAGCGGATCGTGAACGCTTTCGCGGCATATGCCTACGAGCCGGAAAGCAGGTCGGAAGACAAGATGACATTCCGCGCCAAGAGCGTTCTGCGTCGTGTGCTGTGGCAGTTCGACGACAGGGTGACGGTCACACGCGACGGCGGATTCATTGATATCGAGGGCCTGAAACGCATCGTTCCGCGTGTCGAAACGAGATTGAAAGCGGGGGTGCGATGAGGCGTGCGGCATTGTATTTAGTTTGTTTCGCGGCAGTATTTATCTCCGCGACACCGGACCGCGACCTGAAGTTGGGGCGCAGCATCGAGACGCTGGCCGACATCATGCGCGACGTGACGCTCTATTATGTCGACGAGACCGACCCCGCCGACCTGCTCAAGTATGCGTCGCACGGGCTGACGCTTGGATTGGACCGTTATACGGAGTTTATGCCCGCCGAGGAGATGGAAGATTTCGAGGTCATGACCAGGGGCGAGTACGGCGGCATCGGGGCCGTGGTGCGCAAGAAAGGCGATCATGTGGCCGTGGCCCAGCCTTACGAGGGGTCGCCCGCAGATCTGGCAGGATTAGTGGCCGGCGACCGGTTCGTGGCTATCGACAGCGTAAATGTGGTAGGAGCGACGACCGAGCAGGTGAGCAAGCTGCTGCGGGGTGTGGCAGGGACGAAATTTACGGCGCGGGTGCTACGGCTTATTAGCGGGCGGGAAGATACGATAACCATCACGCGTGAGCGTATCTCGATACCCGCGGTGCCTTATCACGACGTTTTCGAGGGTGGGATAGGCTATATCCGCCATTCCGATTTCAGCGACGGTTCGGCGGAAGAGTTGCGGCTTGCGCTGCTCGACCTGCGTAAGCGCGGGCCGCTGAAAGGGCTGATACTCGACTATCGCGGCAACGGGGGCGGGATTCTTCAGGAGGCGGTGGATATACTCTCAATGTTCGTTCCGCGTGGTACGGAGGTGGTTAGCACGCGCGGGCGGCGCGAGGAGATGACGGTCGTCTACCGCACCGAACGCGAACCCGTCGACACGCAACTTCCGATAGTCGTTCTGGCCGACAGGCGTTCGGCGAGTGCGAGCGAGATCGTAGCGGGTGCACTGAAAGACCTCGACAGGGCAGTACTCATGGGGCAGCGCACTTTCGGCAAGGGGCGCGTGCAGGTCACTCGGCCGGTAGGCTACGGGGCATACCTGAAGGTCACTGCGGCGAAATACTACCTTCCCGACGGACAATGTATCGACAGCATCGGGGTTGCTCCCGACGTGGAGTTGAAGCCGGAATTCCTAAGTCCGTTCACGGCGACGGTATATGCCGGTGGCCATATCGACGACTTTGCCGATGACTATATCAGCCACCATCCCGACACCGAGTCGTTGCCGTTCGGGGAGTTCGCGGTGTGGATGGAGGATAAGGAGCTAAAATACGAATCCCCTATGCGGCGTGCGCTTGCCGTGCTAAAAGAGCAGGCGGAACAGGAGATGTACCTCGAAACTCTGGCAGGCACGATCGCCGAGTTGGAGAATAAATTGAAGGACGACAGGAAGAGCGCCCTTGAACTCAACCGCGAACAATTACAGGAAATCCTGGACGAAGAGCTGGTCACGCGGCGCGAATATGCAAGGGGCCTCGCTAAACACCGGCTGCAGTACGACAAAGAGTTCGACGCGGCATTGGAATTTCTGCGCGACGGTAAGCGTTATCACGAAATTCTCGGTGGGCGATGAAACGCTGGCTCACGTTCCGGCGCAAGGTGATCCTGATCATTGCGGGGCTTTCTATCGGCGCCGCGTCGATACTCGTCACGAGCGGCATAGCTGGCCGGTTGCGCGAGCGTGAGCAGCACGAGGTGCGTCTGTGGACGCTCTTTCTGGTAAACGAAAGTATGTTCCACCCGGGCGACCCGACTCTCGACCTTATGAAGAGTAACGACAGCAACGTGCCTTTCGTGGTCGTCGACGGCAATGCACGCGTGCGCTACTCGCACCTGATGGACCCTGCGACGCTTTCGAACCCCGACCTGCTGCGCCGGACGATAGTTCGCCTCGGTGCGCGCAATCCCGCGATCCCGATCAGAAGCCCCTACGGGGAACAGTTGTGGGTCTATTACGGCTCGTCGCAGATGCGCCAGTTGCTGGTATATTTCCCCGTGGTGCAGATATTGGTGCTTATTATCTTTGCTGTGTTCGGCTATATCACGTTCCGTTCGACGCGCGACGACGAGCAGAACCGCGTGTGGATCGGCCTTGCGAAAGAGACGGCGCACCAATTGGGTACCCCCACTTCGTCGCTGTTGGGGTGGTTGGAATACCTGCGCAGCCAACCGGTCGACCAGACGGCGGTGGACGAGATGGACAACGACCTGTCGCGACTGATGAAGGTTGTCGAGAGGTTCTCGAAGATCGGGTCGGAGACAGCGCTTTCGTCGGCCAACCTGAACGAGGTGGTCGGGGGGTGCGTGGGTTATTTCCGCTCACGCATACCACGCAACGTGACGCTGAACTATAACGGCCTGGCTATCGCACCTGTAAGCGCCATGATCAACGAGGCATTGTTCGAGTGGGTGGTAGAGAACCTGTTGAAAAATTCTCTTGACGCGTTGCAAGGCACCGGGGATATAGAGGTGAACTTGTGGTCGGACGACGAGTGGGCCTATATCGACGTGACCGATACGGGCAAGGGTATCGCGAAGGGCAATTGGCGGCGCATCTTCGAACCTGGATATACGACCAAAACGCGCGGCTGGGGGCTGGGGTTGTCGTTGAGCAAGCGTATTATCGAGGATTACCACAAGGGGCGTATCTTCGTGGTCGATTCCGAGACAGGCAAAGGCACGACGATGCGAATAGCTTTACATATGCCCATGCGTGGCGATTATTAGATTCGCGGAATATGGTACTTCCTCCGTTCATAGGTCAAAATACGATGGTGAGCAGCCGTCCGGTTGCCGACAGCTTAGTACTGCCGATCACATCGGCCCCTTCGCCCGGGAGCGTATTCGGCGCCGGGTCGCGCATTGCGGAAGCGGCGGGGATGGACGCGGCCGTCGCACCTGCGAGCATGGCTTACAGTGTGGCGTTGTTGGCCTGTCTGGCGGGGTGGTTCCTGCTCGTGTATGTCTACCGCGACTATATCCTGGCGGGGCTGGGGATAGTGCGCGGCGGTGTGATCGCCGAGAAACTGCTGGACAAACATAATAAACTTTTCAGCGCCTATCTGAATTGGGTGGTTGTGCTGGGAGGTGTGGTGGCGGGATTGGCGTGTTCGCAAGATATTGCGGCCGCGGGTATCTGTGCGGCGGCGGTGGCGGCGGCGTGGGGTTTCCAATGGGCCGTGCTCGACGCCGCGGGACGGTTGACGCTTTACAGGGAGTTCACCGCGCGGTTGTTCTACCTGCGGAAGATCGTCGTAGCGGCAGCGGGCATGGTGTTGGTCCCGCTATTCTTGCTGTACGCGCTTTCGGGCAATGTTATCCTGGGTTGGACGTTGGCCGTACTGGGGGCGATGAGTATGATATTTATCTGGGCGCGGGCATTTATGTTGTTTGTTCGTCAGAGATTTTCGATTTCGCTTTGGATTTTGTACCTTTGCGCCGTCGAAATCCTGCCTGTTGCGACGTTGGTTATCATGGCAGGGAAGTTGCGTTTATTTTAGCAGATGAAAATAAATAAGATATTGGTGTCTCAGCCGGCCCCCGTGGTAGCCGAGAAGTCGCCTTATAAAGACCTTGGGGTCGCGGTCGATTACCGTCCGTTCATCCGTATCGAGGGCGTGAGCCTAAAGGAGTTCCGCAGCCAACGCGTCGAGATACTGGAGCATACGGCTATAATATTCACGAGCCGGACTTCGATAGACCATTTCTTCCGAATAGCAGAGCAGGCGCGTGTGACGATGCCCGAGACGATGAAGTATATCTGCAACACCGAGGCCACGGCGCTCTATTTGCAGAAATATATCGTCTATCGCAAAAGGAAGATCTTTTTTGCCGACGGATCGTTCAAGAGCCTTATGGAGCTTGTGATGAAACATAAGGACGAGCGCTACCTGTTGGTTCTGTCGGAGCCTCACAAGCCCGAGCTTCCCGAGACACTTAAACGGCTGGGGATCGCGTTCGACCAGGTTATCCTCTCGCGCACGGTGAGCGCCGACCTGGACGGCCTGAATATCGGCGATTACGATATGTTGGTTTTCTTCAGCCCGTCGGAGATTGCGGTGTACCACCAACTTATCACATCCGGTAAGGGCAATGACAACAGTCAAAAACACACTATGTGTGTGGCAACTTTCGGGGAGAGCACCACGCGGGCTGCGCTGGACAGCGGGCTGACGGTGAACGTCATGGCCCCCACGCCCGCCGCACCGTCGATGGCTAAGGCGATTGCGCTCTATATCGAGCAGTTGGCAGGGGGCGTCGAACCCGAACCGATAACGCTCGGCGGCAGCACACAGGCCGAAGAGTTCGTCCGCAACCACG
>QMCE01002277.1_pt1 | contig 13029 bp, 9 predicted proteins | sample 1821851 | NCBI WGS metagenome assembly QMCE01 (sample SAMN09453174, study PRJNA476694) | Termite gut metagenome, whole genome shotgun sequencing project. | isolation source: worker | host: Odontotermes sp. | place: South Africa:Pretoria | collected 2016-01-28 | reverse complement strand
GCGAGGGCGGTTCTGAGAGGGGAATTTGCCGAAGAAATCCGGGCGGGGAATATCGAGAAACCGGTCGCGGAAACAGACCTTTCGATAATTGCTGTCGTAGGCGCGCGTATGAAAAGCACGTCGGGCAATTCGGGCAAGTTTTTTCACGCGCTGGGACGCAATGGGATAAATGTTGTCGCTATTGCTCAGGGGTCATCGGAGCTGAATATTTCGGCGGTTATTTCCCGGCAGGATGTGGGAAAAGCCTTGAACGCGGCGCATGACGCTTTCTTTCTTGCCGGAGTCCGCTCGGTCAATTTGTTTCTCATGGGGACGGGGCTTATCGGGGGGACGCTGCTGGATCAAATTGCCGGACACCGGGAAATACTGGCCGACAGCAACAAGATACGGATCAATTTGATTGGGGCGGCGAATTCACGCGGTATGGTTTTTTGCCGTGACGGGCTGGACCCGGAAAAAGTCAGGAATATTCTCAATGAGGAATCGTCCGGAACGAAGCGCGGCGGCGCAAATAAACCCGAAGGTATCGAAGCGTTCAATCTTCCGGGATTCATTGATAAAATGATTTCCTTCAATTTGCCGAATGCTTGTTTCTGCGACTGTACGGCCAGCGACTCGGTGGCGGCGGTTTACGACAAAATCATGCAGGCGGCCATACCCATTGTTACGCCGAACAAGCGGGCGAATTCGGGTTCGCTTGATTATTACCGCAAGCTGATTTCGTATTCCCGCGAACGGGGAATTCCTTATTTGTACGAAACCACGGTGTGCGCGGGGCTTCCGGTGATTTCTACGTTGCGCGATTTGTTTCTTTCAGGAGATCGCGTGCGGCGTATCGAGGCCGTTCTGTCGGGCACGCTGAGTTTTATTTTCAATAATTTTGACGGGAAGAAAACTTTTTCCGCTCTTGTCCGGGAGGCAAAGGCGGCGGGCTACACCGAGCCTGATCCGAGGGATGATCTTAACGCGATGGACGCGGCCCGCAAAGCGCTGATCCTCGCCCGTGAATGCGGCTTGTCCCTTGAGTTTGCCAACGTGAACATAGAGCCGATACTTCCCGCCGCTTGTTTCAAGGCAAAAGACGTGGAAGCGTTTTTCGGGGAGCTGGAAAAGACGGACGCCGCTTTTGAGAAACGCCGCGCCGAAGCTTCCGCCGCCGGGAACGCCCTGTGTTATGTCGCGGTTATCGAGGAAGGCGCGGCGAAACTTTCGCTGAGAGCGGAGCCTGAGGGCAGTCCGTTCCGTTCGCTGGCCGACAGCGAAAATATCGTGGTGATTACCACCGACCGTTATGAAAAACTTCCAATGGTGATAAAAGGCCCCGGCGCGGGGGCGGAGGTAACAGCCGGCGGAATTTTCGCGGACATCGTTCGAATTGCCCGCACACTTGTATAAGGAATAAGGAGAAAAATATGCCCATAGCGCCGTCTATCAAAAACGCTCTCGGCTCGTCGTCGATGATACGTAAAATGTTCGAGGAGGGAGCGCGGCTTAAAAAGCTGCACGGCCCTGACAATGTTTTTGATTTCTCGATAGGAAATCCTGACATTGAGCCGCCGCCTGAATTTCATCGCGCGCTGGTGAAACTCGCGGAAGAAGACAAAAAAGGCTCGCACGGATATATGTCAAACGCGGGCTTTCCCGAAGTACGCCAGGCAATCGCGGAAAAAGTTTCGCGTGAACACCAGGTGACAATTGACGGAAATCATGTCGTCATGTCGGTCGGCGCGGCGGGAGCGTTGAACACGGTGTTCAAAACGATCTGTTCCCCCGGCGACGAAGTGATCGTGCCCCGTCCGTATTTCATGGAATACCGCGCTTATACGGGAAATTACGGCGCAAAACTGGTGGAAGTTGACTGCCTCGACAATTTTGATTTAGACATTGACGCGATACGGCAGGCACTATCCGAAAAAACACAAGCCGTGCTGATCAATTCGCCGAACAATCCCACCGGACGGATATATTCCGCCGAGATGATTGCCCAGCTTGGCGAATTGCTGCGGAAGCACGGGAAAAAAACCGGCAGACTTCCGTATCTTGTGGCCGATGAACCTTACCGGGAAATCGTGTATAACGGCATTGAAGTTCCGTCCGTTCTCGGCGCGTACAGCGAAGCCATTGTCGTCAATTCGTATTCAAAGAGCTTGTCGCTGCCCGGCGAACGCATCGGTTACATTGCCGTCAGCCCGGATATTCATGACAAGGACGATGTGATGGCCGGCTTGATTTACGCGACTAGAATTTTGGGCTATGTCAACGCTCCGGCCTTAATGCAGCGCGTAGTCGGCGAGCTTACGTCAGCGCGGGTTGATGTCGAGGTATATGCCCGGCGCAGGGATGCCTTCAAAGAAGTTCTTGACGCGGCGGGAATTGAGTACGCCGAACCTCAGGGCGCGTTTTACCTGTTTTGTAAAACACCACGCGGGAAACACCAGCGGCTTGAGGGCGCGGACAATGACTTCGTCGACCACCTCAAGAAGCATTTGATTCTAGGCGTTCCCGGCGCGGCATTCGGAAAAGCCGGCTGGCTGCGTTTTGCCTACTGCGTGGACGAAAAAATAATCCGCGCCTCGGCAAACGCTTTCAAGCAGGCAATAGAAAGCTGGTAACTAGTAAGAATTCGCGGGGAATACCGAGAAACCATAGTCCCCGACTTCTCCGCGATCATACCCCGAAATTTTGATAATATATCTTTTTCCCGCTTCGGCAAGCCACGCAATCGAGGCGTTCGTATCCTCACCGGAGTCGTCGTCATCGTCAAGTTCTTCCCGGCTGTCCGCATCGTACAGAACCATTTTGGTATCAAGCTCTCCCGATGTCTCAGCGCGAAGATTTGCGCTCTCCGGGGCTGTCACGATAAACCAGTCGGTGTCCCCTTGATGCAATGCCCGGTTCAGAACGCTGCCCGCGTCGCACATCACAGGCGCGTCCATGCTATCCGGCTCGTTCATATCCTGCACTGCCCCGCCAGAATTGGTGAATTGCGATACCGCCACCAATCCCGCAAGCTCTCCTGACAGCCGCAAATCCGACTGCCATACCTGCAGCACTGTCGAAGTCGTCGTATCGATCAGCCGGGTATATATCCGCGTTACACCGCCCAGCCGGTAAATTTCCCCGGAGATAGAAAAATTACCCCGCATACCAGCAGCGGAATCCAACACCACGAATGCGCTTCCCGAATTCTCCAGTAACGCGCTTTGAGTCTGATTTTTCCAGTAAGCCCCCAGTATCGAACTTCCGCCTCCCGACAAAAAGTTTTCTACCCGGATTTTGCTCCCCGCCGGAAGCTGCCCAAGCCGCGCGCTAACTAAAACACCCAGCTCACTAACCTTCGAGTCGAGCTGTCCCAACGCTCCAATAGTTGTCTCCTCCTGTGCCCACACAGCGGACACCAGAAAAACCGCCAGCGCCAAAAACAAAGTTCTCTTCATTTGTAACCTCCGTAAATCAGTATACCATATCCTGAGAACTTTTGGGGAGATGTCAATTCACTGCAAGCGAATAAAAATAAACACAAAAGGGGGAGCACATAGATCGCTATCAGCAGCATTTTCCCCCGTTACGCGAACCGCCACTGACGCGGCTCCCCCTGCCTCCATAAAAAAGTTTGCGCGTTTCCGCTCAAACTTTTGTTATTCCGTCACCCCCACTCGTTTCTCTGGGAATTCTGTTGTTAGTAATCTGATCGTGAAAGTAATACGGCGGTCTGCGGCTATTCCCCCACCGCTTTCGTCATCGTGAGGAGCGTCAACGACGAAGCAATCTTGTCAATGGCTGGATTGCTTCGATTTGCTCGCAATGACGGAGCGGGAATCCAATCGTGAACATAACACGCGCAGACAGCAAACAACAAATTCCCCAATCCCCAGCGAACTTTGTCATTCCGGGCTTGACCCGGAATCTCGCTATATTGATGAATTATCTGGGAGATAGTTTTTTGTATTCGCAAAAAACTACACAGAACTATTAAAACAGCGGCATCCACGCCGCGGCTGTGTGCCGGTGGCTGTGTGGAAATAGCCCCCCTTTCTGATGCGACAAATGCGTGGAGTTTTCGCCTCCGGCGAATAGCCAAATAGCCCCCCCTTTATTGGGAAATGTGAATTCTCTTTTGAATTGTTGGAAAAATCCTTGCAATAAATTTTTTGGGGGGATATAATTGAGGTGAGGACAGTTTTGGACGCTTTTTTTAATTGTCGGAGAGGTAGGAGTGCGGCAAAGTAGCCTTGAGGGGTTATTTTGCTGTTTTTTTTGGTCATTTTTTTGGAGGTTGGTATGCTGGGAAATGTTGTATATGAGAGTTTCGAGAAGATGGAAGCTTTCATGAGAGATGTTTTTATTAAGGTTGGCGTGCCGGCTGAGGACGCGGCGGTTTGCGCTGAGGTGCTTATTGAGTCGGATAAGCGGGGGATCGATTCGCACGGGGTGGGGAGATTTAAGCCGATTTACATTGACCGTATTAAAGACGGGATACAGAATCCGGTTACTGAGTTTGAGATTGCGCGGGATTATTTGGCGACTGCGGTGGTTGACGGGCATGATGGTATGGGGCAGGTTATCGGGAAAAAATCGATGCAGCTTGCTATCGACAAGGCAAAGCAGCACGGGCTGGGTATGGTTGCTGTGCGGAATTCTACGCATTACGGTATTGCGGGGTATTACGTGATGATGGCGGCGCGGGAGGGAATGATAGGCATTACGGGGACGAATGCGCGGCCTTCTATTGCGCCTACTTTTGGTGTTGAAAATATGCTGGGGACGAATCCGCTGACAGTGGGGCTGCCTTCGGACGAGGATTTTCCGTTTGTGCTGGACTGCGCCACTTCGATTTCTCAGCGGGGAAAAATTGAGCATTACGAAAGAATCGGCAAGACGATGCCGCCGGGCTGGGTTATTAACCGGGACGGCAGCACGGAGACAGACCCTTCTAAAGCTCTTGCGGGGCTTACGAAAGGGACTGCCGCGTTGACTCCGCTGGGCGGAATCGGGGAAGATTCGGGCGGTTACAAGGGATACGGCTACGCGACGGTTGTTGAGATTCTTTCCGCCGCGCTTCAGCAGGGGCAGTTTTTGAAAGCTTTAAACGGTTTTGATTCGGATGGGAAAAAAATTCCGTATCATCTGGGGCAGTTTTTTATTGCTATTGATATTCGGGCGTTTGTGGAGCTGGAAAAATTCAAGAAAACAACCGGAGATATTCTGCGGGAATTACGCGCTTCGGAGAGAGCGCCTGGTCATGAGCGGATTTACACGGCGGGCGAAAAAGAATATCTGGCGTGGCTTTCCCGGAAGGAAACCGGCGTGCCCTTGAACGAAAGTCTCAAGAAAACTATAAAAGCTTTGCAAGAAGAATACAAACTGGATTCTTACGAATTCGATTTTTAGTTTGATTCTTAGTGTGTATTTTAGGAAAAATGAAATGAGTATTGATATTAAACTGGAAAATCTGGACAGTTTGTTTCCGGCGGATTTTAGCGAGGAACAGAAAGCGCGCGCTAAAACATTGTTTTTGAAAAATCTTTCGCTGGAGGCGCACCGTTTTTACGGCGGGAAAATGCAGACGCTGCCTAAATGCGGTATTTACGGCTTTAACTGGTTCAATGTCTGGTATACTCCCGGCGTGTCAAAAATCTCTACGACAATTCGGGACGACAACGGCGCTTCGTTCGCCCTTTCCAACCGGGGGAATCTGGTGGCGGTGGTTTCGGATTCGACGAGGGTTTTGGGTGACGGGGATTGTACGCCGGCGGGCGGTTTAGGGGTCATGGAAGGAAAAGCCATGATCATGAAATATCTGGGCGGCGTGGACGCGGTTGCGTTGTGCGTTGATTCAAAAGGGCCGGACGGGAAAAATGATCCTGATAAGCTTATCAATTTTGTGAAGATGGCGCAGCCTAGTTTCGGCGCGATCAATCTGGAAGATATAAGTCAGCCCAACTGTTTCAAGGTTCTGGACGAGCTGCGCGAAGCCTGCGATATTCCGGTCTGGCATGATGACGCGCAGGGTACGGCTTGCGTTACGCTGGCGGGGCTTATTAACGCGCTGAAACTTGCGGGGAAAAAAATTGGTGACGCAAAAATTGTGCTTCTCGGCGCGGGCGCGTCTAATTCGACTATTGCCCGGCTGATATTGGCGGACGGCGGCGATCCGGCAAAGATGATTATTTTTGATACCAAAGGCAGTCTTCATTCGGGCAGGCAGGACATCAAGGACGACAAGCGCAATTACCGTAAATGGGAGCTCTGCGAAAAAACTAATCCCGGTAAAGCTCCGTCAATCGCCGAAGCTTTGAAAGGCGCGGATGTTCTGATCGCGCTTTCCACTCCCGGCCCCGGCACGGTCAAACGTGAGTGGATTCGCGGTATGGCGCGTAACGCCATTGTTTTTGCCTGCGCGAATCCTGTGCCGGAAATCTGGCCTTACGCGGCAAAGGAAGAAGGGGCGTTTATTGTGGCCACCGGGCGCGGCGATTTTCCCAATCAGGTAAACAACTCGATTTGTTTTCCGGGAATTCTTAAAGGCGCGTTGTTGGTGCGGGCGAAAAAAATAACTGACGGCATGGCGATACGCTGCGCCCACTCCATCGCGGATTTTTCGGAAAAGCGCGGTATCAATCCCGAAAATATTATCGCCACAATGGAAGAAACAGAAATTTTCGCGCAGGAAGCCGCCGATGTCGCTCAGCAGGCTATTGCGGAAGGCGTTGCGAGAATCAATCTTTCGTGGGAAGAAGTGTACCGGCAGGCAAAAGCGGACATCGAAGCGGCGCGGGCGCTTGTTGAAGATATGAAAAAAATGGGGCATATCAAAGAGCCGCCTGCGCAATTGATGGAAACTGCTCTGGCGCAGGCTATTAAGGCGGCGCGTGACGAGAAATAGAATCTGAAACAGCGGCGCGGCGGGTAATGCGGTGCTCCGGGGATTGCGCGGAAAAAAAACGGAATTGTGTGGGATAATTTTTTGAGGAGGAAATTGTGGCGCAATATATTTTATCGCTGGATCAGGGGACTACCAGTTCCCGCGCCATATTATTTGACCGGGAACAAAATATAGTCGCGTCCGGGCAAAAAGAATTCAGCCAGATTTATCCGAGAGAAGGCTGGGTCGAACATGATCCCATGGAAATTTATTCATCGCAATACGGAGTGATGATGGAGCTTCTTGCCCGCCGCGATATTCGCGCTGATGAAATAGCCGCCATCGGAATTACCAATCAGCGCGAAACGACAATTCTCTGGGACAAAAATACCGGACAGCCCGTTTACAACGCTATCGTTTGGCAATGCCGCCGCAGTTCGGCTATCGTCGATTCTCTGGTAAGCCAGGGGCTGGGCGATTATATCAAAAAAACGACCGGGCTTGTTCCTGACGCATATTTTTCGGGAACAAAAATTAAATGGATATTGGACAATGTCGAAGGGGTTCAGGAGCGCGCGCAAAAAGGCGAAATTCTTTTCGGCACGGTAGATTCATGGCTTATCTGGAAACTGTCGGACGGCGCGGCGCATGTTACCGATTATACCAACGCAAGCCGCACAATGATATTTGATATTCACAAACTCGACTGGGACGAAAAACTGCTTGACGCGCTGGATATTCCCCGGTCAATGCTGCCTCAGGTAAAGCCGTCAAGCGAGGTTTACGCGCACACCAATATTCATGGCGTACAGATACCTATCGCGGGTAATGCGGGAGATCAACAGGCGGCTTTGTTCGGCCAATGCTGCTTTGAAAAAGGCGAGGCCAAGTGCACGTATGGAACGGGCTGTTTTTTGCTGGTGAATTCGGGAAGTGAAGCCGCGAAAAGCGAAAACGGCCTTTTGACGACTATCGCCGCAGGGCTTCCCGGCAAAGTTCAATACGCGCTTGAAGGCTCGGTCTTTGTGGGCGGGGCCGTAATCCAATGGCTGCGGGACGAAATGCGTTTCATCACCGAAAGTCCCGACAGCGAATATTACGCCGGAAAAGTTTCCGACACCGGCGGAGTTTATCTGGTTCCGGCTTTTACTGGCCTCGGAGCGCCGTACTGGGACATGTATGCGCGGGGCTGTATCGTGGGCATTACTCGCGGAACAAAACGCTATCACATTATCAGGGCGGCGGAGGAATCCATCGCGTATCAAGTGATGGACTTGCTTGAGGCAATGGAAAAAGATACCGGAATAAAAATGGCCGAGCTCAAAGCTGACGGCGGCGCGAGCAGAGATAAATTCCTCATGCAATTTCAGGCGGATATTTGCGGCGCGTCAATAGCGCGGCCAGTGATACGCGAAACCACCGCTCTGGGCGCAGCCTACCTTGCCGGTATTGCCGTGGGTTTCTGGAAAGACACTGCCGAAATAAAAAGCGCGTGGAAACGGGACGCGCTGTTCACGCCGGAGATGGCCGCCGCCGAACGGGAAAAACTTGTCACAGGCTGGCACAAAGCTGTAGGCAGAAGCCGGAGCTGGGCGGAACCCCAACGCTGACAAATCATTCGCGGCGTTACACGACAGTCCAGTGAACATGATATTTTCTCAATGAATCTCATTTTGAATTTTCAAGAATGCGCTTATAAGAATATCACGTAAAAAAATTAAACGTTATTTCTTTCCCGCAAATAAGCGTTACGCAATTCATCAATTAAAACAGGTTTATCATTTCTGGTAATATACCAAAACTTCCAGCCATTGCATGACGGCGATTGCTGAATTATTGTGCCGATTTTATGAATAGAACCAACTTGATTATTGTACTCCAGTTTTCCGTCCGCCAATATACAAGCTTCGGCGTTATATGATTTACCGGTAAAAAGAATTTCACCGGCTTTAATTATCCGTTCCTTTAATAAAAGCTCAAACGAAATACGATCCTGTTTTTGCTTTTCTTCTTCTTGCCAATCGGCTTCCGGGAAAAAAGTTTTTATTGAATCTATTCTTTTTTTTGCAAAAGAAATATATTCGCTTTCTTTTTCAATGCCTAAATAATTCCGTTTTAATTTTTTCGCCACCGCGCCGGTTGTTCCAGTGCCAAAAAACGGATCAAGCACAATATCATTTTGTTTTGTTGTCGAAAGAATAACCCTCTTGAGCAGCTCTTCCGGTTTTTGAGTTGAATGCGCTTTTTTACCGTCATCTCCTTTCAAGCGTTCTTCGCCGATACATAATCCAATCTGCCAGACAGAAGTCATTTGTTTATCGCCGTTATATTTTTTCATTAATTTATGATTAAAAGTATATTTTTTGTAATTCTCACCCTTTGAACACCAGAGAAGCGTTTCTGTCGCGTTTGTGAATCGTTTCCCTAAAAAATTCGGCATAGGATTTGTTTTATACCATGTTACATCGTTCAAAATCCAAAAACCGGTATTAAGCATAATGTTGCCGATGCGAAAAATATTGTGGTAACTTCCTATGACCCAAATTGAGCCGGTATCTTTTAATACACGCTTACATTCTTTAAGCCATGCCGCGCAAAATTCGTCATATTCGGCAAACGAAGAAAATTTATCCCACTCATCGTATACGCCGTCAACTTTTGTATTATTCGGCCTATATAAAGCGTTCTTTAATTGCATATTATACGGAGGATCGGCAAATATCAGGTCTATTGAATTGCCGGGAATTTTTTTAAGTTCTTCTACGCAATCACCCTGTAATATCGTATTAATTTTCATAATTTTTAAGTCTATTAGACGAATTTTATCACGTCAAGGTATTTGACTTCCTCGGAAACTCGGTTAGTTGCCTCGGAAGTCTTTGCATTTGCTCCCGTTTTGTTCCAAAACGCTGCGCAAAAATGCAAGCTTATTAGGCAATTGTCAAACAAGTTTCGCAAAACAATGTACTTTGCAAGTTTTTTGCGGAAGTTGTTCTGAAATTGAAGCTTCGGATAACGGCGGGATTAGTCCCTGAATTTAATTCCTTCTTCGGGGCTCATGCTTTCGATAATTGCAAGCGATTCGATGCGGATGTTCATTTCCCGCAAGCGTTTACCGCCGAGCTGAAAGCCCTTTTCGATGACGGTTCCCGCTCCGGCAAGACTTGCTCCGGCGGTTTTGGTTAGCGAGACTAATCCTTCAAGAGCGCAGCCGTTGGCGAGAAAATCATCAATGAGCAATACCGAGTCGTCTTTGTTGATAAAGGCGCGGGGTACGGTGATTGTATAATCGACACCATGAGTGTACGAGGTAACTTCGGCGCTGTACAGATTGTCGTCAAGATTTTTTGCGCGAAATTTGCGGGCGAATACTACGGGGACTTTGAAATACTGGGCGGTAATGCAGGCAATGCCGATGCCGGATGCCTCTATGGTAAGAATTCTCGTGATATGAACGTCTGAAAAGCGTCTGAAAAATTCCTTGCCGATTTCGTTGTAAAGCTCGATGTCGGCCTGCTGATTAAGGAAACTGCCGACATTGAGAATATTGCCGGGCATTACCCGGCCTTCAGTTCTGATTTTATCTTTGAGAATTTGCATTGGTGTCCCGCAAAAAATAAAAAAAAAGCGGCGGCAGATTCGCTAGTCGGGCAACCCGGATTTGAACCGGGGACCCCAAGTCCCCCAGACTTGTACGCTAAACCAACTGCGCTATTGCCCGATAAGCGTCTCTGCCACTTTTTCTTGATGATATAGATTTTCGCTTTCTTTGTCAAGCTCATACTGGAATATATAGGCGTATATAATTACTTATGATATAAAGAATTACGTAAACCACGCTAAATTATTTTTCAAGCTGCGCCTTGCTCTCCGCGCTATTTCAATATATAATCGTAGGTAGGAATATATAGGGATATTTATTTTTATGCACAATTCTATGCACAATTAGGGGGCATAATGGAGAGACACCTTTTCCGGCGCAAGATTGGAGAAAACAAAAAAGGCGAACCAGTCAGGGCATGGTATTACTGGTACATGGACCCGGTAACAAAAAAACAGATACGAAAATCCTGCGGAACCGCTAAAGAACCTATCTACATAAAGCGCGAAGCCGAAGCCGTTATTAATAAGCTGGCGGAAAAAGACCGAGAATATCTAGCAATCCGCGCCGAAGTAGAATCTATTACCATTGAAAAGATGGCGAACGCTATGTTTTCGGATGACAGCATGTACTTAAAGCGGCGGCAAGGCGAAGGGTATATTAAGAACGCCGAAACCCTGAAAGAAATCAGAGGGTATCTGAAAAACTTCATTGTGAAGAATTACGGGCACCTGAAACCAGAGGAAATAGACCCAGCGGTTATCGATAATGACCTCGTAAAAACCGATTACTCAAATTCATGGAAAAACCGTATTGTCTCAATCTTTAACTGGATACTCGATGAAGCTGTTTGGCTGAAAATGATAAGGAACAAGCCAACCCTTAAAAAGTACAAGCGAAATACTAAAAAGAAAAGCATTTTAACCCGTGAGGAGATGGACTTATTATTCCCTGATGATTTTGACAAACTCTCGAAAATATGGAACAAAAACAAACAAATTTCCGATGAAGGGTTTATGTTCGGGGTACTATACGCGCTTATGACCTCTACAGGGCTTCGTAATGGCGAAGTAAGAGGTATTAGCCCTTCGCAGTTGATTTTATCCGATGGAGACAAGATCGCAAAAATGGTCGGCGCGGACGGCAGGGAAGCCGTAAACCCATTGGGAGAGACAAAAAATGAAATCCGGTATGGCTTGATTTTAGATCGGATGCTTGACCGGCAGAATAAGACGATTATGCACCTCAAAAAAGGGAGTGAAAAAAATCGCAAATTACGCATAGAAGCCATCCCCGAAAAAACGGTTAAGTACCTGAAACGTTGGCTTTCTATTCGACCGACCGATAACCCTGATTTGCTATTCCCGTTCCGGGGCGATATTATTAAATGTCGATATTTAATTTACCGGCTGGGCATTGGGCTACAAAACGCTGGTATAGATACGGAAAACCGGATATTGAAGCCGCACAGCCTACGGTACACCTACAATACGAAAATGCGAAACCGAATACCGGAAGAAAAACTACGGGCAATGATAGGGCATGACATGAAAAACATGACCGATTATTACACGATTATAAACATGGCAGAGTTGGAAGAACAATTTATGGAACTACGGGATAACAGCCGCGTCATTGACGGCTTTTGGGGAAATTAAAACGGATTTTGCGGAATACAGTATTTTGGCGGTTCACCAAATTTTTCTAACAGCCATCTTTTTATCCCAGTCATAAATCTTTGATCTCCGGGCGCAGCGTTTGGAATGTACTTCGTCTATTCTGCATTTGAACCCCTGGAAAATAAAAAGGCAGCCAAATATATCGGTATCTGCCCATGATGGACGTATCCGCTACCTTTGGCTGCCTTTTTAGCATACCGACCCCCGCAGGGGCTAAATTGTGTTTTGATCTACGCGCCTACAAGAGATGCGTATTTATATATTAAGGGCGTTTCCTTCTGTTGTCAATTCCCTTTAATGCTGATATACTGTAAAGTGCTATGATTAAAAATATCATTATTTTTTTATGCTTGTCCACTCTTTTTGCTGGCTGCGCAATCGGGTCTAATGTCAGGTCATCAGGTGATTTCCAATATGTACCCTTGTCTGATGGTACGGCTTCCATCACTTATTATTCTGGGAAAAATAAAGATGTTGTAATACCAGATAAAATAAATGGGCTAATCGTTACAGAAATTGAAAGATTTAATCGTAACGTTAACGTATTGCTTGGCGTGGATTATGTTGATGATTTACCCATAGTAACATTGACAATTCCAGAAACAGTAAGAAAAGTTGGGCGTTATGCGCTTGATGAATGTCACGATATAGAAAAAATAATTTTAATGGATTCCAATGTTAATAGTTTTGAGAGATTATCAATATTCGAGGGTGTTCTTCGATCTGATGGTCCGAAAATAGTAATTTCGCCAAATAGATTATTACAAGAAATTTTGTTTGAATCTGAAAACATTGTTTCTATACAACAAACTGTCGATTTTTCAAATTTTCCACGTTTGCTATCATTTTCTACTACCCTTTTTTACAATTCCACTCCAATTCTT